>Ga0065711_1034963_pt1 | contig 22995 bp, 8 predicted proteins | sample Hoacrofraction12_FD_59098 | JGI IMG/M metagenome (GOLD analysis project Ga0065711, IMG submission 59098) | Hoatzin crop microbial communities from Cojedes, Venezuela - Epithelial fraction 12 v2 (version 2) | ecosystem: Host-associated > Birds > Digestive system > Esophagus > Crop | place... | reverse complement strand
TTTTTTTTTTTTTTTTTTTTTTTTTTGGTACAAAAAATCTTCTGTATGTCACAACAAAGGAATCAGTTAGTAGTTTTTAAACAGACAAAGAAGTCCTAAGACTTGTGCTGTTACCTTAACACGATGCTTGTGGCCAGCTGCAAGCAGTGATAATGCTATATTTACTGAGTTACCAGGCTAGGTAGCCTTAGAAGCCTTTATGGCTGGAGTCACAAAATACTGGCCTTCTTAAAACTCAGCCCTTTGTGGAGTCAATGACAAAACTCTCGCTTACACGGAGGAGAAGGAGTGATTTTCTTCCCTGTGTCCCCTCATGCAGGTTAGAAAATGCTCAAGAGTTTGAAATTCTGAGCAAAGAGGAAGCTCAGAGCAACATGTATAATGAGCAAGTGTGTCAGACAAGTCATTTCTTACAAAGTTCTGAAGAGTTTGTTTTCCTGCTTTTTCATTCTGACCTGGGAAAGTGCATGGCATTGCTGTTAAAAGCTATCACAAAGACTAAAATGAGTGAGGAATAACGATTCATACTGAGAACAATAGGGTTTTTGTGTCCTATAGGGATGAATTGTTCAGCTGACAATCAAGGTATCGATACATGACCTACTTCTCTACCACTGATATATTATATGGCTATTTTTGTTAGCTATACAATAAATATTTTGATCTTTTGTCATACTCTTGATATTATCTAATTGGATTGAATGGCAGCAGAGATCAGCTCTTACTGTGTGCCCACATGGTGCACAGTACCATGGCGTCACAAACAGCCCCCAATAATACAGTTAATAACAAAATAAAGTTTAATACTCTAAACTGTCCAAACATACATGCAAGGTGTGAGGAATTTTTAGTCAACCCACTTAGGGCTTTTTAAATTGTGAAATTGCTTGGAAAAAAATGTTGAGCAAGTCTAGTAGAGCTGAGAAACTAGCTAGACTTCTGAAAATGAGAAAACAGGCCTCACAATGTGGACTATAATCGATGGCTAAGAAATCTTTCAGAGCTACAATTTGAAATGTGAACTTTTATTTTATTTTTGGGCCTTCCAGTGCTTTTTAGTCTCATTCTTTTGTTTTCATTTTTGGGTTATATTTTACTTGTGATTGGATTTTTCCTTGTATTTTGGAATGGGGTATGACTTGCATGACTCAGCAGCGAAAGAAAAAAACTCTGTTGATTATTTTTAGGACATTGCAGGTGGGAGATTCTCAGCTGGTCTAGTTTGTTGTGACGACATTGAAGTGACCATATCTGAGATAATTTATACAGAGACCTACTCCGTGTGTTTCAAAGGTGACTTTTTCCCATGTGTTAAGGGGTAGATTTGCTGAGGGGAGGGTTTCATGGAGGCCAGCCCCCTCTGCATTTCTCCTGGGTGTGGCACATCTGTTCGCCAACACATAATATAGCTGTACAGCTCTGCACAATCTCCTTCTCCTCTGCCTTCATACCTCTCATTCACATTGTGGCTGCATCTGTCTGATATATTAAAAGCACCGAAAAGCTTAGGATATTATTAATAGCTTTTTGCTGAATGGTGGTTTTGAAAATCATTTTGGTCTATCTGTATTCTGACTGCAGACAATTCAGTCAAAGAACAGTCTCTGAGTTCTTTGGAGCGAACTATCACAGTCAAGTTCAGTGCTGGTGGTAAGGTCACCACAGAGATGGTCTTAAATGACAGTGTCATGAACTTGCCAACGGATTCTTGCCAGCTTGCTGGTGTTCTGGCCAAACCCTTCAACATGATGGACAGGACAAGTACAGATGAAGCCTTTGCCCTATTGCAGCTAGAGAACGGTTGATGATGAATAGAAATGACTCCCAATACAATATATCACATTATATTTTATAAGCACAGCCGAGCTGTCTCCAGCTTACTGCGGGCCTTTATAACTTGCCTTTGAATGTTCTTAACAGTCATTTTTACCGATGAATGTATATTTTTTGCCCACAGGCTCTTATTCACCAGATATGTGGATTCTGTGTTTGCTTTGATGCTGTTTGTTTTGGTTTGTGGGTTTGGTGGGGTTTTTTCATACATGTTACCTCATTATTTGTGGCAACTTCAGCTTTTGTATATTTAGTTCTATTGGATTGTCTGTTTTCATTGTACATGATTTTAACATGTATTCCCCTCTGTATTTTGTGTATAGAAAAAAATCCAGTTTAGAGGCCATTTCAGGATACACTTACCTGGGCCAAACAGTTCTAAATTTGAATCACAAAATTTCAAAAGAAATCCTATTCTCTCCATTGTTTGAAGTAGTTCAGTTAAATAAACTCAGAAGAATAGAGCCCTGCTGTAGGATAACAGTTAAGGAATTGTAAAGAAACAGTCATAATTTTATAGTACATCTTGAACTCCATTTAATTGAAGTAATTCATTGGGAAAAATTATGGGCAGTCATACTCAGGAGATTTATTTATAGAGAATCCGATTTAATACAATGCTGAGACTAAAGCTACCCTGTCTCTTAATCTGGGCATGTAATTTTTGTGAATATTAGAGAGTAGTGTGTGCATGAACCAAGGACGCCTGTATCCCTAAGTGCTGAATTGCTGTATTCAAAATCATTCTTCTCCTTACAAAGGATTTAATATTAGAATTGTTCAGAATTATACATGGTGTGACTTTAGCAAATAATGTTGAATATTACTTAGTCATTATTTCGAAAAGGGAAGTTACAAGATGTGGCTGAATAAATAAAAGACAGTCATTAAATATGTAGGATCCTTATTGACTTCCTTCCTTGTAGTATTCTCTAAAGTTACAGTAGTGTATGCTGTGGAAGAATCAGTTTTTTCATGTTTCTTCTATTTTTTCGGGAGTTAGAGTTTTAAGAATTTCTTATTACTCTCCAATACTGAAAAGTCAGAAGATAATTCAGGTCGGAAAGGACATTGGGAGGTCTCTTGTCCAAGCCCTTGCTCAAAGTAGGGGTCAGCTATGGGCTCAGACTAGGTTTCCTGGGACTTTCTCCAGACATATATGGAAAAATTCCAAGGATGGGGACTGTAACAGTATACACAGAAATGTCCAGATGACAGTAATTTCAGAATGGTAAATATATGCTCTGACTGCTACGGACTCCCCAGATTAACTGCTCCTTTGGAGCCCCACCTGGAAAGGTTCTTGCCTGCTCTGAGGCAGGTCTGTTGGAAAGACGTTAGAATTTACATCAGTCGGTATCTCCTAGGTGCTACAGGATATCTGAGCAGTGTGAAATACTGGCTACTTAGCTGGATCCTCTCAGCTAATGGTCAAGGATGTGGCTGTACTGAAACGGGACAAATTAGAAGTCTTTATTCCCATTAAAGATCAGGTCAATTAGCGTGTAGCTAGGCTTTTAAGTCAAGAAGTACATGCAATTTGGCAAAGCACCAAGTGATTGAATCGATTGGGTTTGACACTTAAGCTGCCAGGAGGAAGAGATGACTTTCTTATGTGCCTGATGACTTGACAAGCAAATGTCAGTACTATTACAACTACCAAAACAATACTTATGCAGAAGATGTTTATAAAATACATTTACATTAATGCTAAGAACAGTAAAAAGGAGGATAGTGATGAATACAAGCTCCATCTGTAACTGTAAAACAGTAGCTATATAGACTGGCACTGTTTCAGCTATCTTCAGAAATTTTGGTCTTTTCATTAAGGATGCCAGAAGCAGACTCAGTAGAAATATTTACATTTTTATTTCAGAGCAAGATAGTCTCACATTGAAGATGCTTTGTTCCCACTGAAGTGTGAGGAGCAGCAGAAGTTATTTAAATTTGCTCATTTCTAGAAATGAAATATCTGATTATGGCAGAGATATTTTAAGCTCTTATTAGGGTAAGTTCCAACGCTAAACACTTTGCTACTAGGTTCTGCAAATCTTAGTCTGTATATCTTCATCCTCTTACTGCTTAACTCGATAGAGATTTGGGTCAAACATTTGTCTCATTTACAGTAATGGAGTTCACAACTGTTTGTTATATAGGAAACTAGCAAAACCCTAGTATAGCATCCAGAAAGAAAGTTAAATGGTTAGAAATAATAAAAAATGGAAACGCCTACTATGTGCTGCATTGGAAAGATACAGAGCAATGGTGTAGCGTTCTGACTGCAATATGAACAGCAGACATTATAGGGCATGATTAGACTAGTCTTTGAAGTAACCATGGATTTTTAAGCTCTGTTTATTTTTTTTTTTCATAAGCTAAGGTTTAGCTCTTACATTTTCATAAAGGAAGATGCAGTCTCCCTGAAAGCAAATAAAATTATGAAATATGTTTTCTACGAATGGAAGAAAGAAGGAATGTAATCACCAGTACCTGATACACATATACTCTGTGTTTCTGAGCAGATGTGTTACTGAATAGAATGGCCAGACATTAGCATTTTTAATGTCTTCTAACAGCACATGACAAATGTGTCATGAATAATTAGATATTACTAACTACTGAACAGTGCTTAATTCACTTACCTGCCAGTGCATTTGCCCTTTCTATCTGACAGCTCAAGTTGAATAAATGCTATCTCTGGCTCTGAACCACCAGCTGCACAGGGCAGAAAGGTCAGTCTTTCACGTCATAGAGTGAAAGCTTTGTACACGGAATAGTAATGCAGCTCCTGAGTTGGTACTGTTTGAATGAAACTGCCTGGATGGTCAGTGGAATGAACTGCTACTGGGCTTTGCTCTCTGATTAGGTGGTGTGCTAGCCCCATGGCTTTAATGCAGGTGTGGCACAGATTAGCTTCAGTGAACTAAGAAAAGAGTTTCTCAGTATATATACCTATCATGATATGTCAAGAAATTTCTTCTTATATATTAAACAACGCAACAGCCAGGTCCTCAGCTAATGAAAACTCCATTTCATTGAAGTAAAAAATCTCTGCTATTTTCCACTACCTATAAACTTAGTTGACTGCATTGTTTGGAAGAGTGTAATGAACTTCAGATCTTTAGATATACTAAAGCCTACAAACTCCTTTAAAAATTTTGATGGGACTATAGTACAAGCGTGTGTGTGTTTTTAAAGATTTTGCTGTGTTTATTTTCAGTTTGGTGAGGTCAGATTTGCAATACTGTGCTGGCTTAGAATGTTCTTCACACATATCTGTAAGGCTACACTAGCCAATAAAATCAAATTTACAGCTGGAAGAGAATTGATTACCTTAGCATCCTTTTCCAATGTTGTCAACAATTTATATTTTAGGCAGAAAATAAGGTCACATAACGGCCAAGACTCTGCTGCAAATGCCATTGAAATCAATGGAAACTTTCACACTGACTGCAGAATACTTACAGGTCAGGCTCTAAAGTCCAAATTCTCATGCTGGAAAGATGCTCAGTGCTCAGGATTGGCCACTGAACAAATAGAGATGGAAAGAAACTCACATCCTGTACTAGGCAGTAGTAACTATTTAGGCTTAGAAGGAGGCAGCCGTTTTGCTGTAAACAGTGGAAAAAAAGGGGCAGAGCAAGTTTTTTGTAAAAAGAAATAAATAGATTAATGCCATTTTAAAAGACAATGATCTACTCTGTTTGCTGTGATTAAAAGGAAAACTGGAAAAAAGAATCGTTTCACAGGAAAAAAATAAAAGCATAGATGATTTAGACTGAGAAAAGTCTCAATGTGTAGCTCAGACTATGCTGAATTCCATGAAAATGGAGGCTGCTAAACAGGAGGAAAAGTGAAAGAAAAAGTGAGGTGGCAGGGTCTTCCACATGAAGAGCGTGATAGAGATTTTGTGATGTCTTGTCACATCTTCCACATCTGTGAGAAAGCAATTTGTAATCATTCCTAAAGTTTTACCTAATTTAAAGGACAGTGAAGCTGATGCAATGTTAGAAAGGTAATTTTTCTTTTATGAAGCTGTCTGTTAAACTTTGCCTTTCTCAGCATGTGCTATCTAGTCTCTTTCGTTGCTTCTTAGCAAAAGCGCTTTCTGTATATACTTGAAAGATGCATTTTGGCAATAAGATGGGATGGGAGCTTTTGCATCTAAACTGAGGAAATGGGAATTAAAGAAGCATTGAAATGTGCTTCTGTGCTGTGCTTTCTGCTGTTGAGATGCGATGCAGCTGTTTCTCTTCAGGGCAGCAGGTACGTAATAAGAGAAAACATAGTGTCTTTGCTGAAATAAGTTGCCATTTTGTCATGGGAAGACATGGGGAAGGAATGAGCAATTGTTCATTCACATCAAGAGAAATATTAACCAAGCAAATAAGATTAATCATTTTCTAATTAATATGAATACATTTAGGACACATATAAATATATTTATGTTATACAGCACAACTCAGGTTGTGTTGGTCTTGATCCATAAAAGAGAAATCTTGAGTTATCCTTCCCATCCATTTAGTGATTGACGGTCATGAAGTTCAGAGGCCAACTGAAAAACTATTTTATGTCTTTTTAATGTAAAAATCATTGCAAAATTTTCATCACTCACTATCTCACAGGGTACATTCATTCATAAGATGGTTTTAAAATTGTGTCTTGTGAGTTTGTGTATGCACATGATGACATATTGATGATAAAGCAATTTACCCATTTCACTAATTGTAAACTGCATGCTGTGACAAAGCAGCAAATGTAAGGAATTTCATTCAGCATCACTCACATGCCTGCTGGATTGGTAAGCTCTTCAACAGTATGATTATATCTACTCTGTTGGTTCAGTCCTGTGCTTTCAATGGTAAATGATATTTTTACAGTTAAATATTCATTTTTTTATTTCTGTGAATATTTACAGGACTCTGATCCAAACTATAGTTGTTCGGATTTCCATCGTCATTATTATCTGGAACATAACTGTTAACATATATTTCAACCACACATGACTCTTAAAAAATGTCCGTCCAGTAACCATTATGCTTGGGTAGTTTCTGTGCGTTCACTGCTTCTGTTGGATATAGTACCAGACGGGCTAATGTGTGGGTGATTGTTTTCTCTAGGTGCTTCCTAATGACACTGTGTGCATAGGCTGTTAATAGGAGTGATCCAGTTGAAGCTTAAGATCTATTGCCTCTGCTACTTACGGACCTTGTAACTGGAAAGATCTCTTGTTTCTTTCCAAACAGCACCTGCTCTTTTCTGCTCTAGTATGTGTCTGCCAGTTAACTGGCTGTCTTGGTTTTCATGACCCTGAAGCTTTTGTAGGGTTTCATTGTTGTTAGGTTTTCCAGAATCCTCTTTGTCTCCTGCAAGTAGGTAACAACTTTAATACTTTCTCTTCATTATGTAAAGGTAGCCTTCCTGTTTTGGTAGTATGAAATGATGAAAGGGCTTTCAATCAGTCTGTGTATTCAGTCTCATAAATTATTAAAACATATTTGTGTGTTATTTTACCAGGCAAATAGTGGGTTCTTACTGTATTTATCATTATATTTTTTTTTAATTTTTTGATGTATATTGTAGTATCATTAAAACTTTTCAGCAGCATTGAAGGAACTCATGCCTGTAGCTAAATGGAAAAGTAATATGGTCATCTCTTTGCATCCACAATAAATTTTCTGTGCTGTTCACCCAAAGGCTCTTAGTATTGAGTGAAACGCACTCCTTAATCAGATATGAGACCTCATTGTAATTGTAAATCAGCAGTGAAAAAAAGCCTTATGAGTACTTGCAATATAACTATATTATGTTCCAAGTTGAACGGTTACAGCTCGGTGTTTAGATTAATATGGAGGGGAGAGACTTGATCCATATCTGTAGTATACAGAACCTCAAACTTGGCAATTGGAATGGGAATATTACTGTGGATTGGTCTTACGAGTTTTGAAGCTAACCATTTTCTTTGCTTACGTATACATTACACACAATGAACACAGACAGTCATCCACATGAATTTAAGGTGGCTGTCTCCTAAATGTGTTGCATACATTTTAGGCCTCCAAAATTAATGTTGCTAAGGATTGGCAAGTTTGGCTATTCAAGTGATCAAGTCAATTAAGTTTCTCATCACAGGGAAATAATCTCTTCTGTAAAATGGTCTGTGGAAACTTGAGCATGTTTGGAGTTTGGATGAGATGAGTTTTGAGGACAGGTGGCTGGCTGATAGTTAAGAAAACATTTGTTGACTTCTGTGTTTGAGTACTGCACAGAGTGGTTTCTTAGCACTCTGACACTGCTACGTGTATGGAATTTTTTAAAAATTAGATGAAGATTTGTTAGTAATTGTTACATTGCATTAGTAGGAGCATTAAAGCTACCAACACCTTGCTGTCTGAGAACAACCTAAATCAAAACTACCATCCTCAGAGCATGGGAACTGAGTTGAAGCTGGCTTCAGAACAGACAATTTTCTAATTTATATTTTGCTGGAGGCAATTTGACATAAATTTAGATCATTAAATTTCTCATCAAGTTATTTGCTCCAGTTATCTGTTTGGCCCCATTTTATTCAGCATAGTTATTAGCCTCTGTGCAAAGGGACCATGATCTATTTGCAAAGCAACAACAAGAAAGAGTCATAGCATTGCACAACTAATCCATTTTTCATTCGTGAAAAATACATGGCATCATGATGAAAACTGGGCCTGGATGAAGGAAGGAGGTTGCATCAGCCATCAGGTTTCTATGCCAGGCTAAAACATTTGTAATAAATAGCTTAAAATCACAGAAACCCTAACATTCATCAAATTCGTGTTCCTCTTCTGTTTCCATTTATTATAAGGAACATGGAGGTTGTGATTAGACAGGTGTTTAGGTGTTGGTAACTATATACAATTTTACCAGTACCTTAAATACAAGCATGTATTGCCTATAGGTATGAAAAGTAAGAAAACAGGCCTCGAACCCAGTACTAAATCTCTGTTTGTGAGTTTACCCACCACTATCTCCACAGCTACCCAAACCTCTATTCTAAAGAATGGAACACATATAAGCACATTAGATAAACTAGGTTTTAAAGATAAAATTTGGCTGTATTAAGTGTATTTCAATATATATGTGCTGTGTTTTTATCCCGTATCAACAAGGTTAGTGTTGTCCATACGTATTTATTATAAAGAAAGCCAAAATTCACAAGAACAATTCTGGTTTGTGTTCTTAATCCATCTCAGATTTTATTTTTAGAGGAAACAACCTCTGATGTAATAGAAGGACCAGTATCCCTTGACAAAGCAAGCAGAGAAAGGGAATAGGAAAATGCAAGCAAATGGAAATTGCCAACGATGGGGTGAAGCACTTCACAAGAGCTAGGGAAAAATAAAAGGAAAATGAGAAAAAATAATTCCTCAAATCTTAGCTCAGTGATGCTTTCCAGATCAAAGTATATTACAGAAATACGTCTCCTGTGATTAAAAAGACTCTACTAAGATAGGGAGCATTTGGGAGCACAGTTGGTGCTGCTGAATATTGCTGACTAAATATTTTCTCCGAAGAATGAGAACAGTAGGCACTGATTGTTTCCAAGAACTTGAAAAACAACCTTTTGTTTAATTAAGTGGAGAAAGTTCCTCAATGAAGGTTTCTTTTGAGCTGAGCTTTTCTGTGGAAGAACTGACTATTCAAATCTTTGTCATTATTCATAACTGTGAATGGTGATGATCTATACAATCTTCAGCTCGCTGTGGTCAGATAATCACAGAAGGATGCACATTTAAAAACTGTGGAAGTTTCTAACTCGGTAATTCTATTTTTTGTTTTTTATATTTTTTCTTAACCTTAATTCTTCTTTCATGAATCTATTTCAGATTTCCAAATGATGACAAAAGGGTTGCATACGCGTAATGATAGCTTAAAAGAGCAGTATAGTTTTAAAATTCTTTATAGTATAACTCTGAGTGACACCAAATGGTCTAACAACATTGAAATTAATTGTCTATATTTCTTGTAAAGCAGTTCTACCATGCTTTTCCAGATGCACCTGCAGAACTTAATGATGCATTCATGAGACTGCATTACACTGCTGAAGATTTCTGTCATGAATGCAGTAGAAAATGAACCAACCCTGAGTAATAGGAGGGCACATTTGCTGACAATCTTGTACACTCCCAGTGAAATACTGATCTGCTGCTTACTGACCTGTTTCCTACGCCCGCTGCATTATCTGTAGCCCTGTAGTATTTACTGTGGGTTACTGAATGAATTTACTAGTTGCTTCTCTAGCAAATGTAGTGGTCAAGCTCTAGCTTCACACTCTTATCTCCCATTATTTCCCTTTTTACTCTTTTAAAAGATCAATGGCATCATTTATACAGTTCATACTTCTCTTCTGTACTCTACTTGTTCTGTAATTCCTGTATTTACAATAATCCAACAAAAACATTCATTGCACAAGCACAGAGGTCCCTCTGTCAGTTATTATGTGATTTATATTGATTTATGCCAGCTGAAGTTTTGGACTAATATTTCAAATGTACAAAATATGTGTATCAAGATAATGGAGCAGATTGTAGCTGATCTGTAAAGGTGTACATATGGCACAACAAATATCACTGAATGAAACTTCTAAATCTGTCTTGCTGAGGACTAACAACAGTGAAAACCAAAAGCCCTTCAATTCAGAAAGCACTAATCTCTCACTGGTCTTGAGGCACGGCAGGATACACACTTTCATCGAGTGTTCTGAATACTGGTAAAATAGTTGGAAAAAGGAAAGCTTCCGTATTTTACGATAGGCCACACAGCAAACACTGACCTAAAACCTGGGTTTGAGGCGAAGTATAGTCTGTGGAGTAAAAATAAATTTTAATTTTGTAGAAATATCTTTGTTCCCCAGAATCCCCAATCATACGTGCTCTCTATGCAGATCTACAGCTAGTGTGGATGTACCTGCCCTGCAAGATCTCTAGCACAAGGCTAGAGTGGCTGCTGAAGACTGAACCCTAACGAAAATCAGTAACTTCAGTGGCAACATAATTAAGTTGATATGAAGCACATAACAAGAGAAATCCAGACCCCATGTTTGCAGTAATAATAGTCCAGTTCCACCATTTAGGAGCTCTAATTTCACGTTGTTATGCTTTCAGTCTGTTTACTGTTACAAGACAAATTGATCCAGTTTACAATCCACGCATAAAGAACAGAATACATATAAGCACATTAGATAGAACTAGATTTTAAAGACAAAATTTGGCTGTATTAAACTTATTTTGATATGTATGTGCTGTATTATCTCATAGCACATTGTGTTATGTGTTATTTCATGCAAACAAGAAAACAGATTGTGCATGTATTGTAGCATTAAGGTCTGAGGAATTATCTGTAGATTTGACAGCTTTTCAATTCTTAAGACAGTATAATTCAAATTTTAATTGGTTTGCAATGAAGTAGTTGTTTTGAAATCTTCTTCCTTCCTAATAAATCTGTAGCACAGCTCTCAGAGGCTTAAGGAAACGTACTTGGCCTTTTGCTTATCCCCAGAATCTTCATGCATAGATGTACATCTGCATCAATTGTCTCATCTCCAGACTAATTATCTCATTTACATATTTCATGCTTTCTGCTTAGAATGCTCCATGGGACAGCCAAGATTTAAATCGTGTGCTGTCAGACACAACTGGTGGTGGTGGTGATTAATTTTTATTTTATTAACATTATTATGAATTGCGTGGTACATTTAGTGTTAACGGACTAATGTATTATGTAGTGCTTCATAGAAAATATTATGTTAAAGAATTATTTCAAGGTAAAGCTCCCAGAACTTAGAGAGTGCTAAAATTGAGGGTTTTGTGCAATCTTCCCTGGTCACCTCTTCCACCCTCCAGTATTACTCCCCCTGCATTTTTGCAAGTCTTGAGTTAGTGAACTCTTTTCTTTTTTCCTACTTCATTTCAGGTAATAGAAAGACTCTCAAACCACTTATATTTTGCAGATGTCATACCATAGAACTAAAAAATTGCTCACAGAATGGCACGTAACTGATAAAATAGTGACCTAGTGGACAAGTGAAAATACAGCAAGTTTTCAGCTGTAGGTCAGTCACACCTAATTAAAGATATGACTTTGGTTCCTTCCATGGTCTGATGCTTAAGAAGACAGTATAGTTGAAGATTGCCTTGATATATAAATTTCAGTGTGAATTTGGGACACTTGATACCACCTAAATGCCCAGTACAAGTCTCCTCTTAAAGATACAGTGACCGCTTGAGGTTTCCAGGTAAGCGGGCACGTTGCTATTGTATCCCCTTAAGATTGGGTGTTTTAAGGCCTTGAATGCAGATAGGCTGCTTTCTCCCAGAGGTTCCTTCAGGGAAACATGTACTCCTAACTATACTGCAAGGTAGAAACCTTGGTAGTCTGCTCGGTGCAGGCTGTGTGGCTGTTAACCATTCTGCTTTACAGGCTTCTGTTGAGCGAGTTATTTTACATGCAGAGTGCAGAAATGTTATGGTTCACTAACGCCTGCTAGCCCACTTCCTTGTATAACAAGATTAATTTGCTATAGGATGAATTAAATACCCACCCTTGACAGGCAGGATGTCTGTCCTTTAGTGGTTGAAACGAACAGTTATCCCAGTTAGCATTGACCTTCCAGTTCTACTGAAAGGCAGCTTAGTATTGTTCCTTCATCTGAGGATAGATATTGCTACTCTTCCTCTGCTAAGTACTGCTAAAGAACAGCAGAATATGGCCTGCAGTAAAGTGTGGACCTCCACAGAGATGGTAGGTGATCCTTTGTGGTTATTTTCTCCCCTGAACTGTACCATCAGTCATTTTATGTTTGATCTTCCTTTATACTTTACCGCTGATCCATAAAAGGCAGTTTGATGATAAGTGAGCAGAGAAATTTCTGAAGACCAGCTGTCTCCAGACATCATGCATGGATTGCTGTCCTTAAAAAGAAAATTCCACCTGAACAGCTTCTAATAAGGAAGTCTTCTCAGGGCCACGTAAAAGGCTGAGATCTGTATGTACAGCTATGAAATCAATAGGCAGTCCCTGAAGCCACTACACACAAGAGGCCAACCATTATAATGCATATTTGTCTGCAGCTCTGGAAGAAGAATTCTGCTCAAAACAGCATCAGTCTGTCTGAATAACAAAGGCAGTGGAAAACAAACAAACAAAAAAATGAAAGACCCCCTCCAACCCCCAAAATGAAACAGAAAAACATTTTGTAACATGTAACTATTCAGAATTTTGAGACTATTTTCCTGTAGTCTTGTCAGCACTGTGTAATGCTGTATACTGCCCGTGATGAAAAGGGGGCACTCAGCTGCTCTTTGGTGCACTCTTAGATTCAAGGTGCGTGAAATAAGCATTTCATAGTGGTAATATATGGTACCTTCAGATATAGTGACTTTTTCACATTAAAAAAAAAGTGTTAAAACACAAACACTAAATATTTCACAGCCATAAAATTAGAATCAATGAGTTAGTAAAATCACAAAATTATGTTTAATAGCTCAGCTATTGAAATCAATACATTCATTCCTTTTCATGTACAGAAGAGCTTACACTATGCTCATCCCCAACCAACTGAAACTATAAATACATTAAACACAAAACCAGCTAATTATAATCTAGTGTGTACTTTATCATATACAGAGCGATAATAGCCACAGTATGCATTACTTCTGATATTCACTCTATTTCCATCATTCTACCCAGCAGCCCTGTTTTCTCCATCTACATTTTAACCTCACAGTTGCCTTATCCAGACTTCTTGAGTGCTCAGTGATTTCTATTGAGAAAGAAACAAGAGTTCTCAGGGCCTAATGGCTTTGACTTTAAATGTCCGCTTTAATTACAGTTTCCTAGACATTTACACTGTTCCGTATGTATATTTAGCAGCTCTAAGAAAAAGGAATTCATCTACTAATAGCACTGAAAGGATATCTATTTTTAGACCGAATTTTGTAGATTCCAGCATTTGAACCTGTGAAAGGCTCTTTCTATCCTGATAAATTCCCATCTCTATGTTTTTGGTTGTTATTTTTCAGTTATAAAAATACCTCTACTTTCCATAGGGCATTTTACCCCTAAGGGGATATAAGCCTAATAGACAAAGGATTTTAAATTATCTGATGTTTCTTTGGACACTTTGTGAAACGTGCTGGGTTTCCCTCTGTAGCCTAGGCATGCTGAAAATTATATTACTGAAACTGAAGTCTTCTAAACAGCAAAGTAATGCCTTTTCTTCTGTTTCTTCAGTCGGGGGTCAGATCCCCAGATCCTTAATTAATTCGTTGATTATATTCCGGTTATACTTAAGCTGGAAAGTTTAAGTATAACTCGAGCGGAAAATAGATAAAGTCCAGATAAGGATGTTAAAATTTGGCCTGGCACTATCTGCCCCTCTCTGAAGGAAGCAAACAGTAAATTCATATTGTTTCTGAAAGGGCAGATTCAAAATTACTTATCACTAGTTTAGCTCTCTGTTCTTAGAAGTCAATAGTAAATCTTGTATTGATTTTAGAGGGAATAATTAGGTCAGTTCTGAAATCCTGAGAATCTAGAGCAACTAGCCTCTGCAGTGCACTTCAGTATCTTCCAAAATAAGCACAAAATGCATGTGAAGTCTTCCAAATGCCGTGATTCCCGAGGCTGGATCCAGCTAACTCTTGTTAAGATTCAGTAATCCACAACTTTGTAATTGGTACAAACTTGGAGTACCCTGAAGTGAATGTAGAGAATATGGGTTTAGATTAGGTTCTGAGCTGCTATGCTCTGCTAGTTCTCAAGCAAATCATAATCATTCCTATTTTAAAAGTGCGTATTCTTATCATTCTGAGCAACTGAGTAAAATTACATTGCTTGCAAGAAGAGCTTTCTAAAATAGGTCCTGGGATACCGTACTCATAATGAGCTTAGTAAAAATGCTTAGACAGAAGGTGATCTTACAAAAGCAAAATGTGGCATAAGACTAATTTATAAAACTGCCTCATTAACTGAAATTATTTGTAGCTTGTCAAATATGAAGTTGCTCAAATAAGTTCTTTGTAATTGAATTCCAGAGAAATTAACTTAGCCTGTTGTAGTAATGAATGTAGTAGATTGTATGTTTTGTGTATATTCTCCAAATGAAAATTAAGTAAATATGGGGCTAAGTCTTTTGACAAAATTTGCTTCTATAATGTCTAAAAAAATTGAAAACTTAATATTCTTTCTTATTTGCATTACACTTAAAATTAATTTAAAGCTTAAGTGAGCTTGAGAAAACCAGAAGTCATCAGAAACAAATTTTGTAGTACGGTGTGTATTGTCATGTTCATTTTGAAAATGAAATTACTCTGCCTGATAATGGTTTTCTGCTATTTGCTCAGTTTGTTTAAATTGCATTTACACTGTTTTTCCAGTCTAAAATGAATCCACACATTTATTTTGTACCTGACATACCAAATTTTTATACTAGAGAGAAAACCCAGTTTTACCACTGTCCTGCAAGACAATCTTCAATAAATTTTGTTATAACTGTATAGTAAAAATGATGGCTAGCATGGGCCTGTGTGCAATAAAGATTTGCCTGTGTAGTGCATAGGTGACTTTTGAAAAGCACTTAGGATTCTAATGCTTGTTAATGCCCTAACTTGCTATTAATTCATGAATATACCTCTGCCAGTGATATCTGTTTCTCAAACATGCATAAAATGTTGCTTCTAGGTGTGTGTATGAGCATCTTCACTTCTCTATGATGCCTAAGAAAACTGTGTTTGAGATCCGTATCTCTTTAAGATGTCCCTAGGGTTCCTGTAATGAGTTTGCCTCCTTTCAGATGTCTGCTGCAGAGCTGAAGCACGGCAAAGGAATTTCAGACATCTGCTGTAAAAAGCACATCACAGTGTCTGAATTAAGGAGCTTTACACTGTATGAAGCTGTACTGCAGCACAGCATCTTTTAAACAAAAGTAATCTGAAAGTGAAAGATAGGGATTGAGGAATTTTTTCCCAGTGTAACACGTCACTACCCTATAAAAGATACTGTGTTATCAGTAACATGGTCCCTTTCTACTGATGGGTTTTGTTAGCATTAATGAGAATAATAATATTATCCGATATAGTGCTTATTATTACATGATTTATTATGTTATATGGGACTTTAGTTATAAAATTAAATCTTGTTCAAATACAGCTATATTTAGACTGCAATTGATATCACTAGATAGAAAGAAAAAATACCCCATCTCTAAATAAATGATTCATGTGAAATAAGAAAAGACAAAAGGTAATTGAAATTGATGTTTAGTTGTCAGGGTGATGAAGTGGAACAAGATCCTCTTCGGTGCCATCACTGAGAGGAACCTTAGGCCTTCGTGGTTAACCAACCGTCCACACACACACCAGGCACGCTTAGCTCCTTCACGGAGAGTCTAGGGGTATAGCAGGTACCATCCAGAACACTGTTCTGTCCCTAATTGCATCATGGGTGACATTTGTGGTCTGGGAGCCTTGAAAAAAAACCTTTATTTTATATCTCTATAAGTTTAAATCACACTAGGAAGATCACTAGTACTGCTTTTCAACAGCCAGTTCAAATCTTTTCTTTACTGTTGAACACTGTGGTGTAAGGTTGAGTTTTGGAGTATTTTTCAGTAGTAGTTGATGTTCTACCCAGCAGATACAATTTGCTTACTCAGTCGATTGCAGCCTCATCAGGTGGTTGTACGCAAAGTCGTTAAGCCTTGTAAGCACTTGATAAAAGCTGTAGCCCCATATTTTGTAGCAATATTTTTCTACTTGTACTCTTGTCTAAGTATCCATGAAAGATGTAAATATCTGTGATTGTTTGTGCAAGTAAATAAAACGTACATAAATAATAACTATGAGCAATAGAGGGGTGATAATATAACTGCTGTTTCTTTTATAACCTACAGTGCACAAGCAAAACCATTTTTGTTCCTGGGTACAACTGCTTAGTCAAATCAGGGGACTTTTCTGCATTGTAAGACAGAATTGAGAGTTGTGTGGTGCTTATTCCCAGGTGGGGAGTGCAAGAGTTTCTTTTGAGGACCGTGAGAAGGGGAAGACGGGCAGGGGGGCAAGGGGTTGGAGTCCTCAGTCAATATTAAAAAAGCAAATAGAAAAACTTTGATAAAACAAAAACTTTCACTGGTGGTTTGAGGCTGTTTTGAAAACCTTTGCTGTCAACTCAATGGAATTCGAGTAACGAGAATTTTTAGGGGTTTAATATTTCACATGGAGTTTCCTCTGTACTTTGTTGTGAAGTGCAGAATATAGAATCATAGAAATAGTGGAAAGCGTACAAAACTGTTTATAGTCTTCAAAGAAAAATATTTCAAAAACTATCAAAGTCATTTTAGATCAGCTGAAAACTTGTGTATGTGTAAGTAAATAGCATTCCTGAACTTTGTATCAATGTGGGTTTTTTCCCGTAGGTCTACTGTTCCCTCCTGTATATATGATTAAACATGTAACATAGTGTTTTTGCCATCTGAATGTGTGTTTTACATGCATTCTTCCAGGCAATTTAGGCAATACTTAAGGCTTCTTGTTCACTTTGTTGCAGGAAAAATGGGCTAAATCACTAATATAAAATTGATAAGCCCCATGTTGGAATGAAATTAGATCCTTAAACAGATATTTAATGTAGCAATATTTTGCTAGCAAGATTAGGTAGTAACAACGACATTACTTTTGGTAACAGTGGTGCTTTCCCAGGGACTGTAGGATCCTCTTAGGTTGCTCAGTGAACACAGTAGTGTGTTAATGCACAGTGCTGTCACCACGTACCTGTGGTAGCTCAGCTCATTCTGCCTCTGGATGACTTTTCCTGTTCAAAGGGAACTATGATTTGCAGCAAAAATAAAGGAGTGAAACTTTGGTGGGAGAAACATTTGACAAAAAAAAGCAAAGGATTGCTTTTACTAACAATAAATAAGATATATAAACAATAAAATGTAGTTCAGTATCATTTTTGTTTTGAGCAGGACACTAGTGACCATCCTGAATGGACAGCCTGGCCAGTATATGTCACTGGTGTAGATGATACTACCTGTTTTCTGTACCATATTCAACAAGGGAAAAATGCCTTTTAGAAGGAAATGCTGCTACTCTGAATTCTGCAAACTGTCAGCCTCTGCTGGCTATCTCTAAGCAATTATCACAGTCTCACAGAGAACACATGGGATCTGTGGTGCAGCGGTAGAAATTGGGAGATAAGATGATGATGTGCACTTGATTCGATAGACTAACCTTTACGGAGTTTCTGAGAGAAGGGTCAAACAGCTGTTGCTTTATAGATTGTCATATTACATCAAGTGCTGTAGCAATAACTTTTACATTTTTATCCTTCACTTCTCGTAGTACTGCTTACAGAAAATTCCAGAAAAAAAAAACTCAACTGTTTCTCACTAGGTGTTCATTTATTATAAAGCCTTATTGAACAGTGAGATTTTGTAATAGTAATAATTATTCACCATGAGGTTTTTTCCCCATTTTTCAGTTTTCTGCATTAGACTAAACTGTGATATTACATGCCACAAGTGACTGAATTCACTGACAATTTACCTCCAAAAGCAGGATAACGGGAGTTACAAATGAAATGAACAATGACATTGCTAAAGGGAGGAACAAAGTATTTTACAGAACCATTTGTTTGAGATGAAAATTCTGGAATAGAAAGTATTGCACTATAAATTAAAAAACTATAATCACGGTAGGAACTGATATTAAATGAAGTAATTTGGTTTGCATTTTTTTTTTCCTGTGGAGAAAGTAATCTGCAATGTATGATTTGAAAGCAGCTATTAAGTAATTTCACTTACATTACATAGTCCCATCTTCAACTCAGAAGAACCCAAATGCATTTACTTACTGCAAATTTAATATAATATAAAGTAGTGATTAAAGGAAGGTAGTATGTGCTAATGTATGGTCATTAAGTTTTGTGAAAATTCAAGTGGACAGCTTTAGATTAGAGAAGAGTTCTATTTCTTGAAATGTGTTTTACGCTGATTTTTACTGTGACAATTCAGCTGACATGTCAGAGCTCTGCAGTCTGTCTGAAGGCAGAAATGCACAGATGGAACTACAGGTTTGAGTTTCACCTGGGCGATATTCACGTTTGACAGTGTCCTTCTGTTATCAGTGTACAAGGAAGCTTAAAAAAAACCACCCTGAAGTTGCTGTCTGCTAGTGACCCCCATTCTCTTTAAAAAAAACAAAACACACAAAACAAAACAAAAAAACTTCAAACAATAGAAGTAGTTCAGATGCTTTAAAATTCCTCAGGAAACCTTTTCAATTTAAAGGTTTTACGTAAATATATCTCGAAATGCCATAAAGGTAGATGGACCATACTATTATATTCCTTCCACTGACAGAATATACTAGCAAGTATTGACCACCTGCCATCTCAGGTCAGGCCTCCATTGGGGACTTTAATAATCTTTATTCGCGAGAGTGTTTGTATCCCCATGAGGCTAGTTTTGAGGTCAGCATTTGTAAGGAAAGACTGCTGAAGAAGGAATAAAAACAATCATTTTTTTCATCAAACCAACACTCTAGTGAGTATGAATAAATAGTGGCTGAACATTGTTCTACAGCTCATTAGGAGAAGGGGAAAATAGGTGAATGAAAGAATTTGAGAGTTCTAAACTGTAGACTGTGCAGTTTCCTAGTTCATCTGTCTTTCAAAACTAGATGGAAAAGAGACTAGATAATAACTGGGAATAATTCTTTCTGTCCATCTTGGGACTTCCTGGTGATGCTGCAAAGAGTGCAGACATTTAAATCAAACTGTATGGAATGGTTTAAATCTGTTTATATATGGAACTTCACTTTAAACAGATCTCCTATTCAAAATATTTAAATCATATTCAGGGTGTTAATCTGGGCCCCTGATTAGGATGAACGTTTTCTTTTCAATGTAAATAGGCTTTGTATCAGTGTTAGAGAAAACTAAATGTTTCACTAAATGCTTGCTAAAATGTATTGCACGTCTTGTTACTTTCTCAGGATTATAGGTTATCTGATAATTCTGAAAAAAAAAAGCTGATGGCATCCTTTTCTTTTCTTCTACTGTGTAGGATTCAATGTCAGATGTCACAAATGCTGATGATGACTAAGGAAACAGCAGAAAGATTATAATGAAGTGTAGGTCTGGGGTATTAAATGAGACTGAAGGAACAAGTCATAGTTATAACAGTTGGAGATAAACTACAAGAGTAAACAGTTTATATTTGATAGCAGAAAATTCATATTGCAGACTTATTTATGTGGAATCAATTTATTTTAATTAGTTTTACAATCAAAGGGTAAATTTGAAGCAAAACTATAGACTTGAGGTACTTGAGAACTCACGCATCTGGATCTCAAACATGATGGTTGGGATATGATATATTATCTAAGGTGTATGTATGGGAAAAGACTATCTTTTAATAAATTGTCAAAGGACAGCATAGTCGTTGGAAGAAAAGGAATTTATGAACAGCGTTAAGAGAAATAAACATAGAAATTAAATACCTTGGATTAAGCTTTCTTCTCAATTGATTCACTATAGTTCTTATTGCCTTTTTTCAAACAACACAAGACTTACAAATAAAACTGCTTTGTGAAATTACAGGCATAAGTAAAATGCATCCTCTGTTGGTAACAGAAGAGTAAAAAGTGAAGGACTTCCAGGCCATAGTCCCAGACTATAAAGATCTATGTCCTTAAGCTTGGTGAAGCTTCTGTACTGCTGTTGTGGCTGTTTCATGACCAGTTCCAATCAGTGCTCCCCGAAAGTAACAAACTCCTGCAAGGTAGCCCTGCTTACTGCCGGGGCTGAAATGTGAGGGCTGTTACTGAAGCACAGGCCCTGATGTGCAAAGCAGAGGAGTAATTTGATTTTACACTGCAGATGGATGGTGAGTAAGGGGAGGTGGGTGTCACTCCTGCTGCAAATGGTCTCATGGCACAAAACAGATAGAAGTTTTAGATAGAAGTTTTAGTCTCATCACTTTCGTATCCTATACTCAAGACCTAAACCTACCCAAAGCAAGCCTACCAAAGTTTTTGTCAGTGCTTAAACAAATAACCAGTCTTTAACTTGTTTCTGGTTCTAGGTGAGCCCTTGTGTTGTGACTAGCAATGAAACAAAGTGAACTCTGGATCTGAGGGCACAGCATTTTCAGAAATGAAATAATGATGATAATCTGATAAAATCTCTGTTTATCCGTAAGAATTACTGGTGGAATAAATGCTGCTGTTTAGTGGTGGCTTTAGTTTGTTAACCTTAGTCTTTGTCTCTTCTACAATTACAAGGACATTGTTTGGGCTAGAGCTGAGGAGGGATTGCTAATTGCTTCTTGGCTGAACTTTCTGCAGTTACAAGTGTTTTTGTTGAAGACTGTCCATTAAATGGTAGAAGACATTGTAGTGGATGAAAAATGAGAGCATAATTCTGTGGCTCTGGAGTAAGTTTTCAGTCAGCTGTGAGTCAAATCCCAACAGGTCTTTCAGATTACTTAGCTTGCTAGAAGTGAAACCCAAAAGAAATGCATGTAGAATTTTCTTTTGCTCAAGTGTAAAACAAGCAGGAGTTGGCCTGTCTATTCCAAAAATACTGGCTATTTCCAGGAAATATGAAAACGTTGTGTAAACAATATATTTTTTGTGTAGTGTTATTGGCAATAAATAAAAGTATTGTGTAAACCATTATCCTAAGCTGAAAGCACAGAGAGGCAAGAGATCTCTGATGAAAACATGTATTAGTGGTGCAGATTGCCCAAACAGGTATTTAGTTTTCATAAAACAAAACTTCTGATAAGACCTTCAAGCAATGAAATTGATATTTCTTTCCAGAGTAAAAATAGTACTGCTGCGTATGTATCACTTATCCATGATAAGCTACGAAAAGGCTTTTACTCTGTACTATGCTATATCTATTTCCATTCACCATTTGTTTCTACAGGAATATAGGCTGTGGTTCAAAATTCTTTTGAAAAGATAGCATTCTATAAAATATCTAAATGCTATTATGCAGAACATGGAAAAACTAGGAAATAAATATTTTTTGAAGTTTTGTGTTTTAAGATGAGCTTAGGATTCTTTGCAGCTGGATTTTTTTCTCAAATGGATGATTACCTCTATGATCTTTTTGCATGAATCATAGCAGTTGTCATCTGGATACACCACTTCCATAGCTTTTGATCAGGTCTGTGAATATTATCAGCCTATCTTCACTTCAGATGTCACGTATTACTGAGAACCTTGTCCAAGCGAATACTGCCACTGTATATTTGTTTAAAAATGTGACGTTTTAGGAGGAATGATTCCCCCCCCTTGGCTGTTTCTGTTCAGATGCATCATCTCCATTGCGACGTGCTTACAGACAGTTTAGGCAGTTTTAAGTTCACAGAATCATAGAAGTATAGGGGTTGGAAGGGACCTCTGTGGGTCATCTAGGCCAACCCCCCTGCCAAAACAGGGTCACCTAGAGCAGGTTGCACAGGACCTTGTCCAGGCGGGGTTTGAATATCTCCAGAGGAGGAGAATCCACAACTTCTCTGGGCAGCCTGTTCCAGTGCTCCGTCACCCTCAGAGAGAAGAAGTTCTTCCTCATGTTCAGACGGAACTTCCTATGCTTCAGTTTGTGCCCGTTGCCCCTTGTCCTGTCGCTGGGCACTGATGAAAAGAGTCTGGCCCCATCCATCTGGCCCTTAAGATATTTATAATCATTTATAAGGTCCCCTCTCAGCCTTCTCTTCTTCAGGCTAAACAAGCCCAGCTCCTTCAGCCTCTCCTCATAGGGGAGATGCTCCAGTCCCCTCATCATCTTTGTAGCCCTCCTCTGGACACTCTCCAGTAGCTCCTCATCTTTCTTGAACTGGGGAGCCCAGAACTGGATGCAGTTCTCCAGATGGGGCCTCACTAGGCCAGTGTAGAGGGGAAGGAGAACCTCCCTCGACCTACTGGCCACACTTCTCTTAGTGCACCCCAGGACACCATTGGTCTTTGTGGCAACCAGGGCACACTGCTGGCTCATGGTCAACTCGTCATCCACCAGGACACCCTGGTGCCTCTCTGCAGAGCTGCTCTCCAGCAGGTCCACCCCAAGCCTGTACTGGTGCATGGGGTTGTTCCTCCCCATGTGCAGGACCCTGCA
>Ga0065711_1004593_pt1 | contig 22996 bp, 12 predicted proteins | sample Hoacrofraction12_FD_59098 | JGI IMG/M metagenome (GOLD analysis project Ga0065711, IMG submission 59098) | Hoatzin crop microbial communities from Cojedes, Venezuela - Epithelial fraction 12 v2 (version 2) | ecosystem: Host-associated > Birds > Digestive system > Esophagus > Crop | place... | reverse complement strand
TGAAGCAGAGGAAGCTCCAGCTGAACCCGAGGAAGAACTTCTTCCCATTGGGGGTGACGGAGCCCTGGCCCAGGCTGCCCAGGGAGGCTGTGGAGTCTCCTTCTCTGGAGATATTCCAGCACCGGCTGGACGCGGTGCTGTGCAGCCTGCTCTGGATGACCCTGCTTGGGCAGGGGGTTGGGCTGGGTGACCCACAGAGGGTCCTGCCAACCCCTGCCATGCTGGGATTCCGTGACTCGGAACAGAAGAAATATTTCTGTAGAGAAATAAATAACTGTATCATAATAGTCCTACAGTACCAGCACTCCTTCTCTTGCTGCTGCTGCTGCCACTGCAGCGCGCTGAGTTTTGGCAAGATACGCGCGAGTCACCCCGCTTCAAGTCAGTTATGGTTCTGGCATCAAAGCTGGTCTGTGCGTTTCCTTTCTTCAGTAAAGATCCACACATACCTTCCTGCCCCCGTAAGAAGATATTGATCGCCCTGGTAAGAAGTCTGAATTGGCAGAAACTGTATGAACACAGAGCCTGTAGCTACCTCTCTCTTCCACAGGTTGTGGCTGTGTACGGGACTTTATCAGATTTGCTGTCTGTGGCTAGTAATAAGCTTGGAATAAAAGCGACCAGTGTGTACAATGGAAAAGGTGGACTCATTGATGATATCGCTTTGATTAGGTAAGGCTTATCCAATAAAAGTCAAATCACGGATGTGGATTAAGAGACTTACTAGCCTGGTAATCCTCTGACCTTAATCAATAACCAGTGCTTTGCCTAAAAACAGATCTTCTCATTGCCAGCCAGTATGCCCAAAAGTGCTTTCACACCGCAAGGAAAAATAATACTGTCTTTTGAACTTCAAAGCATTTCTGTCTTGATGAATCAGAATTTGATACAAGCCGTGTTTTATGCCTTTTACCATCCTCCTGTATTGACTGGCAGTGCAATGTATGTCCCAGGAAAATCCCACTGTTCTAGTCAGCCCTTGGATGAGGGTGTTTTGAAAAGGAGACAAACTCTAGCGTTGCTTTGGCTTCGTAGAATGCTCCCAGAGTGGGGACAAAATCAACTGTTTTGTGAAACTAAACTGTTTGAGTAACAGAAGTGATCCCTACCTGCTTGATACAGGTAACATCTCTAGTGAAGTCAATTGTATTACAGTCCACTGGAACCTGCAAAATTAAGATAAAAATCAGATACTGAAGTTCTAATGGCAACTGATTATCATTTAACTGAAATTAATCAGGAGGGGTTCCCACTGTCACTTAGATGAACAAAAAATTATGATTAATCTTTTTTTTTTTTTTCCTCCTCCCCTTCCCCATTTCAGGGATGATGATGTTTTGTTTGTCTGTGAAGGGGAACCATTCATTGGTAAGTCTCTGTAATTCTTAAGTTTAACCTTTTGTTTAATGGAAAGAGGTTTTGTTTTGCTTTAATGTGAACCTAAAATGTTATTTTCTGGTGTTTTCAGAAGATACCTCTTACCATATGGAGGATTCACAAATAGTCACCATTTTTCTAGTAATTACTGTCTTTCATAGATCCTCAGACTGATGGGAGACCTCAAGAAGAACTAACAGGGTCACACACAGATTGGCTAACGCTCAATGTTGGAGGCCGATACTTCACCACTACACGGTAAAAATTGGTTTTGTTCTTAAAGGACTTGATTTCAGTGAAGTAGTTACAGCAGCTGGTAGTGTACATTCAGTTGGTGAGGCTTCAGATGCTCTTGCAAAAGAGCTAGAAAATTAACTTACCATGGAGTAGGAGGTCTCCGACTTCTGCAAATTTGTCTCTATTTCATATTTGCTACCACAATTTTGCAACAATTCTTAAATAGTTTACATATGAAGTAGAACTGGCGAAAAGCCTGAACAGGCCTGGATTTATCATTGGAATATCTCCATTAACAAAGTGCTTTGTATTTGAAATACCTTTACGATACCTCAGGTCAGAAACATATTTTGTTATCGCACTATATGAAATTAAATCAGTATGGTGTTGTAGCTGTTGGCATGCATATCACACACCAACAGCAGAAAATAGACTCCAACCAGCAAGTTCGTCTCTTGAGGAAGACACTTGATTGTAAAAATAAGATTGTGCTGCCTTTGTTTTCTAGGAGCACTTTGGTTAATAAAGAACCTGACAGTATGTTGGCCCACATGTTTAAAGATAAAGGTTAGTATATTGAAATAAAATTCATTTTTTAAGCCAACAAATTAGCAAAATAGGCAAAAGGCACTATCAAGTTGAGATTCTTGTTCATATGTTAAACTACCAAAAGTATGTTAGAGCATCAAAGCAGAACGTGTAATCTTTTTTTTATAACTTTTTATTTCTCCGTTGCCCGTGTATTGCTTATCTCACAAACTGAAAATATAACTACCATCCACAGTTAATATTTAGGGGTCTTTTTTTGTTTGATTTTGGATTTTCATCTTATTATTGCATTTTGCTCAGTTTTGTCAACGGAATCAATGAGCAAACAGTGTATGAGGCAGCCTTTAGGAAATGGGGACACACTAAAATCTTAATGCTGCATTTATTCTAGCAATGATCTTATGTATATGATAAAATGTTTTAGTTATTTATAGCACAAGCAAGTTTGTTTTAAGGGGATTTCTCCCTGCCCCCCAATTCTCCTTCCCTTTGCCTAAGAAACGCCCTTTCGAGTGGAATGTTTCATAATCCAGTACCCTTTTCGTAGTAACAATCTGAAGCAAATGCTCTTCTATTAATACATCAAATTTAATTATATATATGTTGTGGAAACAGATGCTTGGGGAAATAAGCAAGATCATAGAGGAGCATTCCTAATTGACCGCAGTCCAGAGTATTTTGAGCCAATTTTGAACTATTTGCGTCATGGACAGCTCATTGTAAATGATGGCATTAATTTGCTAGGTAGGTATTACCTGTATGACATCTCCTAAATTATTACTCTTTAGAGGTTAAGCTTTGCCCTCAGGTAAACATAAAGTCAGTGGGACTTTTGTATGCTCATCTAAGTCTTTGGGATTTTCCTTTGGTGAATTTATTCTCAAGCATTGCAATTCCACGTGCTTGGTTTAATAAAGATACACTGTTTAAATGTACTTATCTTGAGATCATTAAAAATTCTCCCTACTGGATTAATATCTGGCTGTAATTCTGGATTTGGTATCTTTAACCTGATACTGGTGTTGGAAACATCCTTTCTGAGTTATTTTTTCCTTTTAGCTGCAAGCAAGCTCGCTTTTCCTCTGTCCAGTTACATCTAATATAATGTATGTGGTTGTCATTTTTACTAGTTTATGCATTTCTTTGGGACTCCTTAAACTTTGACAAGAGATCTGTGCATCTTTGTTAGTATAGCTAAAACATATAAAAGATATAACAAATAGGGAAAGTCAGTTGAACTGATGGCTCTCAAATAGTAAGGATGGATTAACCCACACTTTCTGGCATGCTCCTGGTGTGGCTGTAGACTCCAGCGAGGGACGAAAACTGCTCTCGTGTTTAACGGCTCCCTGTAAATAACAATACTGCTTTGTTTTGTTAGGTGTTTTGGAAGAAGCCAGGTTTTTTGGTATCGATTCACTAATTGAACATCTAGAAATAGCTATTAAGGTAAGCTGTTTTCTTTAATAGATGAATGCACATGTCCTGCACTTCCAGGCAATGTATAATTTAGGCCTATCCGGATTAGCTTTAAAACAACTCTCTCAACAGAATTCACAGCCAGCTGAAGATCATTCTCCTATATCTCGAAAGGAGTTTGTCCGATTCCTTCTGGCAACCCCAACCAAGTCTGAGCTGCGATGTCAGGTGCGAAAATGCAGACTTTGTATTGATCTGTAATGTCAGTGTCTGGTGGTGAAATATCCTGCAGCATCAGGTGACAACATGAAATTCAAGCAACGTATGCTTGCTCCCCCTGCTTTTTAATTGAGTTTTGATTCCAAGCTGTGGCATAGGGACCTTAACATGAAATTCAACTGTACTGTTTGGGCTGCTTTTCCTCTCTAGATTGAAGGTTTCCTGAAGGAGCAATTTGTTAAGCTATTCTATTTAAATGTAAAATGCACTAGCATAACCAAGGACAATGCTTGATAGCTTTGCATTTACATTTCATTAGTCTTATGTTGTAGAATAGATGGTCTTGTGTGTGTATCTGTGTATATTTATATACGCATGTACATACACATGATGCTCTTAACTGCTTTGTGTTCAGAGCTACACCTCATCTTCTGTTTTGTTTTTAGGGTCTCAATTTCAGTGGAGCAGATCTTTCACGTCTAGATCTTCGATACATAAACTTCAAGATGGCTAACCTAAGCCGTTGCAACCTAGCGCATGCCAACCTGTGCTGTGCAAATCTTGAAAGAGCTGACCTCTCTGGATCAGTGCTTGATGTAAGAATTGTTGTGTCTTGAAAAGTTGGGGCTGTCCTTCAGTTATTTTAAGGGAAGAGGAATTGGAACAAGCAGATAAGCGTAAACCATGTAATTCTTCAATATTTTCTGCAATTCTTCTAGTTAGATCACTTCAAAAGCTTTTTAAAGCTATTTTAAGGAAAAAAAAGGCAGTAGGTGGGAATTATCTGCCTTCCTGATGACAGAAGTAATAGTATTGCAAGTTTGTACTCTTCCTCACAGTAACAAGGCTGTTGTGCTTGAATAGGATTCACTTCTGAAACAGAAATGAAAACTGTACTCTGATTATTTTTCAGTATTGTTCGTCTTTGCGCTTTAAGAGTCTCATTGACATGTCTGTCTCTTTCAGTGTGCAAACCTTCAAGGGGTAAAGATGCTTTGTTCCAACGCAGAAGGAGCATCTCTAAAAGGGTGCAATTTTGAAGATCCGTCAGGCCTTAAAGCTAATTTGGAAGGTAGGAAGTTTTTGCCTGTTAGGTACTCTGTGGAAGTCGAACCGTGTGTTTGCAAGTCTACATGGCATGTGAAAAGTTTAGCTGTGGTTTGTACAATCCATGGTTTCACGAAAAGAGGCCGCAAATACCAGCCTGAGTGTGTGACCATATAATCATTAAATTCCAAGTTCTACCTTGACCTTTATCTATTTATATGGCTCAGAGGAAGCATCATTCTGGAGCTACTGTGTTTCTGACTGGTTTTCCTCCTAAAACTGCTCTTTGTGTGTTTCAGGTGCTAACCTGAAAGGTGTTGACATGGAAGGCAGTCAAATGACAGGAATTAATCTAAGAGTTGCAACGCTGAAAAATGCAAAACTAAAAAACTGTAATCTTAGAGGAGCAACTTTGGCAGGAACGGATTTGGAAGTGAGTTGTCATTCATTTCATATACTAACTAGTCAGCTGGTAAAATCTGGGGGATTGCTGGCTTTTGGCCGAGTTCTGCTTCAAACCAGATAGAGTGAACTAGTCTTTTTTCAGTCTTAGTGAGCTATGGGTGATCTAAGGAGTCACACTTCACTCTTGCCTCAGTGGGGAAGGTGAGTCTAAAGTCTTGGATTTGGCAGCACCTGAAAGCCACAGGAATGGCTTGGATCATCTCAAAAGTGATGCGTGGAATTACTGCGAAACTTAACTCCCGCTGTGAGATCCTGCCACCACTGACGAACTGAAGTGAAATGAAGTTGCCTGGGTTTGTGGGGTGTTTTTTTTTTGATCCTGGGACATCATTAGTAGAATAATGATGGAATCTTACCTGACTGGTGGCGTACGATATGGTGCTGTCCCTATTAGTTAGAAAGACAAACTAGCTCATTTTGCAAGCTGTGTACATGGCTGTTCTTGCCCAAGTACTAGAGAAGTACATCTGGTGAGACTGCAAGAGGTGGCTTCTTTCTGGCTTTGTTCAGCAAGCATTAGTAACTCCTGGAAGATAATTTGATATAAAGAGTGTAAGTCTAACAACTTAAAAATAAATCCAGCGGTTACTGTGAAAAGGAGCTACTCTCTTACAAGAAGTAACTAAAACTCCAGTGATACGCTAGAAGGTTACACTGGAATCTATGGAAGTATATATGGTTTCTGTATAAATGTAGTTACGGTGAAGGTTTGAACTAAGTTCTGGGTATATTCAATTAACATTTGTTTTTCTTTTATCCTTTAGAATTGTGATCTATCTGGTTGTGATCTACAAGAAGCTAATTTGAGGGGATCTAATGTAAAAGGAGCTATCTTTGAAGAGATGCTGACACCTTTGCACATGTCTCAGAGCGTCAGATAGGGAAGAGAATATGCGGAAGAGGAAGGAATCAAAACATTTATTGTGACTTTTCACCTCCTCCCCTTACTAAGTTAGAAGTAACGGTTATTAGACAACTTACATTTGCAGTAGTGCCTAAGTAAACTTTTCTTTGATCACTTCTTGGGGAAGGAGCTTTTGTTTAGGAGGTAGAAACAGACACTCTTTCTACCTTTGTGAACTGAGTGAGGAAGTGGGCTGGTTCTAGAACCAGAATGTGTGCTGGTTTGAGGGAGTGGTAAATAGATTCATTGTTTAGCATTGCCTCACTTTGGAATGCATTTTAATTTATAAAGCACAATATATGCAATTCTATTTATTAAATCTGTAGCTGCAATATGAATAGAAAATGTTATTCATGTATAGTAGCAACAAAGTTCAGGTTTACAGTTAGACTAGTGTATTTACAGTTAGTTTCTTAATTCATGTAGTGTATTAAATGGCAGATGTGGCTTAGTCAATGTCCACAGGATGTGTTCAGGTACTCTTTTCTTCTGGGGTGAAAACAGTAGTTAACTGTCATCATACATAATACATTGCCTTGCAGTAGCTTGAATGCAGGTATAGAACAGCTTTATCATCTTCTAAAATGTGCAGTGGAAGCTGCTTCCACTGAAGGGATGTGCCTGCACAGCAGATGTAACTAAAACATCCCTGTTCAGAAATTGGATGTCTTACTTAATCCTTTACAAATTAGTGTGAAATTGCACTATCAATCACAGCTAGTAAGAAAAATTCTCTTGCTTTCAAATGTCCTAACCACTCCAAACTGGAGTACCTGTAGATTTTTCATTCTTTGTGGGGAATTACATGTACGTAGGAAAACACAATTCTGTCACCAAAGTGGACAGAGGCATTGGGGCCACAGCACGTTCTCCATCCTCCTGTTGTTATTCCAGTATATGAGTAAGTAGCACCTGTTTCCCCTTACTGTTCTATGCAAATACTCTTGTACACTGAATCCTTGGAAGCATGGGCATAATCCTTTTCCCAGCCAGATCGTAGAATAACACTTTGGGCCTGCTTAAAGTGGCTGTAAAAGCGTCTTGCAGAGGGCAGAGTGCCCTTTCCACAACTGCTTTACCTGTGAGCAAATACAGAACTGTGTGACTCCTGCAGTGCAGGAAGCCTCACGGCATCTCTAAGTGGTGGTGCACTTCATTTAGTAAGCTGTTTCCACTGTAGTATCAGTCTAGCTCTCATCTAACAAAACATTTATTTTATACACAATCAAAAAGCACATTAAGAAACTATACCAAAAAAAACAAAGGTGCATCAAGAACTCTTACCTCAGATGCTTACGGAAAACACCCCAAAGTTAAAACTAGCCTTGAATCTAAGGAAATACAGCTATTACTGGAAGTTAAGAACCAATGCATCCTAACTTACAGAACGTGACACGGTTAGCAGTGGTTCGAGTTCCATAGTCACCTCAGTGGGTTGCCTTTTACTTGCAGTGCGGATTTCCTGTTGTCTGAACAGAAGTGGTGTTGTCTTAGTAGTTGTTATGAAAATGCTGCTTTGCCATCAATCTGGAAAGATTAGATCAGGACAAGTATGTGATTTGTTTGGGGGGAATTACAGGATTCTCCCTTACTTTCAACTTGGGTTAACTCAGGCATATGACTTGAACTTCTTGGACTCAAAATCCCACAGTCACGTGGTTCAGAATTGGGATTTTTTTTTCCTCCAGATTCCCAGACCTCTTGATCTGGCTCTAGGACACTACCGTATCCTCGGTGAAATGCACCTATAGATTCGAGGGAAATATTTCAGTGTGATTTTGGAGTCCTTTCTCCCACCTCATTGCTTTCACTGAGAGTGATGTATATGTTGCAGTAGAAGAAGATTCCTAGGGCTAGAGAAATAAACAAATTATTTTTCTTTATCATGTTTTGTAGCTGGCAGACGTAAAATATTGTATGGAAAAAATCTATTTTCATAATCACTGTGTATAAAATATATTTGAACTTTCACTGAAGCACTATGTTTTGAATAATCACAGCATGTGGCAACATTCATTCACAGATGAATTTAAGGTACCTCTTTTGCTATGACAAAGCTGTATGAATAGCCCAAAGCGGCCTATTCAGAAAGTGCAGGTTCCAGCCTAAATTAAAATGCGTTAATAAAAGTATGAAATAAAAAGCATCTTGGTTGTCTTTGTTTTTTTAAATTGTCTCAATCTTATCTGACTTCTATGGGAAGGACGGCAAATTAGAAGAGAAGGCAGCTTTTAACTTCGATAGCTCCTTGTAAAAATATTGTAGCTAAAGTTGGTTTTGCCTTTAATGAGACCTTGACTGTCACCTTAGCCTGACTTGTATGTAACCAGGTCTTTCTCAAATGGACTGCTTGTTGCAAACTAGGAATTACCCATGCTTGAGTACTTACTCTATGAGAAGACCGAGTTCTATGTGTCCTTCCTTCTGCACAAGCAACTGCACTGTGGTAGAAAGCAAAGAATTTTTGCTTTCAAGCATAAAGCTTACCTGCTAGAAAAACAAGTGTACCTTGTGCTGTGGGGATTGCTGCAATGTTTCCAATGCGTTCAGTTTCAGAACTTCGATGGGGGACTTGTCATTTATCTACAACACTTTTCAGCTTTTCTTTGTCCCCACCCTTCATATCTGCTTAATAAAATAGTGGAGTCAGAAGTCATTAACCACAATTTACATTTACATAGGTATTCCAGTATTTAAAACACTCTTTCTATATTCGAGATTATCACAGAGCACAAGCAGCTAAACCTCCTTAATTAGGAAGTGCTAAAGCACAGAAGAACCCCTGTCCTTCTGTCTATAAAGTGCTCATGATTTCAGACTGATAAACTCTGTGGCACAACAGAGAATACAAATACAGCACACCTGTGTGCGTGCTACAGAGCACCTTGAGAACAAAAACTCTAGTTCTTTCTTTAGTTTCTCACCTCCAGTAGATGTCTTGGCACTAGGAATGCTGTCTCCAAAGCCTAAGAGACTCAATAGGTTAGGAGCTGCCTTTCCAACACTTCTGATAAAACAGAGGTCTTGATTCTTGGATGGGAATCCACAAACTCAGGTTTTCCTGACAAGTCCTTGACTTCCATGTTGGTACTTAACAGCACTGGCAAGCATTAACATTTCTTTCCCCACAACTAGTGCACGTGAAGGTCTGGGAGCCCTTCTGAAAAGTGTACATCCACCACACTCCAGCGTCTGAAAACTAAAGAGAGGTCACATGACAAAACCCCAGCTTCACGCTTTGATTTTTTTGAGAGCCTAACAAAACATATGTGTTGAAAGCTGTTAAGGGCAGGCTGCCATTAGACCGAGCTTAAAGTGGTGGGTTAATAAAAGGTGCAATTATTGGGCTAAGCAGGCCCCCTTCCCTCTTTAAATGTCATCCCTCAGGATGAACAAACTCTTCTATCTTTAAATAATGTTAATTTTTGCTAGGCTCATCAGGGAAGGAAGGAGTCTTAAAACACCGGTGCAGGGAAATCTCTCTGCCTTCTAAAGTGATGTGCCTACGCTGAAGTAACATTTCTCCCACTGAAACAAACTATTTTCACAGCTTGATCAGTTTATCAGCTGAAGTTAAACGCTGGCCACTCTTGCCATGAGTAGGAGGAGCATTAGAGCAGGAAGAATTACTCTTTGCTAGAGTCACTAAATCCTCCAGAAATTATTTACTTACTAAATTACTTTTAATCCATTAATCTCAAAGAGGTCATGGGAGAAGGAAGAGAGAATGTCTGAAGAACAAACATGATACATTCAACTGCACACAAAAGAGTGCAGAGCAAGTCAAAATAGCAGCCAGGTTGATAAAAAAAGAAATAAATTAGTGAACTCCTGCATGCAAATAGCTAACAACTCCTTTATAAAACTGCAGTGCATAAATTCTCAGGAATGAAGAACACGCATATGCACACATATGAAAAGAAATCCAAAATAACAGCAGTGTCTGGGAGTCTTCTTCATGAAAGAGACTCCATTGTGACAACGAAGCGTGTTTACAATCTAAGACACTGGTCCATCTGGTCAGTTCAATACTACTTCGCATTTTATAAAGCAAAGAATATCCAGGCACCTTAATTTAATTATTAAGGGGGAAGACTTTCAAAGGAGCATGTAAATTGTTCTGGGCACTTGTGCAGTCACAGGCTTTGTTTACGCACCAAAGGACCATTTCCTTCATGCCTGATATACAGAGATAGCCACTAAGCTGAATTCCTCCTCCATTTCAAGTCCTGTCAGCCCCTCTCAACAAATTCAAATTCATCCAAGAACTTTTACTTAAAAATTAGCAGTCGCTGAAAGAAAAGACTGTGTATTTTCCATGGGCAACACCAGTCAGCTGGATTTGAATGTCAGATTTATAGCCTCTTAAAAGAAAGGCTGTTACTTTTATGGCTCTTAGAGAAAACAGCTGAATTTAATAACCACACCAGGGGTGTTCCAATTATGTGCTTTACTTCTGCTGCATTACAGCAATTTTAAGAACAAAATTGCAGCCTATGAGATAGAATTAGATAAAGTTACCTGCTGTGAAAGGTTTGGCATTGGGGTGGTTGTATATAAAAGCTGAGATGACAAGCGTGCTTGCAGGACATTTCCAAGCGGAGAAGAGCTGGAGTTATTCTGCAACCTCTCTCAGCAAGCAGGTAATGTGCTTGAACAACATACTTTTTACTTATTCAGTGCTTACAGATGCTTGTATCAGAAGAAACTTAGCATTAGACAAGACTGCGAAGAGCACTTATTAAGGAGCAGAGACATTAGAACAGCAACGGGCTAAACCGAACACATCTGTCAAATATCCACAGGGACTTTCATGGAACCTTCAAGGTCCAGGCATTCCTAAAACTCTAAAAGGGTGTTCAAAAATCCTAATTCAGATCTTCATCCAAAATTTTCAGATGTTAAATCTCTTTATAATGAGCCAATCCACACTTGGAGAGACTTAAAATCCAGCTGTGGCTGACACGTAGGCACAATGCCACTGGGGCACAGATCAGAACTACAAATCCAGAAATGTAACATTTTCTTAATTTTAGGAGATAAAAATGGAGCTGTAATGTCGTTATGATCAGAACGATGTTTTGTTCTCTCACAGAATGGAGAAGTCCAGGAAGATCTTTGCTAGCGTCCTCCTGTTTCTCCTGTCTGTAGAAATCTGCCTGGCTCAACACTGGTCTTACGGCCTGCAACCAGGAGGAAAAAGGAATGCCGAAAACCTGGCAGAATCGATTCAAGAGGTAGGTTCTGTAAAACAACCCTGCTGCTTTAGCTAGGATCCCTTATCTGTAAAAGGTGCAGGCAAAAAAGAGGTGGCGTAGGCTTTACTGTACGTATATGTGTATCCCTGTCTGTTTCCCCTCCAAACATAAATACATATGTATATATACATGCACATATTTTTTTAAAGTAGTAATTGCAAATAACTGGCATTAGGGTAAGATACGTTTGACAGCCTTGCACAAGGAACAGCGCTGTCTGTTGCTGACAGAGAGCTTGGCAGCCTGCTCTAAAGCAGAGAGATAAGTCTGCGTTCCAGGTTAAACCTGATTTCATCTTCTCCCGGAATTTCAGCCGGGCTGTTTTATGACAACATTCGCCCACTGCGCTGAGAATGGGGCAATAGGCAGCTGCTACATGGTGAATGATTAGATGGTGAGCACTTCAATGACAAAGCACATATGAAAGGTTCTGTCCACCAGTGGTGTTCCCGTCCTCTCCAATACTTCATGCGTAGTCCCTCGTAACAGCAGTTCTAACATCCGGATTGTAAGTTTGCTGTGGCACAAGTATAGCACCTGGGAAAGAGGTGAATTCAAGCTGTGCAGTGGAACAGTTTCAGCTTCTGTCTGTAACTAGGGTAGAGTTGCTTTAGCAGAAAAATCTCCTTTCATGAAGGCTGTATCACTTCCTAATCCAGATTGCAAATGAAATGGAAAAATTAGGGGAAGTGCAGAAGACTGAATGCCCAGGTTCCTTCCAGCATTCCAGGTTCAGCAATCTGAAGGAAGCCATGGTAAGTAACATGTTTTTTCTTTTATCACTATGGGAAAATTAGAGGACCGGTCCAGACTGGGAACGTACATGGAGGGAAAAGGGTTGTGGAGGAGGAGGAAGAAGAGCCATGTAAGTTTAGTTCACATGGCAATACTGGCTCTGCCCTTATTATCTGCATCATTCTCAAGTACCTCAGAGTTACAGTCCTAGGACAGGGCTACATTATTCTTATGCTCCTGTTGTAGTGATGTCCTTACTCACTAAATTAAAAACAAAATAAAGTCAAACGCATTCGACCTTAATACAAATCTATGCAGCATTCACAGATGCTTAACTTCAAAAGCGCGCTGTGCCAGCTGAAGGATCGAGCCATATGGAAGCTGCTGCTCCCAAGGTCCCTAGACTGGGAAATGTATTTTCCATTAGATGCTCTAATGCAATGACAGCAGAGATTTCACATATGAACTAACTGCCATAGGAAGAATACTCTCAAGCAAAAACGTGCTCTTTAATTAATACAGCAACACCTCGATCAGGCCAGATGGTCACCACTTTCTGGGAAGTGTCTCTGAGCTGTCCTAGAAGTCGAAACACTCAATCTCTACTTCATTTTTGAAGCAAAGACCAAAAGCTTCCAGAACACACTCCAGCCTTTCACTGAGGAACCTGGCCTGAAAAAAGGCTCATAAGCAGCACCAGTAATGCAGTAATGCAGACTGGTCAAGAGCCCGACTTCCATTGAATTTTCATGCAGAAACTACCTAAAATCCAGTATTATTTTTAGGTCATCTTTAATCCTATTTGTATTGAACATAATATAGAATATTTGTTCATGACTCTGGCTTCCAATAGCACTAATTGCAGAATGAAGAGCCAGCAACAGCAGCTTAATATATTTAGACTTTTTTTTTTTTTACTGCAAGAGAGTATGTTAGGCAGGAAAAGATACCAGAATAATTATCAGGATAGTTGAGATGAGTCCTTGATACTTCTTGCTCACTGAGGGAAACTTGGCCTTTCTTTGCAGAGCTGAAGGCACCCCCCTCAATCAAATTCTTAGGTTTGCTCAGAAACTGCTGGTAATCTTGCACATAAATGTAAAAACTTCCAAGCCTCTGCATCGAACACTTAGTTTGCATGTCTTATTCCTGTAGCATAGCCTGAACTATGTCGCCTTCTTATTTCTACCTGCTTAATGACATTGAAAACAAATTAAACTTCTTCCAGATGCAGCTCTTCCAATGTAACACATTCCTGGAGTTGCTACAGAATATTATGCAATGAAATGGGAGGTGTCTGGAAAGGTCCACCCCATAGAAAAACTTCTCAAGTTACCTTCATCATTTCCTGGAGAAGCTGGGACTGAGCACAAACGAAAATACACCTAGCTAAGGCACAGAAGGCTAAAAAAGAACATATTCAGACAGCACATCTATCCAAAACACCTCAGGCTTTCAACTCAGAGGTAGCAACATCAATAAATATTCAAGCAGGAGACGAGATCCAGTAGGATGCGACACAGGCACATGATTTCTGTTCAGGCAGTACTAAGGTACACAGAGAATGGTAACAGGGCAACTGTGCCACTCCGTAATGACCCTGTAAGACTTCTGCAAGCACAGCTTTCCCGTCTCTGGTGTCTTGGCCAACTGCTTAAGCTCACAGAGACATTCTATATACTGACACTTTATGCAAGTTCATGGTTCTTGTCCTAAAGCACCGCCGAAGTGTAGTGTTCAACAGCTGTTGGGTTGCACTCCAAGAACTGCTGCAGTGGTGGACCCCTTAACAGATGTGAAGTTGGTCATGCACTTTGGGATGAAAAGGGCCATTATAAGTGTCAGTTACATTATACCGTATGATCAGATCCATGGGCAGGTGGCAGAGAGATCATGTCAGGTCAGATTTATGTCATTCTAATCCTCCTTCCAATGGAGATCACAATATCAATATTTTAGCATATGACCAGGCTTTAAAATTCCATCAAAGTTATTTCTTCTCTTTAAAAAAAGTGTATGATGTGTGTTTGCAGGGAAGTCTGATTGAAGAAGCAGCTTGACGAAAGGAGATTTAAACCCACAAAGCCAAAGGGAACAATGGACCCAGAACAAAATTTCAAAGCTACGTTAAAAACAATTCCTCTTCAAATGGCCTCTGCTTAGATTGTGTTATGTGAATAAATACTCTGAAGTTGCATTGAAGTAGCAGAAATAATTGATGTGTAGATTACTAGCTTACATGTAAAAGAGAACACATTCTAGCCCAGTGGCTGGGACTCGGCAACACAGGGTCTGCTTTGTGTCCTGCAATGAAAACTTGGACACGGCAGCTTTTGTTTAACATGTACAATGTCTAGACAAAGGCACTGTCTGATCTCACTAATCGCTGGATAAAACAGTAATACAACTTTGTTAAAAATCAAGAATAAACTTACTGTTGGAATGTAATTCCGCTTGCACTTTAGTAGTCCATGTATGAAAGACTTTTATATGCTCTGTTTTTACTGGTTCACTCATAAAAACTACATTTATTTTAAAAAGGTATTTACAAACTTTACAATAGTTAATGCATTTTAAAAAACATGAAAATTTATACACCTTGCTTTACAGACTTTGTGAATCATATGTCATTTACCCAGAGATGCAGACTCCCTTTCCAAAGCTTAGCTCCTACTCTTTCTTCAGAGCCAGTTTAAAAGCTGGATTTTTTGCTGATTCAATGGCAGAGGACTAAAAGAAAGAGAAAAAGAGAAAGTATTTGCAGTCTGCAGAGGTGGGTTTTATAACTAAACCATCACATCCAGGATCTCAAAACACTCACAAAAACATGTTACACAATATCCATATTCTCCTGAATGAAAGACAAACATGTCCCAAGGTTTATCACGTCATTAAACCTTTACAATACCAACAATGAAAAACTACATCAATTAACACCATGCATATTGGGGCTGAATTTCAGAGGTGCTGAGGACTTACGCCTCTGTTTGAAAGATACAAAAACTGCGGACCATGCCTGCGAAAGCAAATTCAAAGTACGCAGTCATGCACGTCCAGGGATTTCAATGACAGCTTTAAATCAGAACAGTCAGACCAATATGGCATAAATGGATGCCTTTCACCTTTTGTTAAGCTCCTCTATACTGCTTTGTGTACTCTCTATAGTATAGAGACTGTATATAAATAGTACAGAGCATATATATATATATATACACACCCACACATACTGTCCTAAAGGTGCTTTAATGTTAATTGGAGCAGAATTAGGTGAACCTCATAGGCTTTTTGGTCAATGAAATCACATAATTTTTTCACTTTTTCTTTCTGATGTAGTCCTAGGAAAAGCTCACCCTAGTCCACTAGGTAATCTGGTCTGCAACAGTAAATATAAAATAGAGAAGTTTTTAATTTCAAAGAAAAAAAATGAAAGAAGGTAGCAGTAATGGGTCAGGAATGTTTTCACTATAAAAAAAGATTAAATTACAGACATCTCAAACTTATTTCCATTTACAATTATAAAAATAAATAAGGAGGAAAATTTGAGCCATTATCACAACAAGTCTAACTCACTGTTAATCTGTGGAACAAACGCTGGGCTGCATGGTGTGAAGGTTATTAGATAGATGCAGGTTCTCAAAAACCACTGCATATACATTATCGTATTTTCTGCCACTGCAGATCACAGAGCTGTTCTCACTGGAATCGGTGTCCTTTCCTAATCCAATAATCCACTGAAATGGAAAGCTGTCTGTTTCTCTCTTCCCCTGACATGGATTAGAGCCTGTAACATTTTTAAAGGAATTTATCACAGCATGACAAATTTTAATTAAAAGCTCCAGAAAACAAGTGTTGAGCATATTTCTCCAAAGAAAAAAAATCCTCCAAGACTTGAAATTTAACACTAGCTTTGAACAGCATGGCTTTGAAATGGGATTAGATTTTGTCTTCTCTGCAGACTGGGTATTTAACTTGTTTTATTCAAAACTATGAACTGGCTAGAAACGCTGCTGTTTGCTTTCATTTCTGGTATGCAGAGATGACATCATTATGGACTGTTCTCCTACTCCCATTTTAGCCCTCCAGTTTGAAAGACATTAACACAGAAAGATGATTCTCATTTTGTAAAGTAAGTAGTGGGACCTTAAATTGTCTCTGAAAATTAAATCTCAGAACTGAAGTCAGGTAGGTACCGTAGCAAAGAGCAGAACACTTTAAAAAATGGGGTGTCGGGTGGGATTTCTCTTAAGGATGTGGGCACTTAATTCCACTTAATTAAAATCAGTCAGGCCCCATGCTTATTCACACACTTAAATGCCCAACTGCCTTTAAAACTCTGACACTTAGAAGACAACGCTTTTTTCTAAAACTGGCACGAAACCCTAAATTATTTAGGCACAGTACAGAAATGCCATCTTGCACCTCTAAGCAGACCACGCTGACTTATATCAGCCAAGAACATAACTCTTCACATACCACAGTCAGTAACGCACTTAAGAAGCCTGAACTCCTGTTTGTGAGTTAGTTTGCCAAAAGGCAAGAAGGAGCAGTGGGAAGAGTTTACAGCACTTCAGACTCTAGAACAAAAATAATGATAAGAAAGAAAAAAATCCCTCAACCTTAAACCCCTTTCGGCATAAAAAATTTGCCAGTGAAAACGCTCAAAATATCTCGGGAAGGAAACTCTCCTTACTCTGTACTCTTCAGGCATCCCTTCCCTCCAGGGAGGGTGATGCCTCAGCTACAGCAGTCACCAACTGGCCGGACAACAAAGGCGGCAAGAAGCAAAGCCTGAACTGCGAGGGCAGCACACCAAGATAAAGCTCAAGGACCCTGCCAGGTGAGACAGTGCAACTGCAGCAGAGCATCCACGGAGATGGTGTCTTCACTGCTTTTTAAGGAGCTGGCTCTATAGCAAAAGCCAAAGATCAAAATACAAATGAAAGGCCTGTTTCAGCCACTGCTCAAATTACACAAAGCACCGAAGCTCCCTACACGTCTGCCAGCGCTGGGATGGGTTACAGCCACCACCCTGCTTGTTCCCCTGACTCTCCAGGTGACTTGGGCATCTTGCTAGCTATTGGCACCCAGATCAGCACACAGGAGAGACAGCAACTGTTCTTATTCCTAATGGCTGGCAGCTGCGCGATCCAAGGCAGGAAAGGAGAGGAAAGGATAATTAACCACTTCCATGCCAAGTACTTTGTTCATAAACCTAGTCTATAAAACTGCAAAAAAAAGCAGAGCCGTCTCCTCAAGTTAAAGAGCATTACGTAAAGGGTCTTTAAAGACCAGCTGAACAATTCTTCCCAAGGTCAGACTTCCTCCCATGAGGTTTGGTTTTTTGCATGGGCTATTTCCCTCCTCCAGGAAAAAAAAAAAAACCCTCTGAGTCTACAAGTTAAAGTTATTAAAACAGATCAAACGGGTAGGGAAATAAGACTCAAAAAATGTTACTTGGAACCAAAACACCCAAACCGGATTGCTAGCTTGTTTACCCAGGACAGACAAAGCATTAGCTGGGCTTCCAGCAAAGTCTCCTTTGTTTCTGCTGACTTACCAAAGGAGTTAAAAGCAAACCTGCTCTGCAAAGGAAATGCACCTACAAATGAGGTAACAGGCAGATGCAGCACAGGGGAAGGCACTGAATTAACAATAGGTGGTGTTAATATGTACTTTTGGACCGTTCAGACCACATCCTGCTGTTCTGCCCACAGCAAAATTCTCACCAAAGTTCTTGTTCAAGTAAAGAGTTTCAGAGGATCTGTTAGTTCACGTGTGCAGCAGAAGGAAGACAGTGGTTGTAAGAGGAGGAAGAAGCGGACAAAAAATGAGACAAGAAAACCCTGTGGTTTTCAAGTCAAGCAGTGTCTATGTCCAAGAACACAATGTGGAGCTGACAAGTCCTACAATGCACCAGAGAGACGGGGTGAACCACGGCCAAGCTGTCCAGAAAGGTTTCAAAGATTTCCCCCGAGAAGGCAACAGCCCAGAAGACGGCTGAACGTGCACTGCAGCGAACATGAGTGCGGATGTATGCAATCTGACTGCAGCGCAACTTCCAAAATGTCTCCAACCTGTTTTGTGATGTGAATCCAATATGACCCTTTGATGAAAGCAATCTGTTTCGCAGAGCCATGCAGGCAGCAGAGCAGACGTGGCTTCTGCAGGTTTCTTTAACTGGAGTCACGGTGAAGCCAAAGCAATGTACAAGAACAAAAGAAAGGACTGCTTCGGTCTGAACAAAAAAACTCTAGGGTTTCAGCGGGTTTGTTCTGCCACGAAAAAGGCTTTGCTGAGAAAAGCTTTCATTAGGTTCAACAAACTTCCGTTTTTCAGTAAGGTAATAAAACCCATTTCAGTCCTGTGAGCAGAATAACGGTGCAGTGGCCTGCAAAAATACCCAACCCAAGAGTATTTGTATTTACTACTGTGAGCAACATCCTCAGAAGGGTTTTTAGTGTGTTTCCCCAACTCCAACCAGGTAATCAGAAGCTAAATGACAGTTACAGTCAAAAAGCAAAATGATTTCCTGGAAGAGAGCGCCCATGACAGAATCTTCATCAATACAGACAACAAATAAACAGGCTACAAGCTGTAACCAAACAGCCAAAGTTTTGTATAGGTTCAGAAATAAACTTGGATCCAAATTCCTCACCTGGTACCTCTTTATGACGAGTTCTAAGAAACTCTGAATTTTCCAAAAAAGTTTGAATCTGAACTTTGCAGACAAACTGCCAGGTTTCCTGAGTTCCATAGTGAAAGGGTACAACCACCACCAGCGGGTTTTTTTCCTTCCTCTGGAAAATAGCAGTGAAAAATAACGGCCACAACGAAGGCTACATTTATAAATAGGCCAGGCACACAGGCAGAACAGCACAGCAAGATATTCTGCCTGAATGTGATGAGAGAATATTTCTTACAAATTAGGAAAAACCCAAACTTCACTGGCTTTTCAGCTGCTGGGACTGTGGCACCAAGAGGCAGCTGCAGCTTTGGGGGGATATTTAAAGAAAGTTTCAGTTATGTAGCTTGAAAAGAAAACAGTGAAGTTCTTCACAATGCATTAGTGCTGAAACTGGCGATTTAGGAAGGTCCTGCTCCATACAGCAAAAAAAGAGCTGCTCTATCTTTGGAGTCATCTAGACCTTCTACGAGTAGAAATACACTTTGCAAGAGCATTTTGAAGTGACTTCTTTTCTGGCTTAGGTGCTGCACCTGCTCCCTGTAAGCCTGCTGCAAAGGGCAAGTCCCCACCGCAGGGGTGCGGCCCTTCTCACAGAGCTCAGAGACCAGCAGCTCTGCAAGGTGCAAAGCGGATCTCCCAACGTTAGGAGTATTAATCACAAATGGCGATGCTCTTGATTTTTACCAGCAAGCTTCCAGGGCCAGCTCAGGCACAGAGGAATGCTGTGTCTAAGGCCCGTCTGGTCCATAAATAACAATGATATTTGTGTTGAATTTTCGGTCACTATGCAACCGTGAGGACAGGTTATTCTAATAGTGTGCAACAGCCTTTTTCTCCATGGATCATGTGGATTTAAGAACATTAAAACCTAAATCACGTCATTTTTTCTCTATACAAATAGAAAGACTGATGCTGACATACAGACAGAACAGGGAATAAATAACTAAAAGAAAAATTAAACAGATTATCCCATCCTCCAAGGAAAGAAAAGCTGCAGAGAGCTGGAGTAGTCCAAGGAACCAATCCAAGTAGGTGGCTAATTGTCAAGTCTTTCACGTGCATCCCAGATCTAAATGTCTCCTTAAAGTCTAGTGGCTGTTCAAAACCTAGATCAAGGGAGGCTATAAAACAAAGTGCAAGTACTGCCACAAATGGCTGCAGGAAAAAAACAAAAAAAAAGAGGATGAGAATTGTGTGAATTTGCCCAGCCAAAGTAAAGGTTACAGTAACTATCAGACTTTGTTTCTGAGGTCAGGATGCATAACTAGTTTCGCACACTCCATCCTCTCAAAGTTGCTGGTACCAATACAGTGCTGCTATCAATGCAACTTCTATTCTTCGAACACATTCACAGAAGAGAAGCAACTTTTTACGCCCTATTAAAAAGCATAAAAATAAAATACTGTACCAAGTCCCAGACGCAAGAACAAACCAACTAGATAACATAATTCAGGGAGGAATATCAACTGCTCTGTAGTGTTAAAACCAGAATCAACAGTGAAATTATGACAAAGTATTGGTGAACCTGAACTCTCCTTTGGGAGTGAGCAACTGCCACTACTCGAGCAGAGATGGTGTAAGGCAGAATGTCTGCACTTCATCTTAAATACACAAGATGACTAGCAGAAAAAAAACCCCTTCTTATTCTGCTAACAATGCTCAGGTCTCTGCCTGCAATCAAGAATCTCAGGAGACTGCACATCACACACCGGCACCTGACATCCCAGGAGCCGACATTTCACAATTTAGGAATGGCTGCGTTCTGTTTCACTTCATGCAAATCCTGGCTGGCGACACCAGAGGGGCAGGCGGAGGGATCGGTGTGTAAGTACAGCAGTCAAGCTGTAACGAGCTTCTGTGAAAACACGGTAGGACACATCTCCTACTGGTGTGGCTTACCTTGTTTCAGACACTGGTGCAAATCACTGCTCTGACAGATTTACACTAGGAATGAGCTGCTGAAATTGCATCACTGAAAAAACTTGGGACAGACAAGACTAAGACAGACAAGAATTCCAGTAAGGCGACTTCTCCTGCAATGTCATTAGTGTCTCAGTACTGGAAAGTAAACCAGAATTTGGGAATACAGTCACAATAACAGTTCCTCTTGGTATTTTCCCAAAGAAAACTCCGAGGAGAGTGAATGGAAAGGCAGGTGAGATCACTAGTCTTTAGGGTCAGAAAGCCCCAGCATGTCAGTATAGAGAAAGCAGCCATTTCACTCCAGGTGCTTGCTGTCACACCAGCAAGTGATAATCCTCACTGCAGTCCTTGCTCTGAAGAGACAATGCTGGATTTTCTGGTTTTTGGGGGTGGAGGGGGAGGTTTGGCTTCACGTCTGCTGGGTAGTGGTGGAGCAACCTGAGAAGATAAAACAAAAACACACAGAAAAATAAACCATCACTGGCAAGTGAAGACATTTTGCTTTACCAGACAAGAAATCCAGAAGGTCCTGTAGTACTTCACGTTTCTTTCAGGACCAAACCTTTGAATTCAGCTGCTCAGTACTACGTGCAATTGATGACAGGGGCAAACAAGGACACATCCCCAGGAGATAACAGAAGCAGATACATTTTAGTTGCTAGAATATGCTTTAGTTGCAGATATACTTCAGTTGCTTCTGACCTGCAGCCTGACTTCAAGTCAGAGCCATTTGTCCCTCTATGCCACCTTTTGTTTATCAGTAAAATTACAATAAACTGATTTCCCTCAAGGTTGCAAAATTAAACTATTTTTATCTTGCTGGTTTGATGAGTTGCACCAAGTAGGAGCCAAAAGGATGCTTCCAAACCACAATGGTACGACTAAGCCCATAAAATGGTAGCAAGCAAAGTTCTACTAAAGCAAACCACAGCCTTCCTGCCCAGCACAGCGGCTTGCAGGGCGTTTCTCATTCTTGCAGGAAACACACCGATGGGTTCTATCAAGCTGGCTCTCTACTTGGTTTAAGGTGCATCCTGTAAAAAACTGAGATGTGAAAGGTCAGGTGAACAAGAAGCTTGTGTGGTTCACCACTCATTTGGCCAAAACTCTCAAGATTTCAGGACTATTTTAACAGGAGGAGGACAGAGGCAACTTTACAACAACAACAAAGTAACAAAATGCTTCAGAAAATACTTTTACAATCTCTCTTTACAGCCCTTCAAATCCTTTTCATTTGGCTGCAAGCCAAGGTCAATGTTGCAAGCCAGAACATGTTAGTAATTAGTTTTCTTACAAGACTCAAGGGAAGGAGGCTCTTTTATTAATCCTCTTCAACCAGTGACTCCCACAGCATCCCCAGAGCTGGCATATTTCCGCCACTCACACCACCTACAGCAGCTACACTGCCCCGTTTCAGAAGCACAGTCAATTCCGAGCAAGTGAAGGGCGAAGCAGAAACCCTCCTATTTATCCCATGCTCCCAGGCTTTATGCCAGTGTCGTATCTCAGTGTAACAGAATTAAGCGATCGGCTGATTTGTTGTCTTCCTGTGCTGTCAGAGGTAACGTATCTTGTTACGTGTGATCATTCTTTAAATGCTTCTTGATCAAATTCCCGTTAATCTCACTAAGGTACTCCGTAAATCCTCTTTGCAAATTGGACTCGGGAAGACATTCATCCCTTTCACAGTTACAAAAGGATGCGTCCTCTTGCTGCACACTGGTGAACAACTACAGTCTCATATCAGAAGCACCTACATTTCGGGGGCAGATGAAATGATTTGGACACAGTGACCAGAGTATTTGCATGTTAAATAGCTGCAAGCATTTGGAATCCCATAGCACAGGAGAAACATTCGCGACACAGCATAAAAAACCAGTGGCAATTTGATGTTCCTAGAAGGAAACCAACTTCACGCAACTGAGAAAGAGGCTGTGGCTAAGATGGTGACACAATACAGGCTGTTTTCAGTGACTAATGACGCATTCCTTGAAAAACTAGATTCTTCTGAGCCGAGGACTCAAAAGGAGACATTTATCATTTCTGAAAATGTGTGATTTTTTTCTCCCATTCTTTTTCAGGACCAGATTAATGCACTATTTTACACTGATCATGTTTTTGAAACTTTTCAATCATTGTGCCTGCTTGTTTTCAATATATCTTCCCACCCCCCCCCCC
>Ga0065711_1034964_pt1 | contig 22997 bp, 10 predicted proteins | sample Hoacrofraction12_FD_59098 | JGI IMG/M metagenome (GOLD analysis project Ga0065711, IMG submission 59098) | Hoatzin crop microbial communities from Cojedes, Venezuela - Epithelial fraction 12 v2 (version 2) | ecosystem: Host-associated > Birds > Digestive system > Esophagus > Crop | place... | reverse complement strand
TTTTTTTTTTTTTTTTTTTTTTTTACTAAAATGCAACATATAAAAAAACATACTAAAAAGCTGCTCGGTCAGTTAGCTGTAAATACAAAACCTATTCACAAAAAATTAAAAAAAAAAAGCAGCCTGTTTTGGACATATAACTACAGATAACTTCACACTTACAGCCCAGTTCACTCAAGCTCGTAAGAATAGTTTTGTTTTGTGTACTATGACTGCTTTCTACACAAGGATCCAATACAAAGATTGTTCTTTGGCTTATAAATTACCACAGGTGAAGACGTATGTGACTGACAAGATACAGGTCTCTTACTCTTCTGCACGGTAAGAACACTGTCTCCCTGTGGAGGAGGCACATGCACAGGTTTCCAAGGAATGGGGTTACAATATGCTGGAGCTGGATACAGATTTCCATCAGCACACCCTGAAACATGTAGAAAACACACATCACTAAAAAGGACTACACTAAATGCAAGCAGTTATAATAAACATCTGGACTAACAAAGACACAACAGCGCCTTCAGAGGAAGACAGCATAGGCACATCACATAATTTAAATGACTCAAAGTAAGAAATCTTCCACCTTTTTCTTTTTTACAAATTACTGGCATATTCTTCATCTCTATTTAAAATAATAAGCAGGTTGAATGCTGTGTAACATTCAGAATGTTCAGTCCTTTGTATACTTAAAAGCTGTAAATGTCTACAAATTGGCTACTTTCATTATTTCAAAGAATTTACACATAAAACTTCCTGTCAGTACACATGCAAAGCTCACATATTTTTCCACCTTTGCTTAACTGTTACACTAATTATTGACCTATACATTAATTGCCTGCAACTAATAACTTAGGGCCCATAAAGCAATATCAGAAAACCTAAAACGCAACAGAAAGAACATGTCGCCCTATCAGTCATTTGTCTGTAGTGAAATTTCAGTGCATACATCATGTGGATGGGTAAAACAAAGTCTGTAATATATTCTATTGCATGAACATAACTGAGTAGAAAAATATTTTTCAAAAATAACTTAAAACAAGTGATTGCAGCTGTGGGGAAGTAATGAAGGTCCAAAACAAAACATGAAGGCAAAGTGTGTCACCACCTATGCACAGATGTAAGCAAAAGAGCAAAGGTTGTTCACCTGCTTTATATATTTTCTTAAACATTCAGAGCCTGGAATTTGGGTCCTAAAACATTTTCTGTTGCGAATTCAAATAATAACAATGATTTTAATTCTGTGAAAAAATAAAGACAAAAGTATCTATAAATTTTTAAAAAAAATTTTATTAAGCACTCAAACGTAAAACGCAATACTATTTCTTACTGCTCTTCTGCTTTTGTACCATTTGGGATGACAAAAACCACAAAAATACAGTGAGACTCACAAAACACCACGCTGCCAACAGCATTCTCTTTAACGCTTTCCTTCAAAACAAAATACAGGACTACAGAAGCCACGAAGGTGTAATGCAGGTGTAAAGCTAAATGGAAAGGAAGCCTTAGCTCACAACATGTCTCCTTTTTCAGACAGGACTCTGCCAGCCTCTTAGTAACCTTTGCGTCTCAGAAAATCACCTCTTTTCTACAGGGTATTCAGGTGCAATAACGTGGCACACGCCTTCTGTAACACAAACTTTACAAGGATGCTGACATAACTGATCTGCTTCACAGGAACCAGTAACTGGCTCTAGTGATTCCTACGCCTGATAAAGAAATTGAGATCAAAATTGGTTACAATTTGGTATGCCACATTATTCTCTCAAATAATATCATTTTCCTCCCAAATAACATGAAGGGCTACAAAAAATGCACACAGGGTCTCAGAGGAAAAGCTTCTCTGACTTATACCATATGAGATATTCATTTCCACGTGCCATAATTAGATAGTGGATGAAAATCTTCAGCAGACTTCATTTTACATTAAAAGATTAGAGGGAAGGAACCACAAACCTAAGTTACTACATATGTGTAGTAGAAATACAAACCTGTGGAGTTCCCACGTGGGAAGCCATAACCAGTGAAAACAGGGCGTGGTTTATTCCTAGCATTATGTAGCCATTCCTTAAAGATCTTCTCTGATCTTGCTTTCTTCTCCTGGAGCTCAGCTTCCCTTTCTTCTTCTTTTTCCTGAAGATAAAAAAAAATATCTAAAGTACTTATAGACAAAGCCCTATACAACATACGCAGCATGGTAAATAAATCTCTTGCAGATTCCCAGACCGCTGAATATATTTCAAATATGTTTTCAAATACAAATACATTTTCCTGACAATAGAAAAGTTGCAATTTATTTCCTTCAAGTCTGGGAGGGGGGGAAAAAAAATCAACCTCCACATTAATCCAGTGTTTCTCTGAGAAAAAGCTCTCTTGTAGCTTTTGGAAGACTACGTGTAGAAGATATTCGGAACATAATGGGCAGATGACGAGGGCCTAGGGTGCTGCAGTTAGCCTAAAGAGGCTACTGCATCCGGAACAGCCATCTGCTCTTCTCATCTACCCATATTCATACAGCCTTATATCAGCCATGACTGGGCTGCCTCCAAGCTTGGAGCAGGCTTAGGGAACCATTAATCAAAAGTAAGAGGAAAAACAGTATATTTAGGCATGGCATTTGGATTTAAACTAAGTTTAATTGACACTGTGAACATGGTTTAGAAGAACCTACGTAAAGAAGATGTGACTAAAAAAATGCACGCGGTTTAAATCTGGCTGATGACTTTCATTTTCCTGGGTTTCAAGGTCCTTGTGCCGTGCATTTTAGAGACTCAGCAGAGACATAGAATCAGTTTGCTAAGCAGGAAATAAACACCACCAGTACAGAATATTTATACGTGTTTTCATTAGATGGAAAATTTTGAAAGACTGTAAAATTAGTGTAATTCAGGCCTGAAAATTGATATGGTTCAGCTTACGGTACTTTAAAGCTAATCCAAATAAATTATTATATGTACGTGTGAAATACCTACAAATGTGTTCTGCACTTTAAGAACAAGTGCTGTAATTACAGGGGGAATACAGATAAATTCTTCTCACCACAATCGTCCCCCACACTTAGTTACAACAGTAGTGTAGTACTCCTACAATATTACATATTCTACTGAAAAATTATACTGTAATGTTAATTAAAATACAACCAATCAACTGCACAGATAAGACATCTGGTCACACATTTCACAGTTTCCAGGCATAATCATTACCAATATGTGATACTTCAGAGGAATTCTGGATGATTCCTGCAAGCGTAGCCTTGTTACAGCATTTGTTCTAGTGAACAGACCTCAAAGCCCGCACTTTAGGAAGCTAACAACAAGTATGAGGTCTTCTGAAGCTCACTATAAAAATACGTAGGTGATTAATTAGTACGAAATAACATTAAAATTAGAACTGCTAGGATCAGATTGGTACAGACAGATATGAAGAAAAATGCTTTTAATTAGAAATACATGAAAGTATAATTATAACAGTGGTGCTGGGAGAAAAGTGCCCAGAATGCCACCTGTTTTCTGTCTGGGTCACCCTGCAAAGGTCTGCATAACAAAGGTACACTGTGCAGTTTGCACTTCTCTTTCCCTTATCATCTCACAATCGCAGTAGGTTTGCAAAGACTATTAACAAAAATGCATTAATATCCATCTTGCTTTGCTGACTATACCTCAGTGTCTTCAATGCACCAGCATCACAACTTTTGGAAGTTTTTTTCAGTACAACACTCCTATTTGATAAATTCTAATCAATTCAATCAACCAATACATTTAATGTAAGTTACAGATTAGGTAACCCCATCCAAATAAATGATCAGCTGATTAATACCTTCTCTTTCTTCTTCTTTTCTGCCTCTTCAGCTCTCTTCTTCTTTAACCATTCTTTATACTTCATTTTAGCCTTTTCTTGTAACTGCATTTTTTCTAGTTCCTTTGTGGCTTTTTCTGCCATTTCTTTGCTCAGCTTTCGTTCCCTTTCCCTTCTTTCCTACATGAAACAGACCAAAGAAACAGAATAGAAACGTTTCAGTATATTTCAATAGGCAATTCTTTTGAGGGATACAGTCAATTTTATTACATAATTCCAAATAAAATTATTATAACCCTGAATAAAATATCACATTGCAAGCTCTTTGAAGACAGAACCTATTCATTGCTAGGTTGCAGATAAAATAGTTTCAAACATATAAACTTGTCAGAAAACATCAGAAAAATTTACTTTCAGCACTCCTTATGTTATTATGTTTACTACCCTGTTTTATTTATTCAGACCTTTTTTTAAAACACTTCATACACTTCTCAGTATCTCTGGGAAAGCAATATATGTTACAATTCTTGAAAATCATATGTTAGTTTTACTTTTCGGTGAATCCAGAGCAAACTACAGTTCCAAAAGGAAGTCAGGCAAACTGCCCCCTTTTAAGAGTCACTGAAATATGCAGGTTGTTCAGCACACGTAAGAATAAATTGACATGAAAATAAGAAGTTCACATGAGAATCCAGTTCATGTTTTGTGGTATTCTCTACATTTTTTATGTTCTTTAGTTTATTCGCAGATGGACTTCTTCTATGACTCAATCTACACATTTCTCCTCTTCAAATGATGACAGGGAAAACGAGAAGACACATTCGAGGATAGGCAAAAAGTGGTAACTGAATGTGAAGTGAAACTGCTACCTGTATAATTTGGAAGATACCATACACAGATGTGTCATTCACTTCTACGTCTTTTCGGTGTGTGTGTATCTAACAGCATACAACGGTTTGGGGACCATTCTCTAAGCTAACAAGCACATATTGATGGCCTCTTCTTGATCTGGGAAGTATTTTCATCTGAAGACTAACAATAGCTCTCACTTCCCCTCCCTGTAACCTTTATGAAATGTCTGGGATTCTACTGATTCAGTACTACTTCTGCTTTTATTAGCTGTGAAGAACCTGAATACACACGTAGAGGCAAAAATCTTCACCAGGCAAGCTGTGCACACGACTTGGAGAGGCAGAAGACTTGAGATCAGTCTCCACTTCACAGGAGAGAACTGCTGAATAAATATGTTGTTTTTCTTTTAAGAATTTTTTTTTCTTGTATGCTTCCCTTTCCCTGCATACTCCTCTTGAACATAGGAGATGTGTAGTTTAGCAGGAACTTATGCTGACTCAGAATTATTACGCTTGGCAGTATGGATGTCAAATACAACTGAAAAGTATAATAAACTGTGTCTGTCATCTTTATGAAAAAGAGGAAAAACACATTTATGAGAAGAGCAAGAATATACTTCCCTTCCTGTTTTATCTCTTAGAAGCACAAAAAGTCAGAAAGCTAGAACTGTGCCCTGTTCCCCCCATGGGCCCCTCCTCCTCCTTTTTTCCAGATTTATTGCACTTTTGGAAAATCCAGTTATGTATAAAGAAGCAGATGCCATAATACTGGAGTAGGGGACCAGCACAATTCTCTCAGTCTGGTCTAAACAGGATATTTGCTGGTTCAATCCTTGTCCTCCATACCAAAATTTACCAACAGTCTAATATAGTAGCATCGTACAAAATAAAAACTTTAGCTTATATTGCCCTGCAAAACACTAACTCATTTCTGCCATTTATTGGATGAGATGACAAGGTGCAAAACCATGGCCAATAAAGAGAAAATGCATTGCTTTCAGGTTAAAACATCTGCCATTTTTTTGTAAGACACAGTACTGGGTAATCAGCACTTTAATCTTTGAATCCTTATCCACATTACATGAAATTGTTTCAAGAAAGAAATCATTCCAAGCATAATCTTAGCTTACTCTCGGCATTTTTTCTGAGCGTGCCATAATGCTAAACTGCAGACTTCTTATCAGAAGAAGCCAGTTTACAGAATTGCTTGAGTTAGTGTACCCCTCTCTGTGTTTGCCAACACAAGAAGCATTACTACAACTTGTTAAATAGTGTATTAACTGTGGGGTTTTCTCCCCCCTTTTACAAGCTATGCCTTATTAACCGTATTTACCATAATCTCCGAGGCAGATGTTTCTTCATCTGAACCATGACGATACTTTCAGTATCACTGTTTTGGTATACTCTTGTCAAATATTCTAATCTGATGATAAAGGTTATTTGTGTACACACTGCACACAACTTCACAAATCAATCAGCTATTAACTATAGCTTCTCCTTGGTTTGTGGGGTTTTTTTCTTTTTATTTCTAATACATTCTAGGGAACACGAGCTGAATCTGTTCTGCAGTGTAAGGAAAATAGTCAGATATTAATACACTCCAATTCCAATGCATATTCTGGAATGTAAAACTCCATAGAACTACAAAATAATGGAAGTCCTATTAATATGATTTCACAACACTATTTGTAAGGTCTGTACATGTTATAAAATTATTATTTACAACTAACACCAACGAAAAAAAGAATGTCTTTCAGGAAAAAAAAAAAAGTTGAGATTCTGAAACATGTTTGTACTAGTGAAGAATGGAAACAAGATCTTTCTTAATATGAAAACAAAACTTTTCATGCTTAAACACAAAAATTAAAAAAGAAAAAAAATCCACTAAAAAGGACAAAGAATCTATTTTTAGCAAATTATGCAAATCCTAAGTATCACGTGCCTTAAAAACAAATAACCTATTGTCTAAGTTTTTCCCCCTTCTTTGTCTAAAATTCATCTTAATCTCTTTTACTCATAACTGTTCCTCTGCCCCTTCATTATCAAATACTCCCCACATGCATCTCTCAACAACTCCTGTTGCGAGACAAGGACAGTCTGGGACACATAGAAAGCATTCATGTAGATGAGAGATACACACTGAACAGTGAGCTAAAATCATTGGTGAAGAAGGCTTACAAAGACTTCAAAATATTTCGTTGTTTGCTGGCTTATCTCTATTGTACATGAAAGTAAGTTACAAAAGTAAGGATCTTTCAAAGCTACAGTCTTTAGCTAAGAGTCTTACATAAAAAGCATGAAAATAAAAGTAAGAGAAAATGAAAAAAATAGGGCCGTTCGATACCTAGGGGAAATTGTTCAATAATGAACAACAAATATAAGCATAAAATAGACTAAAAACCCTTCTAAAGACTGCAATTAAAAGGCAAGGAAGCTTCAATAATGTAAATTACTGAATCACAATACTTCAGATGAGTTTAGCCACTATCTAGGCTGACCCAAAGTTAAACTAGGTCCTACAGAAACTATGATATGCTATGCACACCACCATGAAAGCCACAACTTCCAGCGAAACATCCTTAAGACGGCGAGAGTCCCTGCAGAATTGCAGACTTTGCAGCTGCCTAGAAATTATTCTGCAGACAAATCAGAAACGTTTCCTCCTTGTCATGCACAGAACAGCTTTGCGTTCATAAAGTTAGCGTACACCACATTCCCAGCTGCTTTAATAATCTGTTTCATCTCAAGCTCCTGTCACCCTGGCCTTCCCAGCTTCCCCCCATCCTCACTATTTTCCCTTATACAAGTCTATCAAAAATGCTAGGAATGTGCATATTAATGTGCCTGTTCTTCAATCCTCCCTTCACTCTCCTTCCACATATATACAGGGAGGGGGGGAAATTACATAATTTGTTTATGCTTGGTGTTGTCAGATTGGGTTTTAAAAATTCTCTTTGATCTTGTGTTCAAAACAGACGTGATCTCTCCACTAAACCACTAGCAAATTTACATACACTTTAAAATATGATTACAGGTATTACATAAATTAAGGTATTGATTGTAAACCATCCAATTACTCATTGCAAGAAAGGCTTGTTCTCCCGCCACCCCACCCAAGCACATTATTAAGGAGAAAGGATACAAATCTGCCCTGCGGGTTCACTGCTCTGGGCTGTGATCCTATCAAGCCTTGGAACTCAATGAAGCCTGGGCTAGGTCAGTACTTGGAAATCCCCCACCCAAACCAAATCCAGCCATCCCACAAAGCAGTGATGGTGACTCAGTAGGCAGCGTGTGTCTCACCAAAGTCAGCACCAAACCAATGTCTCATCAACGTAATCACTAACTTTTCAAGGAAAATCAGACCTATGTATCTGTGGAGGGCTGTCAAAGGAATTTAAAATTTGAAGAAGCACCCCACTTTCTTCCTGACAGAAGGTAGAAATATTAAATAATTTTCCAGGCAGAAAACAGCCCAACTGCCATCGAAACAGAGACACTATATCCAACTGGAAGAAAATTAATAAAATATGTATTTCTGTATTTTCACATCAATGATTAAATGAGAGCTGGAGAGGGTCAAGCGCAGAGCTGCTTTCTGTTCTGCATTTTCTATGTAGAGTGTCACCGAGTAGAAACATTTCCTGAAATTAATGTTATGGTTGATATTTTTAAGATAATTCTCACAGCAATCCTTTCCCATTTTGTGGTCTGCAGAATGTGATGACGTTTTTCTTTTCATACACAACTGAAGGTTCCATTTCACAGCTGTTTGTTCTGACATCTTAGCTACCATATTCTAGCATAATTTTATGCCGACTGATGGCAAAATATAGGAAAAGTCCACACTGCCAACATCAGAAGATACATCCAAATTTCCTCATTTATCCTCGTCAGAATCCTGAACATCAATCACATTATACAGCCTCCGAATTCTGGGTTGCTCGGCCAATTGTTATTATCTTTTCAATTTAGCCCTATTACACAGCTCAGACACCAAGCCTAGCCCACAGAAACACGTCCTTAATCTCTCCAGAACTGGCATGTGAAAAGAACAAGAAGCTAGAAAGGAGGTCAGTGAAACAGCGCTGAGCTGCAGTTGTCTACTGACGGGCAGGTTTACAACGATTTACTGCTCAAGTTCACACAAATTCAACGCAGACCCCACTGCAGTCCAGTAACTGGAGAACTGCAAGATGGCTACATACACGGATCTTTCTCCCGGACTGTGTTCCTTTCATGTGGGTACTTGATATATGTGACAAGCAGAAAGTCTTGGTGTACTCGGTCCCTGAACACTCTTGGGGTCTTTAGAAGAATGCAGGCTCCACGAATGCTGCTGAAATACATGAGCACTCATATTTTAATCATCTGTCATCCTGAATTCCTCCTCCATAAGTCCATCTAAAACTCATTCTAACACAAACCACGAGAAATCAGTTCGTTCTACTTACAGAAATCTAAAGGTAAGTCTGGACATAATACTTCTGGCATTGGCCATGCATGACCTCACAGCAAAGTCTCGTGTAAAACACATCAACACTGTGCTTAAGAAAAAAAAAAAAAAGACTGTTTTGTAAAGTAGTCCAGGTCTAGACGCCGAAAAACCCACAATATGCAGAAAAGAAACCCCCAAAACTTGAAATTAAGCCCAGAGTTACAAAAAAAAACTTTAGATATCTAAAGACAGACTTGGGCGCTTAAGCAGTAAATTTAAATTGTTAAATGATGTTGGTTCTCAAGCTTGGAAGGTATTCATGCTAGACATTTAATCTTCCCTCACAAATATGTTTCCTGAAAGGGTTCAGTCTTGAAAAAGGTGAACATCTCAGCATCTCTTTCAATTCTAAACTGTCAGCAAAACCCATAGCACATCAAGCTCTACACAAAATGCAGCAGCAACCACTGCTTTGACTCAGAACAATAGTCAGGCTGTTAGAACATTATCCTAGGACAGGGAGGATCCGGATTTCATTACCTCTCTGCCTGAGGGGATTCAAAGTAACATGTCCCACTGCGGGGAGAAGACTCCATCTAGCAGGCTGCAGGCTGGGATGACAGGATTCTCCATCCCATCTGTTGAAGCAGTACCGCTCCTCACAAAATAATTAACGACTCATTGGATGAAAGAGAAAGAGCATCAGTGAGCATGACTTTTTAACTTGAAAGTCATGCTTAAGCTGCCGCCAAACAATCTGTGTCTGTATGAAGAATGGTGAGATAAAGTATGCATTAAACAAAAAGTCTTTGGAGTGAGAGTTGGAAATGAAGTCTCTCTTCTGGGAGGAATCATGCAGCACATCAATAAAAGGAAGTCTGTTCCAAGAACAGTGTCATACATTATTTTATAATGTGTTGGTTCTAGGCTTTTATATTTGCTACTGCTTGTTCTTTCTCATAAAGACTATCAGACAGTAGTAAAGCACATTATAAGGACAAAATTTTTAATGAAAAAGCATCGAAACAGAATTTTCCCATACTGTACCTGTTTTCTATTAAAATTATATTTGTCAGTAAGTAATGAAGACTTATTGAAAGAAAAAATTAACAACAAAGAATTGAATATCAAAGTTCTATGAATAATGCCTGCTTTGCCCATATTTACTTTTAAGAAAAAATAAAAAGTGATGCCTTATTCTGTATTCAACAATGCAGAAAGTATTTGAAATGCTACAGTCAAATTAAGATTGCTATTGGAATAATTCATTTTTCTAATGTAAAATGTGTAACTTCACTACTTGTGCTCTTACAACTTTGCTAGGTATCACATTAATATAGCATAAAGTATTCTATGCAAGTTAAAGACTAACGACAAGGATGTTAACAACAAGAGTTTCAGAATTAGTTATTTTTGGATGCAAGCATTCCACTTTCGAGATTTCAGTTATTGTTGCAAATACACATACTAAATGCACACACTGGATTTTGGCTGGGACGGAGTTAATTTTCTTCATAGCAGCTCCTGTGGTGCTATGTTTTGGATTTGTAACCAAAACAGTGTTGATAACACAACTGTGGTTTAGTCATTGCTGAGCAGCACTTACACAGCATCAAGGCCTTTGCTGCTCCCCAGACTCCCCCGTCAGCTGGGGGTGCACAAGAAGCCAGGAGAGCTGACCTCAACGGACCGAAAGGACATTCCATGCCATATGACACGCTGCTCAGCCAGCAAAACTAGGGGAAAGGAGGAGAGGGAGGCACATTAGGAGTTATGGTGTGTGTTTTCCCAAGTAACTGTTATGGGAGTTGAAGCTCTGCTTTTCTGGAAAAGGCTGAACACCTGCCTGCTGATGGGAAGTACTGAATGAATTCCTTATTTTCCTTTGCTTGCGCGTGGAGGGCTTTTGCTTTACCTATAAACTGTCATTACCTCAGCTCATGAGTCTTCTCACTTTTACCCTTCCGATTCTCTCCTCCATCCCACTGTGGCAGAGTGAGTGACCAGCTGTGTCGGGCTTAGCTGCCTACCGGGGCTAACCCACAACAATATATAATATAAATATTTACATGTACACATATACATTAATTGAATACTCTGGATATTTCTAAGTTCATATTCTATTGGCATCTAAGAATGAAGTAGCTTTGCAGAGACAATAAAGGTGGATTAAATATGATTGGAAGATACCATATGAAATCAAGCACAGAGGGTGGAGTGCACTGCATCAATGTCAATTTTTTAAATCTTTGATGAAAAAGCTGTTGTCATCAAGCTTGACCTTTAATCCTAATTTTATATTCAGCATTAGTTCATAAGAGGTTCTGACTGGTATAACAATGTTCTAAAATAAATGGTCACACCACTTTACAGACACTTCACAGTTTATGCATCCACAACGCATTTATCAAAGCCTTTAGTACTTTGATTTGAAGGCAATTAATCAGTAATTCAGCAATTGCATATAGCTTACTTAAGTGTTCAATCCCATAGCTGTTAACAGGAATGAAAGAGACTCTCACGCCTCCGGATCAAAAGTTCATGTAAAACAGGAAAAGAAAAAAATGTGCTACTGTCACCTTCCTATTCTACGGCAAAACATTAGGAAGCAAGTCATATATAACTGGGGTTCTGCAGATAGAGTCTTGTAAACACAGCACTCCTGATACGTGGGCAAGTCAAACCCAAGTTACACTTACAAACATAAAGGCAGGGGCTGGGTCCCTGTTTACATGAAGAAAACAACATTTCCTGTGAGACTACATAAACGTCAAAATCATCCACAGTTCTTTACAGAAATACCAGTAAGAGGACACAGAATAAGGAAGAAAGGGAGCCTGGAAAGACACAGGTTTCAGAAACCAAACTCTAGCAAGGAGTTCTCCATACTGCACCTCATTCCTGGGAAATGAGTTTTTAAGGGTAAAGTCTTCTTCCTGGAAGAAGACTACATATGTCTTGAATTAATTAACTCAAATGCAAGGGGGGGGGGAACAAACTAGCTTCAGACAGCAGCTTACATATTTTCCAACACAGAACAGAAGCTTTTCACCAGCATCTACAGAAATTTCCACTGACTAGAACACAGTAAGTTATCAGGCAGCAGAACCAGCGCCTGGTCACACTGTGAAGGAACTTGGAATTGAACCACACTGGACAAATTCCGAATAGTAGTGGTCTTCAAAGGAAACACTATGAAAGAAAGTATGAATCGCTGATCAACTCTGAACATCTATGACCCCACCTATCACATTTTTTCTGTATATTTTATATCCAGCCAGAGTTTTGTTGTCACATATTAATCCACCAGAATTTAGATGAGAGAGAAAAATCCTTGGAAGGAACCAGAAATAGGATTCCCAAATATTTTGAAGACATTAAGCAATATTTTTTTATCTTGCTCCTTAAACCGTTCTTTACTCAAGTCTGTAAAACAGTCTTGGTATCATTTACAGCCTGCTAAGCCAAATAGTTATGAAATTTTTATTTGTTAAGCAAGAACATATTTGACAAGACACAAGTCACAAAGATGCCACTACGGAGAGGAGATCTTCAAAATACATCACACACAGGTAGGTCCCACGATTCAAATAATTCCAAGATACAATTTGGGAGGGTGAGGTGAGGGTGTGGTTGGTTGGTTTTTTAAACTTACTCAGTGTTGGAGAACAATGACTGAAGTTAACTGATCTGTTCAGTATCTGCAGGGAGTCAGCATATAAACATGAAATGATAGACTTCAAAGGTCTTTTTTTTTAATGATAAATTCTAGACATTCTCTACCTCTTGGTTTTATTTTCAAATAAAAAACTTCACTCCACTATGGGTGGGTCCTTGCTTGGCCCCCTCCAAAAAAAAGAAAGAAAAAAAATCTAAAGTGCCAGAATGAACAGACACAGAGAAAATAAGCTTTCACAAGCATTAATTCTAGCCTGAACCACTGAGACAGTAGTTAGTTTTCAACACCTATTCAAGATTTAGTTCTATGATTAGATGGGGATCGATTCCTTTCTTTCTAAACTCCATAGTTCAGCTACGAGCTGCCTACACAGAGCTCCTTACCAAACTGGAGTCTAAACACAGCAATTAGCAATCAAGCAAGTATTTTAACATTCCAGACCGATTAAGATGGATTCTAACTGATTTGCTGATCTATGTCCAGTTCTGCATACCACTCACACCAAGGTTACTTCAACAACGAAAACAAGGCACTGAACACCAACTTCACTTGCTTAGCATTTATAATCATGCCCACCTCATTTTTAACAACAAATCTAACAGTAACTCAGAACAGTTTTTAGTTTTAGTTATATACAAAATCGCACTTTACAAAAGTTTTAGTTACATACAAAATCATGTTGGGTTTAAGCAAATTTTCTTGCGGAATCAAAAAGCATGTTTGGAGGCATTTTAGAGTTAAAAGAGTTTTGATTGATATTCCTGTGACTTGTTAAAAAAATAGAGCTCTATTACATCTAAAACAAAACAAGTCAAACAGAATATTTACTGTTTGCTTGCCCACAAATGACTCAGCCTTAGGAGAGAGAGAAAGTAAGACTATTTTTGTCCAGCAGAGATCTAGTATCTTACTGAAAATTGTAAAGGCATTAGTAGAACCAGCGCAGTGCCTGACAGTACATTTCATTAAGCTTTTATTTCTTAGTGAGCTGCAAAACTTTGCCATATTTGCATAAACATATTTCACAGCTTAATGTTCTTTCATAGCTCATATTTCAGTATATTACTTCTAGTTCATTTACAACCTTTAAAATCACAAAAACTATTTACATAGAAGAATATCAAATGGTTATGATTCCTTTATTTTTAAAAATGGTTTATGCAAAATGATTGGAAGGATAAAAAAACTTCACAGCTACACTTTTAAATATATATTAAACAATAAAAACCAAAACTGCCAGTGAACAAAAATAGTGCTCAAGCTTTGCTTCCGAACCTGACCCTAAAGGACTATATTTAATAGTCAAAGCATCACAACTGACATTGGCATGCAACAAAAGGCAATAAAACTGGCTTGGCATACAGAAAACCATCAGAATTCTTGTATGCACATACAAACATTCTACTTCTGATATAAATGTCTCTCACATTGATGGTCTGAAGATTCTTCCAGCAGTGTCTCCTGGTGCTGGATGCTCAAAATGAGGAAAGAAGTTGCATGTGCTCAACCATGCCTTACTTCCTTCGTCAGTACAGAATTCAGCGATGAGAAAGGAGACAGACTTGTGGAGATCACACAGGCAACATTCCCGAAAGTACTGCCTGGATATGAAAAAGGTGAGTGTTTAATGCAGATCTCAGTGAACAACACTGTGAGTTTTGCCTCAAGGAGCACCTTCTGATGCTTCTAGGAGGAAACGAAGTGAGCTTTCCTAAATATGAGATGTATACACACTCCCCAAGAAAATCATAGCAACTGTCAGTGCTCATGAATCTAACCTTATACTTCATGTGACATCTGCACACAATTTTAAACACCTTCTTAGTCACTGAATAGACATATTTATCCTACAGTCTGCATCCAGAGCCACAGACAATCTTCTGGAAATGTGAAGCGGTAATGTCTATGCAGCACAAATGTTAATATCCTAAAGACAACTAAGAGTTTCAGTTTGTTCTTGATTCGAGTGTGGTTTACAGAAAAGACTAGCCAATGAATCATCTGATTTAAATGAAAATCAGATTACTTTTGGTAAAAGCTTGAGACATGGCCTAAAGATGACCTTATCCTTCCAAAATATAACATGATAAAGTCCAGACACAAATATGCTTTTTCCCGTCCTCTGGGCTGATATGATTACGATAAGAGACCTCCTATTCCCATAAACAACAGACAAGAAGTTGTTAATCTGTAAATCCACAAAGGTCCAAGGAGGACCCAAATAGTCAGAAGTTTACAGAAGCTGGGGGGGGGGGCAGCAGGACAAGTGAGAACAGGAGCTTTCACTGTTTTGAACTGTGAATGATTTTAAACAAGCAGCCCAAACTCTTTCAAGCCAATGAATAGTTACAGACACCTATAATTTAATTTACATTTCAGAAGAGGAAAATGGCATTCTTTGTGCTGAATAATAAATCTTCTACTTTTTGCTGTGTACTTTAATAAGGAAAGATCCTTTCTACATCGTAATAAATGCTTAGAGCAGGACTGATTTGGGGGCAGGTTTATGCCAATCATCCAGCCAGCACTGAGACCAAGAATAATTAGGTCAGATCCAAACACAGGTTATTCTAGTGGTTCTAGACCAAATCTGGAGTTCTGAAATGGTGAAGACAAATGTATGAAGTCTGGATATCTAGGCCAGATAGGGCCATTGAGATATTTTTAATCAACTTTCAACTGATTTTATTCAGAAGTACAGAACAGTAAGCGACTGGTATTGCTACAGACCATAAGACAATGAACGCATATACCCATGAACTACCAGGGGCTGAACAAGCCCAAGCCTCCCAAACATTCCCATTTTAGCCACCCATTAAACACGCTTGCTTGGTGTGACACAGGGCTGTACAGTGCTCCACTGAGGTCAGGATTCTGTCTGCTTCTGACCCTGGACTTAGGCATCCCTCTCAAAAGAAGATAAAAAATTTTTGATCCCACTCAGAAATTACTTTTTGAATGAAGGAATTCCCAGTTGCTAACTGCGGTCTACTGAGAATTTCCTGAATCTGGCCTCACACCTCAATTATCCCTCTAAACTCTACCATATTATTTGCCTGTCCACAATGGCACTTCACTAAATCCTTCTTATGGCTCTGCTTGGTGTACAAGACATTGTAGATAGTTAAGATGTACAGTTTACCTAAAACGCTTGGGCACTGAACCCAGAAGTCATAAAGAGTAGGGTATAGTGAAGACCAGAACCCCAGCTATAACTAGCAGAAGGCTGCTGCACAAGATGGAGGCCAACTATCAGTTATCTGACTACTCAGAAAACAAGTCTCTTTATACCTTATGGAAAAAAAAATAAATCAGTGTTAGAAAAATGTTTAACTGTGTTGGTGTGGTTTTACAATTTTCAATTAAAACAGCCATTCATTCAGCAAACTAAAAACACGGTTCTCCAAACAGTCTAAGTAATTTTACATAGGTTTACTTAAGCATGGTACGTGCTACAATATTTGCAGCCAAAGCAATATTGTACCTCTTCTCTTTTTTTTTGTACCCATTCCTTGTGCTTCTCTTCAGCTATCCTTTTCCTCCTTTCACATTCTTGATTTTGCTTCATCTTCTCAAGCTGTATGTTCATTTCCTAATTAAAGAGAAAGTATGCATCTTAAATCAGTGGTGACCATCTACACCAATACACTCAGTACTGGAAACAGCGCTTGCAGTTAAAACAACATACATATTAGATTTTGAAATTTTTTCTTCATTACGACTTTGGAAAAGATGGATGCCAGTCAACACAGAAGTATTATGAAATCCAATCAATGGCAATGTATAATTTTTAGAATATGAACTGGAAACACTTGTTTTAATTAGGTTTTGGAAACGATTCAACATAAGGAATTGCTCCTCAGCTTATTTAAACGCCCTTTCAGTCAGTGGAATCTTAATTTGCAGCAGTACTTTCTTACAATACTTAAAACACGGTGTACTGCTCTGCATTCAGGAAAGCATCAAAATCTAAGTGAAATATGACTCACTTGTGATCTTTAGTACCAGAACTACAGGAACCTTACGACTTAACCCAAAGCTTATTAAAGACAACACTATTACAGATTTTAGCAAACTTTGAAGCAGGAGCTTTATTTTGAAAATAAGAGAAAAAATTTGAAAGTATCTTTATAGGACATCAGTATATATGCAATCACTTATATTTGTCCAAGGAAATGAATCGATAAAGAAAAAATATGACCAAGACGACAATTTGAGATGTCCAGCTTCTCTAACAGTAGCATTAGCACAAAGTCCTATTTTTTGATGAAAATTCATACCTTCAAACATAGACAAATGGAATTATTTCCACGAAACTGATTTTATGGTCCCTAGACTGCAGTCAGTTTCAGAGAGAAACCCCTCTTCTTAGGACACTGAGTTTGAATTTAGTAAGACACCAAGAAAAAATAGGAGTCTACAGAGAGCTTAAAAGAAAACACAATACAGACATATTTTCAAAATATAGTTGTCGCTGTATTGAGGCAAAGTTACGGCGACTAACACCTCCCTTGAGTTCCGAGACATTTGTATCGCAGGGATCCTGGCTTCTGTAACAGGTAAAGGCACTGCCAGTACCCAAGAAGACCCCATCCACTCCAAACATTTCTCCACATTTCCAACATTCAGGGCAGACTCAGTGCTGCTGTCAGTGAAAGATCTGGGACTTCACAGTTGTTTCTTAGGATATCAGTTTAGATTACTTTTTATATGCAAATGCAGCAATACATTCTTACATCACAATCACATACTTTGTTCTCTTCTGGCATCTTACAAAAGGTTGACTGTATTTTTCCCCTGATATAAGCTATTTCAGTTGCCTACATTGCAGTTTAACTTCTAATGCTTTCAAAATCTTATAAATGAGAATAAAATATTTACCTATCCCACCGATTTCTACATGGCTTTACGTAATGCTTGTCCTATGACTGCTCTTAATATACAGCTGACGGAGACATCTTCTAGATTACATTTTGTACTGCATAAATGCTATTGTGTGATGTACAAGAAAAAGTTACTTTTGTTCCTCGTCAAGACCACATGAGAAGTCCATACACCAACCACATTTCTACATGACATCAGAAACTACTTTGGCTCATTTTTTTTACTCAAAAATCAAAATAGGGAGAGACGATTACCGACCTGGAATCTAAAGGGAAAGTCATGAAATGTGTGGTGGATATTAACAGATCAGAACATACTCCTCAAGTTTAACAAACTATTATGGTGTTACACTGACCTCTAAAACACTGTTCCAGAACCTTCCAGAGATGGCTGTTTTATGCACAACATGAGGCAGCCCACATAAAACAACTATTACAGATAAAACAACTTTTACAGATAAAGTGAATCACGGAAAGGTTAGGACATTGCTCAAGGTCAAATAGTAAATCAGTAACTAAAGCGAGAAATGATCTAACTTTGATGTGATTGTTCTAACCACCACCCAATACTTCCAATTTGATTTTAAACAACTGTATCATTTAATCAACTGCAACTACAAACATATTAATCAAGAAAAGATACAGCGCTCTCACTTAATTCTGCCCCAGCCCCAGTATTCAAGAACTGTTCATTTGCAAGGGGCCAAAAGGTAGAAGGAGGGAAAAAAATGCTGGGACAGGGAAACCTATCCTGGGAAAGGACACCAAACAGCTGTATAATTACACACACAGTGGATAACAACGCTGTGCCTCATATCTAACCAAGTAGCTTGGCATACTTACACCCAGCACACGCCCTGTCGTGTTTTACTACCTACATGCAGGCATATGTACCCATGATGAAAATCAAGGTACCAATTATATAAATATGTTTTAATCCTTTAAACTCAAACCATTACCTGACAGTTGGATAAGCAAAATATTATACAGCACCACTTCAATGAAGCATAACGTTTAGCAAAAGAGAATAGACGTAGCATGAATCATGTCAGCATTGTCAAACACAAACACTACGGAGGCCCAAGACACCAAAAAATAATGGGCAAAACTACTTGTGTTTCCACAACCAAAAGAAAAAAAAAAATCTTGTGCTTGCTATCTTCTGTTAGACTTCACATCAAGCCAAATGGATGTATTCACCTCTGCAGCTCTAGCTTGCAAGCGGGCACGTAGTTCCTTCTCTTTGCCAATGAACCATTCTTCCCATGGTGAAAGATTATCTTTCAAAGGCGACTCTTTTTCCCCCCTTTCTATTTCAGAGTCTTCAGCCTTCCTGAATTAAAAATAAGAAATGTAAAAAAATATTATCTGTAATATATTTGATGAAAAGTTAAACAGTGCTACTGCCTTGAAAAATTTACATTTCTTTTACGGCCTATCGTGACAACAATGACATAGTTTTTCTACTTGCTTAGTAATCTCCAGAATGTATAAACAACATTTATATTGCACCTCTGACCAGGCCCTTGCGTTCTACTTATTAAATTTTAGCTAGTTAGCGATGTGTTTTCCCCCCTGTTCCAAACTGTGGAACATATTCAAGCATTACCTTTTATGAACTAAACAAAAATTAACATCAGAAATATCAAATGTCACCTTCCTTCTCACATATGGAAACCAAGGGAAACCAGAGATTTAGCATTAACATCCTGTCCTTGGATATGTGGAGTCTCTCTGTGACAAGTGACCTTTAACATGAGCAAAGGATAATCAAGAATATTATTTCTTCTTTCAAGTCCTATAAAACTGAATTCACGATATCAAGCAACCTTGGCATTTAGAATCCATTCACTCTAACAGGTAAAGTTTTCCATGCTAAAAAGCTTTCACAGGAAACATACTTATGAAATACGGCTTGCATACAATACTTGAAGATATTATACAAGGTTCTATTAGACCTTTAACAAGGTAGCTTGCATAACTCACTCATAACTTCTTTACTCACAAATAAGGCAGCAATCTGAGCCTCAGGCCAGAAATGTCTTTTATAATATTCTATACATGTACCATCTCGTAAGTAAGACAGTATGTTAGGCTCTAAGTCAATGAAAACTGGAAACATGCCAATAAATTTCTTTACAAGATTTCTTCTATCTTATAAATATTTTTTTCTTAACAACAAAACTGTGATACTAGACTTCACTTTAGTATTTTATATGAACGTATGGGCTCTGGAAATGCCTACCTACATACATATTCCACTACAGTGAGTAGTTCTGTTTGCTCAATTCAAGCTATAGAAGAGGCCTCCAAACAAGCATATTATGTTAATGTTCCTGAAATAGATCTTTTAAGCATAAGATTTTTGGTTTGTTATCAACATAAAAGTATTATGTATTCACAGGGAACAGCAATACTGTTATAAAACATTCTATGTCCCGGTAATCTTTAGAATATATTTCTGTGATACAAAGCATCTGGGGACAATGTCAGCGCTAAGGAGTTTTGTCCTGCTCTTCTCCACTGTTCCTACCCACGTGTGTACGCTAACATGACTGTTCACTGGTCAAGACGTGACATGTCCAGGGGAACTGATTCATGCTGAAATGAACCTGGAAAAGGGTTGGTTTCCCCACACGGAATCAGCCCCCAGCCCTCTTTCTACTGTGCTGCCATGGAGATGTAGCACAACAGAACTGACAGGACACCCTGACACACAGACAACGCGTGGACAGAAGGAGCACAGGCCAAGCACTCCCAAGCCCAGCGTTGTCCAACACATTCTGCTGCACCCTAAGGCTTTTGTGCTACCGCATTAGCAAAGGCAAAAATTTAACAGAGACAGTTTTTAAACAGGTACATATAACAAGGAATGCAACTTAAGAATGTATAATAACACATTTTGTTAGAAAATAGCTCTCAAAGTTTATTAAAGATAAGGATAAAAGTATTATGCATTCAAATTCAGGAAACCAACGCAACTTTGTCCAGACTTGACATTTTGGGCAGGGATACTTCCTCAACACATTCTTTTGCTGTGCACAATTTGCATCGTGGCACCTTGCACTAGAATAATGCTGACATATGAGACCAACCTGAGAAAAAGTACTAGCAGAAGGAATGAATTCAGAAAAATATTATTTACTACGTGTTTTCTTGTATCAGTAATTACAAAGTTCTAGCTGCTCATGTCTCAAAAAAAAAAACAAAACACAGTAATAAATTAAAACCTTATGGTATAAAAGTAAGAAATAACAGATAATGAAGTTTAAACAGAGGAAAACACAAGCTCAATGTGAAGAAGTGTTAGGAGAAACATTTCTGCAGAGTTGTGTCTAAAGCTCTTAGATTGCACCCGAGCACAGACTGGAATCCTCCCCCGGGTGCGTCCCAGCCACCAGTCGCTCTCTCCCAGGCACACCAATTCTGTATTTTGAGCCACGTGGACCCTGGATCTCACGGGATCATCTTCTGAAATGCTAGCACGTTCACAGCTACGACCTTCCTCAGAATAATTAAGATAACAGACTTCTTAAAGTACCACATTCTCAAGTGCACATTTGTTTTTAAATAAGTGTCTTAAATCAAATTAGATACATTTGGCATTAGAACTGAAGTGTGATTAATAGAAAACACTGTGATTATCATTTATATTCACTTAAGTCACGGCATCAAACATAACACTGATCCATAATGAAAGTATGAAACACTATTTCACAGGGCCTTGTTTTCAGACTTTCTCTTTTGCAAATATTGCATTTCCCACATTAAATGTCTGCCTCCGGCTAATTTTTGCGTAGTTTTAAGAGGACAAGAACAAAAAGACTCTTTGAGAGAGCGTGTGCATATGGGGGTAGTGACTGTGTAAGAAGAAGTGTTTTTTATTACTAAACTTTGGAGATCTTGGCAGTTCTACACGGAAGCTGCTACATGAGCATTTGTAAGACACTTCTTACAACACAGCAGCAGCATTACTCACACGCAGTGTCTGCGCGGGTGCAGTATACGTTGTGCCTGTAGAGTTTCATGAGATTGTTCCAACTCGGGCCCTAGCACAGGTCATCTTCAGTTGCATCTTACTGCTGCCAGAGAGTACTGGAGCAACAGGGCCGGAAACTGAGAGCTGCTTCAGGGAGCACCTCCAGCTGCACAGACATGTAGTAGTTTGAGCTGAGTGCTATGGAACTTCACGGTACGTGAACAAAATTGCTTATTGGGAAGAAGTAAAATGAGAGGTAACAGAAAACCTGAAACAGGAGGGACCATAAACTGGCTAATAACCTTTCCACTCTGAAGCTTCTATTTCTGACTACATTTTCCCTGGACTTTTAGCATCTTTTCCAAGAAATGCCTGTAAGAAAAGTTCAGTGTGGTCCATATTCCTTCGCTGCTCTCCATGGAAGTCTGAGAACCACACTGGAACCCTGCGCTCCCACGAAGCTCAGCTGTCCTCCCCTTACCCCGCCGGCATGTTTAGCTCAGTTCAGCCTTGCTAGTTACATCCACCATCGGTTACCACACGGATCTGCAAAGCTTCCATTGCAAAGGTCCTATTCCAGACAGAGACCGGCACTCCGTGCCCTTCCCCCTGTTATTTTACAGAGGAATAAGAATTATTCTCCTGTGAAGCAGAGGAGATCCCGAGGGAAGGAAGACGTTAAGTCTACACAGAATTAAAAGGGAATGAAATTAAGCCACAGGAACAGGAACTGTGCAATGCACGCACACACAACTGACTCTGGATATAGCTACATACACCAGGCAAAACAGCCCTTTCGCTTCTAAGAGCGTTTGAAAGTATGACAGGAAGGGCCTCACATTTTTAACTTGCAAAGACCCTGAGGCTCAGCTCAACAGCTCACAGATATTTCACAAACCCATGAAAACACCCAGCTGCCCATCGAAAAGACTGCCGTAACCTGCGACTTCCCAAGATAGCATAAAAAAAGGGGCAGGTGCCCAAAGCGCTCATCTATGCGAACAAATTGCATTTATGTGAAACAACCTTCCGTCCCCAGCACAGGCCTCAGGCGGCGGGAGGCGACTCCGGGAGCCCGGCTCCTCGGGCAGGGGCCGGTCCCCAGCCCCCGGCTCGAACCCGGGCCCAGACGCAGGCGTTACCTATGGCCTCGCCGGCTCCGGGAGGCCGCGGCCCGCTCCTCCTCCTCCTCCTCCTCCGGGCCGCTCGGGGAGCTGGGGCGGGACGCGGGGTAGAGCGGGGAGCAGCCGGAGGCACTGAGGGGCTCCTCGCCCTCGGAGCTGGCGGAGGACGGCGGGCTGAGGCGGGCGGCCCCGCTGCTCATGCCGGCAGGCAGCCCCCGAGGAAGAGGCCGGCGGCGGGCGGCTAACGGCCGGCA
>Ga0065711_1011093_pt1 | contig 22997 bp, 13 predicted proteins | sample Hoacrofraction12_FD_59098 | JGI IMG/M metagenome (GOLD analysis project Ga0065711, IMG submission 59098) | Hoatzin crop microbial communities from Cojedes, Venezuela - Epithelial fraction 12 v2 (version 2) | ecosystem: Host-associated > Birds > Digestive system > Esophagus > Crop | place... | reverse complement strand
CTCCCTTTAAGTACTGAAAGGCTGCAATCAGGTCTCCCCACAGCCTTCTCTTCTGCAGGCTGAAACAAGAACTCTCAAAGAAATTTTGGAATGTTAAATAAATGGCTACTGAATAAAAACATGAAGACTGAACAGACAGGCCAGCACTTTGAAGTCCCTACCATGTCAGACAGTGTTCCTAACTTGGATGATGGCTGACTGTGCATTGTTTCACTTAGAGCTGCTCAGGAGTTTTCCATCAGAAAAATTTTCTGGAAGAAAAGTAAAATTTACCTTGGGGGATTTTCTATTTGCTGTTCGAAAACAACAGGAACAAAATTAATTTTCCAACTGGAAAGAAGCTTCTCCCTCTTAGGGGCCATGCACTTTTTACTGAAATTAGTAAAATCATTAAATTGCTTTTTTTTTTGCTAAAATCTTCTACACAAACTAGCAAAATATTTCCAATCATGCAGCTCACAAGCCCCAAAAGTTCTAGTTCAGGGCTGAACCATGATTTTTAAATGTATAGACTTTCAGTGGGTTGGATTTCCATTTTTCCAGAAGCTCTGGACAGAACAAAGCATTGTCAACGCTTTGCAGAGTAGCAAAGCAATTCTCACATCAGCTCTACACCTGCAGACTTTATGGATGCTATCACCTCTCCACTGCTTCTGATACTTATGTGGTGCTGCAGCACACTGCGGGATGCAGAGTATTGTCTTGCTGTTTAAATGTGAGAGAAAGCCAAAGATTTCAAAGCTTTTTTAAAAAAAACTGAGTGGCATTTACAGTAATTTTTAAAAGCACATCTTGCTTGTTCAAAGAAGATTTTTAATGTCATAAAAGTGATTAAATCTACCTATTAACAGCCTTGTCTGCAGTGAAAAAATGTGCATTGATCCAAACGTGTTTGCTTACTCAGCTGTCTCAAATAATTAGGGACCAGGAGGCTGACTTTGGGTTTAATTGGGTTTAATTAATTGGCTCACATTCACCATGATGTAAGTCAAAAGTACATTCGCAAGCATCAGAAGGAAATTAGTGCAGTTCACCAGCAAGAGTTCTGTACTGCTGATGGCTGAAACTACTGCAGAATTCACATCAGTCTGACAAACTAAAGGATATGTGAGATCAAATCTAAAATAAGGACAAGACAGTTCCAGAAGAAAATCAGCAAGAATGATCAGATGTTATCCAATACTGGACTGGAGAGGAGTTGGTGGACATGTGGGATGAGACTCACCTTAGCTCATGCTGAGCATCTGCTATGTTGATGTCCTCAACTGAGCCATTCACCATGATAAACAGAGAGAAATAGGCATTTCTGGAACATAATTTTCCTATTGTAAGTAAATCTCAGACTGAAATGAATAATTACCTATGACTACATCTGTTACTACTGCTTTTATTGCAGATGTCTGAGGTGAGATGAGATATACCCTGCCCTGGGTATTCACATTAGAGTAAAGGTGGTTTATAAAAGTAACAGAAAACACATTTGATTCAAATACTACAGAGAGTAGCAGGCTATTTATCAGCATAGGAGTTTCTCAAGATAGTTTACTGAGCTTGGCAGGATTGCTTGTAAGACATTTTCTTCAACTTCCCTGTAAAAGTTTTCCTCAAATGAGGTGTGCCACCACATCTGGGCACTCTCCTGTGCATCATCACATTGATAACCCCAAGCTTCTTAGTTAAAGCGATGGGCTTTAGGTGATGCGAGCAAGGTAGCCAGGGTAGGGGACACCACAGGGGGAGTTGACTATAAATGGCAATATACTTATGCTTGGTCTGAGCTCCCTGTGGTCCTAGTTACACTACAAAGCAACCAAGAAAAATATACCTTAAGGAGACGCAAAGGGTACAAATAGCCTTTAGAATATGTGCTCTTCATGGCAGTGTTTACATGTGAGTTAGCATCTGTTTTTTTTTTTGTTTCATCTGAACATAAATCACTTAGGGTATGAGCATCCAGGTGCATTACAAAGTATGACTTTTCTGATGTTTGACACAAAGAGTAGCCTGAGTTGAAGAGTGCTTTATAGGATTTCACCTTCTATTTTACACTTCTGAAATTGTCTCTAGAAGTTATTTTTCATCCTGGTCTCTCTTTCTTCTATGTGCTCCTCTTAATTTAGTATCAGAAAGCAAAACTCTGCAGAAAGTTCTTTTTAACAGGTGACACCAATCTTACTTTTCATGAGATTTCATACACTGACTTTGTTCCGACGGATGACTAAGTCTGTATATCCACTAGCTTTTGACTGCCCTAATGAACCTTCCTAATGAGCTCATCCTGCAGAGATGACTGGAGAGGAAAAAAAATTAAAATAATGAAGAAAATGGAGTGAAAAGAAAAGAAGACAAGATATTACTAAAAAAGGTAAAATATTTAAAAATTATTCCTGAATTTATTCTGAATTCTTTTTGCCTCAAATTGTCTTCTTTCCTTTTTTTGCCACTTTGCATTTTTGTGGCCTCCTGCATGTTTGTCCAAAGTTCTGCAAAAGATGATCTCATGGGATGGACCTCCAAGCAGCTTCCCAAATTTGTTTCAATGCTAAAGCTACCCAAAGCTCCAGCCTCACACAGTTCCCTTTTTACTGGGGTTGTGCTGCTAACATAAGATCCCGAAAAATGAATATCACATGTTTGTGCCAAACTCTGCAATCTGCCTCAACTGAGTTCATGGCTTTGTTTATCGCTGCTCAAAACCAGAACAATATGCAGCTTACAGCTGTTAGATAACAAGATAGGCACGCTGACCTCCTCTCTTTCCTGACTTCAGGCTTTTAAAAACCTCATAAAAATGATTTTCAAGTAATCTCTTCTCCAGACACCATTTGCTATACTCTCAAATGATCCTGTTAGAGCCTGTAGGCTACAGTTTCATGAGTCCCATGTGCCTTTCTACTAAGGAAAGACAGTATTTTCTCTGTTCTTTTCTCTCATTGCCCAGGAAGACAAAAACCTGAATGTTTCAGCCTCTCACCTCATGCAAGGTCATATCTACAGACTTTCTTCTACAATGCTTCACTGTCAGGAAAAGACAAAAGTTGCAAAACCTGACCACAAATTATGCTAGTATGAAGAAGCCATGACTATTTTTTCTGTGTTTATGACTTTTTCTCACTTTTCTACAATGCGAGAACTGTTCTCTTTGGTATGTTTAATGGAGTTACTTCTGGTGCTGCATTTGCATGTTAATTAAGTTGTCTTGAAGGAGGTTGCCTAGTACTCTGAACAGAGACAGTTAATTGAAAAAATAGACCTAATTTCATTTGTATGTATTCATCTGAGAGAAAGAGACAAGACATGGTACAGAAAGAAGTTTTTTTGTGAAAACAGCTGACAATCAGAAGGGGACTTGCTGTGAATTTCAGGCATCAGCTCCCTGCTCTTGGTGTGTGCATGGACAGACCCACACCACACACCTCAGTACAAAGCAGTGGACTTTGTTAGAACGCTGAGAGCCCAAGTCTGCTCTCTGAGATGGCAATTTTCCAACTTACGTCAGTAACAAGGCAAATTGGAACCAGACAGATTTATTTACATGGGTCAGTAAAGACTTCTTATGTGTGATAACTTTCCCACAGGAACAGCTTTTGAGATAGCTGCCAAATGAAAATCGAGTGCCATGATATCATGTTTATTTATGCATCTGTTATCACTGCTCTTATTTACATGATCCTGGTAATTTTTTATGTGTTTTACAGTGCAGACACATTTTTATCGCATGTTTGAAGCATTAAGTTCCTATTGACGGAGCTAAGTGGTAAAAAAGCCTTCTGTTCAGCCTTTTTGAACAGAATATGTGTGTTCACACATTTCCCACGGGAGATGAAAGTTCACACAAGTTCAGAAGCTCCGGGTGCTCTCCTAGTCTCATTTCAGAGATATTTTTCATAAAAGCTCATCCTGAGACCCATCCATACCTGCAGTCATATTCCACCTCCAGATGGTGCCAGGGAGGTGAACTGGAGTGAGATACCAAAGCTATCATATCGATACTGCAAATTGTTGATGACAAAAATTATAAAACTCTTTGAAAGGCATTATATCATAAGAACGTGGCAGAAATTAATCTGGCAAGGGCAATAGTGCCAGCTGAGAGACTTACTAGATCAGGCACAGCAATCCATGAATGGATCTATACTGCTCTTAGGTCCCAGCAGTTCAATCATTGTCCTAAAGAGTTACTGCACTTACCTCCTGCAATTGGCAGTAAAAGTCATCCATGACAATTTCCACTGAAGGGATAGATATGCTTTGAATATCCATAGTTTATATAGTCTAGCAAAGGAAAGGCTGAGGAAGGATATGATTGCTCTGTTAAACTATTTCAATGGAGTAGATATCATGGGAAGATGAAATATTGATGTAAAAGTGGAAAGCTGGCATAAGATCAAATGCACAGATGCCTAGTCACGAAGTGGGTTTCTATTTGGCCTTTTGAAAGGGGAAAAACAATCAATTGGAAGATAGAGTTATACCAGATTATGAGAGAGGCTAAAATAACAGGTTTTCTGGGGAAAGTAGGAAACGGACTCAAACAGGTTCCTTCCAAACTGATGTTTTCAGATGGTTCTGGTGCTGGTAATTCATTTTCTATGTCTCTCCAGCATTATTTGTTGTTGTGTTCTAAATAGTTTCCCATGGTTTAGTGGGAAAATATCATGACTCAATTAAGGGAGGCTTATTTTAGACAAATGAAATTAACAGCAGTATTGCATCAGTTAAAAAAAATAATCATTTTGACTACTACATAAAAGAGAAAGAAAAAATATCTACAATCTACCAGATTTTCAAAGATGCATATTCTTTTTCATGTGTTTTAGAACCAAAAGACGCAAGTGTGTATTATTTCAACAAGTGGCTATGAGATTGGTTATTTAGATTAAAAAAACTCTAACAGTAAAGACCAAAAAGAGTTCCTAAACAGATGTTTGCCTTTTCTGTACAAACACAGAAAATCCCATGACTTAGCTTATGGATAAAACTTTGGCTGCTGAAGAGTTGTGTGCATGAGATGACTGCTTCCTACACAGATTGTAACTCATACAGAGCTCCTTCCTGATTTGAGAATTTTCCAGAATTTTTCAGGATGAACGAGTTTGTAACATTCATTTTTATTCTATTTTTAAGGGCTGTAAATGGTCTTCATGCAGGGCTAGCTCCAGCAGAATCCAGAGTCAGAGTCTCCATCCAGTGCTTGTTGCGCATGCAGAAAGGGGCAGAGCTGGCTGGCAGGAGAGGCTGAGCCCAGGGGTGGATGAGGGCTCCTGTCTCCTCCCCACTTCAGGTGCCCAGGTCAGGGCTGGGCGCAGGCACATCAGCAAGAACAACGTATGGCACAATGAGAAGAGTCCTGCAGAATGAAACTGCTGGATTTGAGCATCCCTTGTTCACTCTGTTTGCCTTTTGGGGATCTACAGTGCACTAGGCATGCTAGATGTGTACTGGCAGTGTGTTTTGGCTTTGAAAGATGCCTCTGCAATGCAAACAGAACTGTAGTTAAGTAGCGATAATTGAGATATTTACTCAAAAAATGGAGCCCTGACGTGAAATGAAGCACAAACATGGGCTATCCATTGCCTGCTTTGGCTTCAGTCAGACCTCCTGAAGGCTGGCACCTATTGCTGTCCTTTGAAGGAACTGAGGAACATCTAAAGTTTTCTTTCCAAATTCAGAAAGGAAAAACTGTTGGTATCCCATTTCTCTTTGCCCATATTCTGTGTGTTATCTATAACCCAAATGTCCATGCTATGCTAGAGGTGTGGAGGTCTGCAAGCAGTGGCACATGTTTCTCTGCTGTGCCTTGGAGTGAGCATCAAGCATAGAGGAAGGCGCCCGGCAGGAGCTGCTTTTTCACCATGGTGGGATGCTGCCAAATGGGTGATATTGCCAGAAGAGTGGGAAGTGGCATGGAAGCAGGAGACCAGTGTGCTTCTTCCTGAGGCAAAAGCTACAGCTCGTGCAAGAAAAGGTAGTGGCATGGACTTAGGAACCATGCCCCCTTTTTCACCTGCTTCAGACATGACCTCATTCAGTTGTACTTATTTAACAAAAGGGAATCGCTGGGAAGAAGGTGTGAGAAGCTCCAGCTTAATGCTTACAGCACTTGAAGTTCAGCCCTCCACACCAAGGAGAGTGGCAACAACTGCCACATGATGCACCTCCAACTTCCCACTGAAGCTCTGTCCCTGCACCAAGGGAATACAAGGGGCATGGCATGTAAAGCGAGGGCACTTGAAGGACACACGTTTCGTAGAGGAGGGGGTTGAGATTCTACTTTTGTTTTAAACTACGCTCCATTCAATATAAAAGACAAAGCTGTCCTCAAGGATGAATCTATGAATCCAAGGATGGATGCAGCATGAATGAAGGTTCCTCCAGCTGAGTGTGCTGAGGTGGGAACCACTGTCTCACACCAAGGCAAATGGGATTTGGCTTCTATGTGATGGTCTGCAGTGCAGTGAGGAGTGAACAGGGCTGACAACCTCAGTGGTGATAATATGGCTAGTATGAGAACTAACTCGGCTATCTCTGCCCTGCTCTTCACTGCGCTGTGTAAAGTGACTGCTAGCTTCTGAGTCATCAGCTGGTGAGGGCCACCCACTGTTTGACTGGCACCATTCTGGACAGATGCAGAAACAAAGCCTCAGTGGGCATGAGGACCTTCCCAGCAAACACAGATGTCTAAGATACTGTTTGGAAACCTGATTTTGGTGGGTATGGAGCAAAGGTCTCTGACTCATGTATTTGGATATTGCAGACAAAGTCCTGCCAAGCCTTCCTCTGGGTGGAAGCCTTATTTTTTTTAAAGCATACTCAACTGCCCCCATCCAGTTCATCGGAAGTGGCAGCACTGACTGCAACAGAGGCTTGGAGCGGCAAAGTGCTTCTGGGGGATAAGATCAGTTGTTGCAGGTGACGTGAGCATGCCCTGCTCTGCTGGCCAGCACCACTTTTAATTAGCAGCTGGAGTCACACAAAATCATCAAGACTAACTTATAGAAAAATTATCTTAATAGAAATGTATGACTGAAGCATGTAATTGGGTTTAGTGCCCATTTTAGCTGTACTGCTAATGAAAGTACTGGGAGCAAAGCTATACAAAAAGAGACAGCAAAAGAAAATGTAATCAACTGCTAATCAGATGGGATTTAGCAATCTATGCAGGTTTTTGCCAGCTTTTACTCCTCAGCCGCTTTGGGTCTCAATCAAAGTGATACAACTCTGTAGAATTATACAGGCACAAAACTGTGGCATAGAAAAATGTCTCAGAATAATTTTATTTTCCTTTTTTCACCTTATCAGATTGTTGCCTGGCCAATGGATCCTAGGGGAAGGCTCCCGATAACTGCGAATGTAGAAACATGGAGGCAAATTGCATCCAGCGTGTATGTGTCCTCCATCAGCTCTGATGTGATCCATATTCAGGACAGGGTGGAATTATGTTACAAATAGAAGAAAAAAAAAAACATTGGAGAAGAATTGTTCTACAGTTTCCAGAAAGAATGATGTGTGTCTTCAAATCAGCTTTGCAGGACAAGGTGGATCCACAGCTTTGCTTTTCTTTCCAACTGGTTGGAGATCTNACNATCCNAATCCACAGCTTCANTTCCATTCACAGTGGAGNCTGTGGCTGGCAAAATGGACAGGCTCTATATGCTCACTGGCCATAAANGAATCTCTAGACAATATTTTCTGTGCTGAGATTTATTTTCAAATGGATTAACTCACTGTGTGTGCCAAGACCTTATTTCATGAGATTGTGATTTCAGTGTAACTAACAGACACAGCTACTCTCAGCTTTACTTTGACAGTTAAAAATAACTAAATCAGAAGCATTGGATGGCTTAGAAAACTGCCTAACATCTGTTTGTTTGAGTTTGATTTATTAACCTTCCTGGAACTCATATCCTTGATTATTTTCCATGACACACCCTCAGCAGCCCACAGCTTGACTGCTTAACCTCGCATGGCCAAAGCTCTGTAATATTATTCCCCATTGCCTCAAAGGTAAGTGAGGGTGCAGCCAGGCCCCCAAAGAGTGAACAGCAGATGACTACCTTATCTCGGCTAGGTCACAGGGTAAGGGATGAGGACTTCCAGATCCCCCTCAATTCTTCTGCCCCACAGGGCAGCAATTGCTCACACCACCGGTCCCATCAGCTTTGACGATACTTCTTTTCAGTTTCCCCTATAGCAAAGATGTAAAGATGATGCAAACGAGCAAATTTTACCAGATTATAGGGGCTGAGCAGCCTCTTACACAAAATACTCATTTGTAATGAAATTCAGTCATAAATGAAGTATGAAGAACCCTTTTGGTAGGGTGAGCTGTATTTGTAGCATCTTGTGAAATGATTTCCTGAAGAGTTTGAAACCCATTGCTGGTTAGTATCAGCAGCTTTATCTGGTCTCTCACACTCAGGCTGGATTAGCTAACCATCTTTAAACTTCCAGGCAGTAATTCTGTTCGCTGCAAAACAGCCTGCCATTTGTTTAAAGCTGAAAATATTTTTCTGAGCTACGGTGTTAAAAGAGGATGGAAACCAGCAAATAAAAAGACTGACTGCAGGGTGTTGCTGATGGCCTTTTACCCACATGGGGTCTCTGTAGTCATAGTGGTGGGTAACCTGTGGCTCCCAGGCTCCTTGAACAGTTTTTCTCTGAGTTCTGTTGACACGAGCGCATGCACACGCTCATACGTGGTGAGAGCAGGCAGTGGTACATTGATCCAACCACAGCAAGTGCAGACATCTACCGGGCATCAGAGATGAAGTATTCAGCACACATCACCCAGCCTGCATTTCCAAATTGAAATTGCAGCCCTTCTAATTAGGCGGATAGGCCTCAAAATGTCAACCAGTACCCAGGAGGATTTTTGAGCTGAAAGACAGACAACAGATTTAAGCAGAGTGTTTTCTGTCCCTTCATCTGAATTAGCTGAGTGACTGGGAAAGGTTTTAAGACAAAGTGTTCATGTTACCACTGTTGCACACTGATACCCCTACCCTTAAATCCAGGTACGCTTAATCAAGTGCAGGTATTCCAGGCATTGATTAGCTGTTTTACCTACATGAGGTTGCAGTGTATCATCTGACTGGAAATTACCTGCAAGCACTTTAGCAAACACATTAGTGTTCATAAACTTGGGGGAACGCCCCCCCAAAAAAAGAGTCCATTTTTTAAAATTAATATGTAAATAACCTCAAGTTTTTAATAGTGTCAGCTAAGCTACCTATTTTTTAAAGGTATTCACAAGGTTTTGAGAGCTGCTTTTACAATGTGGTCCAGAAGTGAAGGCAATATGTGCATAAACTTTTAGTACAGCATCATAAGTCACTTCAGGCTGGGTTTTCAAATGTGTTTTCCACCTACAGATGCAGAGGTGCTTTGTGGCATTTGTAAAAATGTCTGCAGATACCCAAGAAGAAGGGTGTAAAGAAGGCACCTGTTAAAAAGCCACATAATTCTATTTGCTTCACTTTGTACACACCTCTGACCAAAGCAATGGTGATCAGCATCTCACAGGAATGGAAAGTTTCCTGGAAGTGGTAAGTGTTAAACAAAAAATCTTTTTTTTAGCTTTCGCTGCAGAGAAAGCTCTTATGGAGTTGTCATAATTTTCCACATCTCTCCTTTCACATGTCCAAAATTAAAAAAACTGAGTTTCAGACTATAGCTGGGAGTCAGTGGGAAACACAAAGGTAGGCAGAAAATAAACCTGACCACACTAAAATATGCTCATTCTGTTCCCAGTCTCCCAAAATAATGGTTAAACACTGTTAAATAGAATTATTCAAAAAATATGTGTCCAGGATAGTAATTATTCTTGCTTATAGTATAACTACATTTTGGAGTGGTTTATATTTAGCAGGGATTATAATGAAATCCTGACTACTCGGTCAGAAATTGCGGTTTTTTGCTTCGTCTCAGAGAGGGTGGAGTTGCAGCCTGTGAACACTTGCAAGGCTCACACACCGATGCTGAGTAAAATGCTGCCATCTTTTGGTTGCAATCAACAGAAACAGGTAGAAAAGACCGAGATTTTGTCTTCGGAAAGACAAGCAGCAGTTGCTGCCTCCGCAGTAGTTGCTCCTAAGACTGTAGTCACTCACTGTAACCCCGTTATCCTCGTCCTCGGTCACAGGCTGCAACTCCATAGGTGCTGTTCAAACCCTGAACAAAAAGTGGTCCTGTTCCCAAATAATGAAACAAAGAAATATCAAAAATCCCAACCACAAAACCAAAAAACGAGAGAAAGAGAATGAGGTACAGACAGACAAATGTGGAAGCAGAGTAATGCTATGAAGCAAATGTCTAGGGATAACAGGCAGTGGTTTCAGTATACCTGTAGGGTTGAGGAAAAGTTTCTACGCACTAAATGGATTCTCTCAGTTCTAAAACTAAGCTCCATGGAGCCTGCATTTTCATGGCCTTTGGAAAAAAAAACCAAAACCCACATTAAATAAGTGGTGGAATTAGTGTAAGTCATTTTGATAAGAATCATTCTGAGAAAAGCACATCTTAAAATTCTAAATACCGCCATTGTTACACTAATTTTCCCCCACCACCCTCCCAGCTTCTTACTGGTTGCTCTACTGGTAAGCAAGACTAGCATGGATATGGATGTTGCCTTGGAAATGAACTTCCATGAAAGGAGATATTTTTCCCCTCTGGAAGCCATCAGGAAGACTGTACCATGGGGCCACTGACGGGAGCTCCCTGCCCAGGCTCTCCCTGAGGCTGCCGCCGCAGGTGAAGTCACTCACGTACACCTGCCCTGTTAGAATAAGTCATTTACTGTTTACACCTTTCCTGTTCCAGGAAATTACCTTCTGCTACTTTAATTGAAATAATATGATAGTGCCTTTCCCAGGAGAAGCCAAGCAACAACACAAAACCCTAGCATACAAGCGAAAACGCAAGGGTGTTTTTTCTCTCCTTCCATTTTGGAATTCCACATTTTTGTCTTTTATGTTGAGCATGGCCCTGGGCCATTCCCTTTTCCTGCCATACACAAATGACATCTCTCACATGCAGAGATCTGCAGCATGCTACAGCAAAAATACCTGTTTTCAAAACACAATAATCCATAAATCCAGCTGGTGATTAAGCACAAGTGTTCAAATATTTGTTATCCTTTTGCACAGTAATGAATAGAAAAAATTTTAATTGCCTGTTCTCTTGTTAAAATGTAATTGTCCGTTGTACGCCCAGCAGCAGTTAGCATCTGCCCAGCACATAAATATTTCTCAGCTTTCCTTTTACATTCTAATACTGTCCAGGGACTCACTCTGTCAGAAAAACTAATGTCTATGCTTTGCCAGGATCATTGCTTATTAGGCTGAGGACTATTCCTGCATGCATATACTAGTATTTGAGGCATTTTGTAGAATTTAGCTTGCCAGTGGTTGGGTTGTATACATTAGCGATTGGAAAATTAAGGCTGATTGGCCTCCTGCAAGCATTCAGGGATCCTGTAAGGTAGGCTGGTATTTTTTGAGACAGACTGCAAATAACTTTCCCATCACTAAATCTGTAAGTCAGAGACAGATGTGCCCCCTCAGCCCATGGCAGCAGCATGGAAGCACCTTTTCCACGGGGAAATAGCTACTGTGCTGTGCTTCCAGGTTCCTGGCAGAAACCCGGCTGAGAGAAGCCATTCTTCCTTCGAGCCCCAGAGCCTGATTCTGTTTGCCTCCCCGAGCACAGCTCAGTTCCTAGGCTAACAGCAAAGAGGAGATAAACCAAGTTCTGCGAGAATGATTCTAAATCAAAACCCAGGGAAGTCCCTTCTCTTTGACTCTCAAAAGCTAGAGGCAGCAACATTTTAATGCTCTGCTGCTCTGGAGTCCTGTGATTGAAATGAATTGCAGTAGCTGTAGTGGTTTGCACAGCAGTAAATACCCCCCCCCCCTTGCATAGTCCTTTCCTCTCACTCTCTACAGCCCATAGACCTACAGGCATTAAGACACCTGAATTTCTATCACAGGTGGGATACAAGAAAGTAATATAAGCAGAGCTGACTTTCAGAAGCCCGTGAGTACAAAACCCAGGTGCCTGCATTTAAGCATTTAAGCACTTAATGCTTGCAATCTGGATCATGACTCTGGATTAGGAGAGGAACTTGTGCCTGAAGACACATCCTGAAACATCATGGCGATCCTACCACCACACCTTCCAGCAGATCCCAGTACAAGCAAAGCGCACCCCAGCCTCCCACTGATTCACTGAGGAGAGGAGGAAGGAAACACTTGGCATTTACAGTTTTCACACATACCCCCCTAAAACAAAGTTCTGCACGACAGAATTAAACACCTCAGTAGCCCTTGCTCTATTGCTCACCTCAGTCATTGAGTTTGGCACAGAACTCTTCACCTGGGGTTTATCACTTGGTCATTCACGTGACTGGTTTCCTATCAGCCAGCCAATTCTACTATGGATTTGCTGGTTGCTGTTAAAATTATGACACATGCCCAGCAGCCATTTGACTGAGTTGTCTGTTCGTGTTTTCAGAAGGTTGTAATGGTAACTATGGAACACAACAAGTATTCGGCAAATTGTTTTTTGCAGAATGTGAATGTCGATCTCCTCATTCAATTACATTTTTGGCCAGGATTGTCATAAAGCCTGCAAAGTGTTCTTCTAGGGATTTGTAATCACAAATGCTAAGAAAAAACAGCTGTCTTCTTGCTAAAAAACCTACGGAATTTTGTAAGAAAACTTGCTTTTGTATAACATGGCTGCTTTTGTCAGCAGCATGTATTGCACCTGCTGCAAACTCTTGTTCTACTACTAGATATAACATAGGAAATAGAAAGCAGATATATATATTTTACAAATCACTCCTGATCAAGACATGCTTCTGAATTTGTCACACACTGAAATCCCTATAATGGCTTCACTAAGGGCAAATTGTGCCTGACAAATTTGGTGGCCTTCTATGATGGGGTTACTGCATTGCTGAAGAAGAGAAGAGCAACTGATGTTATCTACCTGGACTTGACTTGAGCAAAGCATTTGACACTGTCCCACATGACATCCTTGTCTCTAAATTGGAGAGACATGGATTTGATAGATGGAACACTCATTGGGTAAGGTATTGGCTGGATGGTCGCACTCAAAGATTTGCAGTCAATGGCTTGATGTCCAAATGGAGACCAGTGGTGCTCCTTAGGGGTCAGTACTGGCACTGGTGCTGTTTAATATCTTTGTCAACAACATGGACAGTGGGATTGAGTGCATCCTCAACAAGTTTGCCGACACCAAGATGTGTGGTGTGGTCAACACGCTGGAGGGAAGGGATGTCATCCAGAGGGACCTTGACAGGTTTGAGAGGTGGGCCCATGCGCACCTCGTGAAGCTCAGCAAGGCCAAATGCAAGGTCCTGCCTGTGGATCGGGGCAATCCCAAGCACAAAAACAGGCTGGGAGAGAAAGGATTGAGAGCAGCCCTGAGGAGAAGGACTTGGGGGTGTTGGTTGATGAGAAGCTCAACATGAGCTGGCAATGTGCCCTCGCAACCCAGAAGGCCAACCATACCCTGGGCTGCATCAAGAGAAGCATGACCAGAAGGTCAAGGGAGGGGATTCTGCCCCTCTGCTTCGCTTTGGTGAGACCCCACCTGGAGTCCTGTGCCCAGCTCTGGAGCCCTCAGCACAAGCAAGACATGGAGCTGTTGGAGCGGGTTCAGAGGAGGGCCACAAAAATGATCAGAGGGCTGGAACACCTCTCCTTATGAGGACAGGCTGAGAGGGCTGGGGCTGTTCAGCCTGGAGAAGAGAAGGCTCCAGGGAGACTTTGTTGCAGCCTTCCAGTACCTGAAGAGGGCCTACAAGAAGGCTGGAGAGGGACTTTTTACAAAGGCATGGAGTTATGGGACAAGGGGTAATGGTTTTAAACTAAGGGAGGATATATTTAGATTAGCTATAAGGAAGAAATTCTTTACTATGAAGCTGGTGAGGCCCTGTAATAGGTTGCCCAGAGCAGCTGTGGCTGCCCCCTCCCTGGAGGTGTTCAAGTCCATGTTGGATGGGGCTTTGAACAACTTGGTCCAGTAGGAGGTGTCCTTGCCCATGGCAGGGGTGTTGGAACTAGATGATCTGTAAGTTTGCTTGCAACCCAAACAACTCTATGATTCTATGAAAATTTTGTTCTCCGTAATTTAAGCACAAATCTTGCATTGGGTACATCTGAGTGGCAGGTGTGAACTGTATGGGCAAATTTTGATTGTCAATTCATGTCAAAAGATTAACTTGATGTATGGATATATTGTTCATGAAGAATGTTAGCGAAAGCCAGTGTTAGTTTTTGTAGGTATTATTTCATGATAATGTAGGAGACTATAGATTCCTAATTCTGGAATCAAAGAAATGATAGCTCTCTCAAATTCTCATAGAACAAAAGGCATGCTTAGCATTGACTTTTAACTTAATTAAAATAAAGGGATCATCAGTTTCATTGCTCAGCATGTCTCCACAGACCAGCTCCAGAGCCATCATCTACTACAGGTTCATAGATAGGTAATTCAGAAGCATGGCAAACATTGCTTTTCAGAGTGGTGAAAAATCTCATGGGAGTGATATTTTTGTGGGACATCACCTAATACATTTTTCTGAGATAAAAATTCTGAGAATGAAACCATTCTCCTCCTCCATTTGCACCAGCTTTATTTTTTAAACATTAAACTTCTCAGCAAAAAAGCTTCAAAAGATGTAGTTTTAACTAAGCTTAAAGCTTACCCTGAAAATCAAAAGTCATATTTCAATCCCATTCCACCATGACTGGTTTAGAAGATGTGAGATTTTTCCTGAAGAAGAGTTACACAGGCAGACTAAGAAAATGGAAGTTTGGGAGAGATCCTAGGGAAAAAAAAGTGGAGCTAAAGCAACAGAAAGACATATGAGAGACCCATTATCCATCTTCCACCTATATTATTGACAAAAAATGGCACCTGTCTCCAACTAGGACACAACATATTTTCTAGCAGAGAAGCATTTTGCTGGAGGGACTTGTAAGCAGGGGAGAAAGATGGTTTTCTGTTTCCAGAAGTGCTGGAGTGGTAAGTACGTGGACTGGAAGTGCTTAGAATAATTACAACTGTGGTGTTAAAAATATTCTTTTTAAATTCTCTGAGATGCCTGCTCTTAAGAAGTTCATGTTATGTTGCGTGGGAAAGCTTGTTACTACACTTTGACAGACTGTGATTTGCTTTAAAATGGATGGAAATAATTTTCATTCTCCAGAAAACAGAATATGTTCACGGAAAAACTATCCCTCCAGGACCAACTGCTAAGAAAGAGGCGAGAATGGGACAGCACTTTAGAAATATAGATTCTGCTCCTGACTTACATAGACACAAAAATTCACTAGCTAGTAATTTTGAGTCCCTAGCCAGATTCTTTGAATATTAATGAAATTCTCAGAATGACACAAAATGTTTCTTTTTTATGTGAATATAAATCAAATGAATAAATCTACTGTTGGGCTTGTTGCACATTATTCCATTTTAAAACCTATAGTTAGTTCAACTTCATTTAACTTCTGAATCTTCCAGATTTGCTTACATGTTCTGACTGTTTTTAGTTACCTTTTCAGAAAAAAAGCATAGTATATAAAACCAGTGACTCTGAAGTTCTTTTTCTGTACTTTTCATGGCTCAGTTTTAAATGGGGTCATGTTTGAAACATCTTTAAATAGGTGAAAGCTTTTATAGATTAAAGTTTTAATTCTCACAGAATCAGATTAATCTAGATACTAGAGATTTAGGTGAGGAAAAAAAACACCAGCTCAACAATAAGCCTCTGCTCTTACTAAGGAAATAATGATAAAAAACATGGTATGGTACTTATCATCAATAACATAAGGAACATAATGGAAGAAGTTGCACCTCTGCTCCAATTTAAAGCCTGATCATGGACAGGACCCTTTAGATCACCCAGAACATAAGCAATAACAGCAGCTGTTAAATTCTGAAGGACAGATGCTAAACCCCTTGTGCCCTTGTTCCCATCATCTCTGTTATACAGTGCTACTCAGTCATGGTGTTGACATGCATCAGCCTGCATCTCAGCTGATTATTGCTTGCTTTGTAGCTCCTGGTTGTCCAGCTCAGGGATGCAGATGGGGTAATTCAGGACAGGCAGCTGATACATAGGCTCAGTGCTCCTCTAAAACCAAGGTACAGGAGAAGTCAGAGGAGCGGTGGGCTGAGCCTCACTCTCAGGTGGAGGTGGGACTTGAACAAGGTATACTTGTAGACCTGAGAGCCTGGAAGTTCTCTGTGCCGCTGTAGCTCAGACAAATCCAGAGAGTCCTACACACGTGGGAAAACCTAGAGAAACTGAAGCAGAGCTGGCTTTAAGTGGATTAGTGTGGGTGCCTTTAGCAGTGAAGTCATGGCAGCAAACATTTCAGGGCTTGTACAGAACCAGCCAGGCCCACATAGTTGGTGCTCAAGTCAGTGTCACTTACAAAAAGCTGTTACCCAGGACAGCTAGGATGACAGGAACAAAAGCAAGTGTTCACAGGTTACAAGTAAATTTCCCACTGTAGTGTAGACCTAACCTTCTAGCTACTAGATAATGTCCGAGCTGCAAAACAAATTTAAGACTCATGCCAACCTTTTAAGACATATAATTTCATCCTCCTCTGATTCTTTTCTGTACCCTAGCCCATTCTCCTGCACATCTAATTTGGATTTTGGTGGGCTCTACAGCAGCCTCCCTCCTTCTGCTGAAAACAGACTGTTGGTTGAAGGAAGCAGAAGTCCCATATCTAGTATGAAATGTAACTGCTGCAAAAAAAATTCATCTTTGATTCTAAAGAACTGCTAAGTGGCTGCTAATAAAAGTAAGATGTAGCACTTTGGCAAGAGCATGTTCAGAAATACAAAACAGCTCAGTGCTGTGCCTTCTCCCTGTGGCAGATCTGACATTTCTGTGCACGGCTAGCGTGGACTGATACATTGCCCAGTATTTACAACTAACATTTGTGCTGCCACGTCTTATAATACGTAAGGAGATACCAGATTTCAGCTGAGCTGGAGATAATGTCAGAAAGCAAACTACCCCAGCCATTTACTAAATTACAGACAAGCTCTGACTGTTACCCAGTTGTCTCTCAGGGGGCAGGACAGCCAGTCAGGGCAAAGCTAGAGAAAAATAATGCTTCCCCTTCCTCATCTCAAGAGATGATCTCTCAATAGAAATCAGGAAAATCCCAAGTTTTTTTCCCTTTCCATTGCCCGGGAGAAAATCTTTCCTCAAAGAAACACCAGGTCAGAAAATGGTGCAAGGACGAAGAGCTCTGGGTCTGTGTCTTAGCCTCCTGCAGCCCCAAGGACTTTGATAAGGTGGACGTAAAACTCCTTGAGGTGCAAGAAAGACTGACAAGAGAATTTGGGAAGCACACGCAGATGAAGAGAACAGTTGGATGGCAGGATCTCTCTGAAGAAGCAGCAGTGGTAGAGGCTGTTAGGGAGGCTGTTTAGGGATAGTATTAATTACTGGGTACACAGTGAACAGATGTGCTTGCAGGAGCTAAATATGGAACAATGAGCATCACAAATATTCCTCTTTCTCTGTAGCTTGCGTGCATACACAGGCACACACCTACCTCCAGAAGGGCAATGAAAGCTGAGGGCTCAAATAACCAAGCCTTTGTTTAAAAAGTCCTTTTTGTTAAAGGGAGTCTGATGTGATTTTCAAGCCGTTGTTATCTGGCATACTGCAAAATAACAGTCCAAAATCCTGCTTCTCTCTGGGCCACCTTTATTGTGGCCAGGCAACAAGGGAAACAGAAGGTGCCTCTGGGTGAGGCTGTGATTTCTAGTGACCTATCGGATTTCCAGTGATCCATCTGATTTCCAGTGGGAGCACTAGGACTGATGGAGCCAACAAAGTGTGGAAGGAGAGAGAAATGCCTGTAATTTCTTTTTCTAGGTTATACCCTGTCAATGAGGCAGGATGGAGAACATCTCCAAGGGACTTCTGCTGGGGAAAGGCTCTGCCAGACAAATACAAATATGTAGAATGCCTGACCTGTCTTCTGTAGTCCTTTGATCTTTTTTCCTCTGCTGTCTTTTAACTTCAATCGGCAGCTGCACTGAACATCTGTGTTCCTGGGACCAGTGTCAGCAATGCATGCAGTGCTCTGCCTTGGATACCCCAGGAACAGACAGAGAGAGAGATGCCACGAGTGGTTTGGAGGATGAAGCTTGTGCCGTACAGGCAGGAGTGTGCAGCTTTCCCACCCCCAGTTCGGCTCTGGTCAGCCCTGTTCTTTCTGAGTGACAGCAGGTCAGAGAAACACATGATCCCCAGAGGGAACAAGAATATACGCTAACTTCCATCTTGTGTAAAAGTAAGGGAAGATGGTTAAAGGCCAAATAATAATCTGAGCTTCCTCCATAGTTCCCACTCTGCCTTTTTGAAGAAAAAGTTCATTCTGCTGCCTTGATTTCCCCTTTACTTCAGCAAAGAAAGGTGTTCCTCATATCTGCCCCATCACAACAATGAGGCGAGGCACAGACGTTTGTGTACCTGAAGTCTCATGCCTTCTGCGGGCACTTCTAACTTTCTGCCTGGATTTCTGAAAGCTTTCCTGCAGCCTTTCCCTTACCTGCTGATGGCAGAAGACTCTCTGCAAGAGTTGTGAATAGAAAAGCCACAGGATCTTCTTTGGTAACTTCAGAATAATCTGAAGTAAGCATTATATTAAAGTCCAAAGTTACAGGAAAAAAAATGGTTTAAATTTACAATAACCTTCAGAAAGAAAGCTACTGGAAAGAGAAAAGCTCTAGCCCTGCTCTCTGCCTCGATACACTGTGTGGTGCCCCTGAAGCTGGAGTATTCCTCAGTCACCCCGAGACCCCGAGTGGTTTACTGGGACTGGTTAGAGAAAGAAGAGGGGACATGACCACAACTAGTGTTCGCACACTGTGGAGTCAGGGAGCAGCTGGGATCTGCTGTCTAGATCCAGACTCTGCGAAGCGCTTCTCTGTCTCACAACTTAGATGTGTCTTTGGAACCTGTAGGTAAATTAAGCACCATCTGATTGTGATTTAGAAATTCAGCTGAAGTACAAAAATGAACAAGGATCTCATGCAGGCATTTCAGAGCCTTGCAGAAACCTAAGCAAAATCATCCCCCAGAAACAAGGCACCGACTGAAAGAAGTGGCTCACTGAATGGTCACTCTGCTGTTGCAGTGATAGTCAAAGGACAGGTAAGTCAAGGTTTCTACACAGGGTAGCATCTTTATGAGTATATACATATGAGTATAGTACACTTGGAAAATTAAAGAAGTATTATGCACACGAGCTCTTGTCTCAAATACAGATCTCTTTTATTAGACCACCTTCTGGAGACCCACACTCCCCTGGTTTTGTAGAAAAGGGTTGGATGGGATTCTCAAGGGTGTCTCAAAACACATTAGATACCTCTGTGTTGGTAACTGAACTTGAAGATTTTTTCATAGGTGAAGAAAATTCAGTTTGACTTACAAATTCTCCCTTCATTTACTAGAAATAATCTTCCTCCACACTGTTCAGAAGGCATTTAAAAATCTTCTGAAGGTGCTTTTATTATGATGCTATATACTCTTTTTCTCTTATTCCAAAATTAGACTTTTTGTGTCTAACCCTAAATTTTAGTAGCTGCTTTCAGAGTCTCGTCGTCATATGCTTTGTGCAAAATAAGGAGATTACGAGCAATTTCAGTCTTGGACTCACATCAACTGTTCTCTCTCCAGACTCACAAACCGTGAAATCTGTGCCATCCAAAACATCTAAATATGGAATCAAGGCCAATGCATTTTTTATTTGCTGCCATTTTTCATAAGTAATCAACTAGCTGGGTTTCAAGCTACAGACTGAGATATTGTGATAAATCTGAGGATACCTTGGTTTTGCCTCCAGTATTCATTGGTAAATACCTTTGTAGTAAGGATCTTAAGAATTATAAAATGGTTGCAGCTGTGGACAGGCAGAAGGGAAGAGTTTCTCTCCCTTTCCCTTATGGCTTTTCTTTATTTTATCACTCTCATGCAAAACAAAATGGTTCCACTGTTAACGAAACTACTACTTGGTGAAACCATTTAATGTGCCACCACCCTAGTATCTCAGTAGTTTGCACAGTATGTCACTGAGCAAAGCAATCACTCAACATCATATGTGAAGCCAATGGAATTATGACTGATGCAAATTTGAAGTCTTTTTAGTCAAACCAGGGAAAAAGTCAGGAAACCTTCTTTCGCTTTTGAGAGCATCGGAATGGATGTTACCTGGAGTGCTAAGCTAGACTAACTGGGTCTTTCTCAAAGTGCAGTGAGAAAGTTAGAGAGATTGTAAATGAGGCCACTAAAAGCAGTTACCACAGGAACATAAGAAAGTAATTTAAAGATCTCTTATATTTTTGCAAATTTAAGGGCAGCTTCTAAAACCAGGATATAACTATCATATGGACACAATCTCAGCTTCACACAGGAATCCTTATTTCTCGGTTTGTGTGTTGGTATACATCCAATTCTCCACCTTGCCATGCATTTCCAGCTGCTGCAGCTGGGGAACTGGGGTGGTGAGCTCCTGGGCGTTGCTGGGAAGGACAGTACGGATGCAACTATTGACTGCTGCACTGGGGGAACGCAACAGCAGGTCTTCTCGGCATTGCTCCCCACTTGATTCATTTGCTGTCCCTTCTGTATGATATTAAAGACTTTACTAAAACTCAAAACTTTTATTTGGAAGCAGGAGGTAAGCAGGAAATTCTTGGGAGATGCTGGAATTCCTTAGCAACTTTTTTTTTGTTGTTAAAGAAAACAAGGAATTCAAACCAAATGCCCCAGTTTAATTTCTGAAGCACCACCAGGACCCCAGAATTACAGCCCCAAACAGACACCATCCAGAGCATGGCAGCCTGTCTGCTCTGCACTGACACAAACTGGCAATTAGTAATGCTGCCAAAGCACTCTGAATCATAATCTGTGAAATAAAAGGAGATGCACGACAACAAATGGGGTAGGTAAACTGCCCCATGATTTGTCTGTGTTGACAAAGTTTTTTGCTGGTACAACACACTTTCTAAGAACTTCCAAGTTCATAACAGGTAAATGAACTCCAAACCATTTTTCAATGCAGCTATCTTTAATAAACAGTTCCATCTGACTGTGCATCAGGTAGAGAAGTACAATTTAACACCTATAGAAGCACATTTTCATGCTACTGAAAAATTATTAGAAGTATGCACATTCGGTAACTGTGGGTTGTTTTTGTAACTAGATGCCATAATGGAGAACTTCAAAGGTACACCTATTATAAGTGATGCTGACAAAATGACCCTTTATATTTTCATTTTTAGTTGGGCATATCTAAAGGAGGTACACTCTTGCCTTCTCTCTGAACATGACATTATTAGTTTTTGGTTTTGTTTTTGGTTTTGTATTTGTTTTCTGGGAGAAGCAGTTCACAATTTACAGTACAGGTCTAATCCACAAAAATTGTGATGTCATGTATTTTCTGAAGGTGATCGTATGAGAAGAACGTTGAAAACACTGATGGTTTTACTTGTTGCTATAAAATCAAGGACTTTTTTCTAGTTTCGCATATTTGGCTAATGAGCAGGTGTGCAGGAGCTGGGAGGGAACACAGCCAGGCAGACAGCCAAGCTGGCCGAGGAAATATTCCATACCATAGCTGTCATGCTCAGTTCATGCAAGGGGGTTGGAATCTTTCCTTTCTCATTTCCATGAGTTTGAATCCTCTTTTGTCCATGAATTCAAACTTCTCCGGGAGTTCAGTGTTTTTCGGGAGTTTGCAAGGTTTGCAAAATCAGTGAGTCAGGGTTCTGCGATCACTGCTCAGGGACTGGCTGCGAATCGGTCATCAGGTGGTGAGAAAATTGTGTTGTGTGTAGTTTTCTTTGCGTATTCATTGTTATCATTATTACTATCATTAGTAGTAGTAGTATTAGTATCTCCTTTGTTGTCTTATTAAACTGTCTTTATCTCAACCCACAAGTTTTATTTTTGGTCCATTTCTCCTCCCCATCCCACGGGGGGAGGGAGAGGAGGGGTGAGCGAGCGACTTTCTAGTGCTTGGTTGCCAGCTGCTGGGTTAAACCATGACAATTCTTGATTTATATCTTCAGAAAATCCTTACTTAATTTCATGAAATAATTTTACTTGAGCTGAATTTTGGAACAAAGTGTTGTTATTAGTGGTACAAATAATACCTAGGAGGTCTGCCTTTAGGCTTACACTGGGGAAGAGATTTTATGAAAAGGCTCCACAGCATCATTTTTTCTGGGCTGTTTTTCTACGATGATAGGTGCAACAGCTTGTCTGTCTTCAAGCCAGAGGAGGTGAAAAAGCTGACAATGTGATCAGATAAAAGGTTGGATCTTGCTGAGGTGGAATGATATGACTGTGGTGATCACTGTACAGGCTTTCACTGTGATCTACAAATTTAAAAGGGTCTTTTTAGAAGTTAGCAAGAACCAGAGCTATGAGATGTTCAACAGGGCAAGGTATACTCGGGAGTATTTTTCCTACAGCGTTTCTATCCAGCTGCTCACTCCCTGTGGGCTTTTATTTCTCCTCTAGGAAGAGGAGAGCAGTAAAAGTTTAAAAGAGTAGTGGTAGGTAGTAGTAGTAACAGAAAGACACAGTATCACATAGATTTCAAGCCGTACGCTGTTTGTGTGATACACGTTATTTCTGGAAACACAGATTTCAGCACACAGTAACCATAGTGGTGCTTCAATCTGTGAATGCTTCAAACGTGAGGATACTGGTGGAAAACACAGACGGAGCAGACGACCGATAAATTCCAGGCAAGGCACGTCTGCCACGTCTTTGACACGTTTTTAAATTGCATTCCTGATCTGCTGCTGAGCAGGTATTTGTACCTGCTCCCTTACAGAGAAAAAGAAGTATTTCGGAGCGTTGGGAGTGCGAGGAGCGCACGGCCCAACCTCTCCGTGCAGAGCAGGGATGTTGGGGGGGG
>Ga0065711_1005293_pt1 | contig 22999 bp, 14 predicted proteins | sample Hoacrofraction12_FD_59098 | JGI IMG/M metagenome (GOLD analysis project Ga0065711, IMG submission 59098) | Hoatzin crop microbial communities from Cojedes, Venezuela - Epithelial fraction 12 v2 (version 2) | ecosystem: Host-associated > Birds > Digestive system > Esophagus > Crop | place... | reverse complement strand
GACGAGGGAGGTTCTCCTTCCCCTCTACACTGCCCTAGTGAGGCCTCATCTGGAGTACTCTGTCCAGTTCTGGACTCCCCACTTCAAGAAAGATGAAGAACTACTGGAGAGAGTCCAGCAGAGGGCTACAAGGATGGTGAGGGGACTGGAACATCTCTCCTATGAGGAGAGGCTGAGGGAGCTGGGCTTGTTTAGCCTGAAGAGGAGAAGGCTGCGAGGGGACCTTATAAGTGTTTATAAATATCTGAAGGGTGGGTGTCAGGAGGATGGGGCCAGACTCTTTTCAGTGGTGCCCAGCGACAGGACAAGGGGAAATGGGCACAAACTGAGGCACAGGAAGTTCCGTCTGAACATGAGGAAGAACTTCTTCCCTCTGAGGAGGGCGGAGCCCTGGAACAGGCTGCCCAAGGAGGTTGTGGAGTCTCCTTCTCTGGAGATATTCAAACCCCGCCTGGACAAGGTCCTGTGCAGCCTACTGTAGGTGACCCTGCTTCGGCAGGAGGGTTGGACTAGATAACCCACAAAGGTCCCTTCCAACCGCTACCATTCTGTGAGTCTGTGATCTGTTCTCTTAACGCAACACTGCCTTGCACAGGAAAACCGGACTGGCCTGTGAAGCACAGGGACTCTGGTAAAGGGCTGAGCAGCGAAGACTAGGAAAGGAGCTCAGGGTTTGGCTGTTAGATTTGTTTATATGTAGGCTCTTGCCTGCGGCAAAGCACAGTGTGGGAAGGGATGGATCTAAAAATAAGAGAGATGGGAGCTTATATGAAATCGGAATAACTAAAAAGAGGGTGACAGGGAAAGCAGCAGAAATAAATGAGACAGCAGCACCAACTTGAAACAGAAGGTACAGTAGGAAAACTAAGGTGAAAGCAATCACTAAAGTCCCCTCTTCCTACGTCATCTTACACATAGTTCTACACAAGGCTCACCTTGTGTTCACACAAAACACTGCCTGTTTCCTGTGTGGTTTTGTGTAGGTGTGGATATCCATCCTCAGAGCTGCTTGCCACTTAGCCAGCTCTGCTTGAGGAAAGGGACAGTTGCCAGGAGAAAACTAGGGACAGATAAAAAACTAATACTGGGATGTAGCCACGCTTGCAGCATCTCAGCACCAGCAGAGGACAAGCTCAGTTCCTGCAAGGGAAAATGAGATCGCGTCTCAGGAGATTGAAGAGATATGCTGCTCTCCAGTATAAACCACAGGTTTGGCAAAAGGAAAGTACTAAATAAGCTGGCGCTATTTTTTTGCTCCCATTAAAAGCCCTAAACCCTATTTTAATAGTGGGAAAAAAAAATCTGTATTTTTTAGTAGGCTTTCATCATAAGGTTATAAAAGCTTTCAATAAACATCCTCTGCATCTGGGAAACTAAACCTTCAGATTTCAGTCTGGGGTGAGGAATCTGCTGACAGGGCTTTAAATTAAGTTGTAGAAGAACAGGCTGTCTTGTGAACCTGAAATAGACTGTCAAGGGAAAACACCCTTGCCTACTCACTGAAAGAGCTCAGGATAAAAAGCCTCATAATCACTGTGCAGCTGAGCAGCCCATTCAACTGCTTTGTGGAAAGTTAAGCTGGAACGTCAGAAACGTGGGGTCTTGACTAGCTAAATCTGTATTTAATGATAGGCCTATTGTATAGGTACGTACTGTGGGCTGGTTTAGTTACCAGGAGGCTGCTGTTACCCTTTCTGTCAGTGCACAGCGATAAGAATCTTATCCTGTATATATGAATGCGTGTAAAATATATCTGTAGATATTTATATAAGATGAGGAGGAGGCTGAAACAGTGCTGATTATTTTTGAAAAATCTTCTGAAACAAATCATCTATGCTTCTGTCTAGATAGCGTGTATCTGTCTGTCTAATACACAAAGTTGAACTAGAACTGACTTGTGGAGACACTATGACCTGTGTTTTTAGAGGCAATTTTATTCTGTCATCTGAGGCAGAATGTTCAGTTTCCGAAAATACGTATATAAGGACAGAGAAGGAAAGGTACTTCAGTGGTGTACGGAATTCTCTTGTATACTTGGCAATATATGTTTGAGTTTTCTACATAAGCAACGTAGTAGGACTTGCTGTAACCCTTTACAGCTTCTGAAAGCTTCCTTTAAGTCATGGATTTCCGTTAGGCTTGCCACCTTAGAAAAAAAAATATAAGAAAAGGTGGTTAGCCACCCTGGCTGGAGGTGATCTGCCTGTTTTGTGAATGCAGCACTGATCTAGTCAAAAAAGACAATTTATCATATTTTTGTGACTTTTTTTCCTTCTGAATTTTGAAAAAAAGAATTTACATAGAGGGTTTAAAGCGATTAGTAAACAGCTTTGAAAAAATTTACCTTGCTTAAGGTCATAGTGTCTCCACAAGTAAGTTCTAGTTCAAACTGAGTGTTAGACACCATTGAATCAGGACAGTTTTATGACTGATTTACATGGAATGCCAATTCTACCCACAGCATTCGCTCTTTTTTCAAGAGTGTAATGAACCAAAGCACAGAACAATGGAGAATCAACTCCACTGTCAATCTCATACAGTCACATTAACTTTCTGCCTCCTTCCTAATGTTACACATACGTTTGTTCATCATCTGTTTTTTTCAATTTAGGAAATACTTCTGTCCTCTGATGTACATACAAAATTGTATGAAAAATACATAAAACTGATATATGGATGGACTGCAATAAGAAAGTTCTTGCATTACAGACTGATTAGAGGCCTCTCCTCGGCACATTTTTTCTGGAGATGATTGACACTTGACATATGTTTCGACAATCCACTAAATAGTAGGTAAGCAAATGATGATTTATACTACTTGAAATTCTCGTGTAGTACTTAGGATATTTTTAATTAGATGGATTGTTATAGAAGCAATACTAAAGTTAAGAGCCTGACAGATTGGAGCATTTTCTAAGATTCAGGAATGACTTGGAACAAAGACTTTTACTCTGTTCTTAGGTATAACACTTACTAGTAGTTTAACAACAGATGTGCCACTCAACTACTGTGTCATTTTACTCATTACATGATGATAAGTAAGATTTATCAATACCTAGTTGCTGGAGTTGTCGTAAAGTCCTAATAAATGTTTGTTATGCAACAAGACACGCAGGTAGGAAAGGCTATTGAAATGTTAAGTTTTCACAGCTAGAGGTAATGAAAACTCATGATTATTGACCTTTGGGAAATCATGAAATTCAGGAAAAAAGGGGGTTTGTTTGCACTTTGAAACAGAAAAAACCCTACAACTTTCTGTACAACCAAAAATGTTTTTTTGATTTTGAGGAAAAAGAAGTCAAGACATTTTATTTGTTTATTTGAAACACATCCCAGCTTCTCTTGGACTTCAGTTCTAGGGATTCTTCAGGCCACTGCCAAGAATTTAAGGATAGCTATTATCCCTTGGTGTAGAGAGTGGACTTTGGTAAACCATGATTGTGATGCCTTGAGCAAGGGTTCTTTGGGCCTTCAGGCTCCTAACAAACTCTGTATCCAGCGTGCACTTGCTTTGGAACACTGCTGTGATACACATTTCCCTGATGTTGGGGACCTCAAAGCTTTCATAATGTGAAACTGTGGGTTTTCAAAGTGCACTGCCCCAAGAGATGAACAGAACGCATGGGCTGTCCTGGGGCCAGGCTCATGCATGATCACAACTCATGCGTGATCTGCTGAGCCAGAAACATGGATGTTTTGAAGAGTCACCATCTTCCCTGGTGGCCCCATGGCAGGGGTAACAGAAGCTCTGAGAAACCAGATTTAAACTACAGTTGTCAGCACTTCCCATCTCCTTGCTGCAGCACATCCCTCCAAGCTCCTAGGGCTGCGTGGTCTCCGGTTAAACTCTTGGGGCAGTCTGAGCTGGAGGGAGTCTTGTGGCAGCCTGCTGGAGTCCTGTGGAGTCTCCTGGGAGCCTGTTTGGCCAATAGGAAGGAAAGAGGCAATGAATTAAAAAAAGCTCTTTGGAACAGTGATATATCTGTATTGAATTTTTATCATAGGGGATCACAGTTTTGTTTGTTAGGAAAATTCGTCAATATGTAGTTACAGTTTTGGAATAGTGCAGCTTCAAGTCAGTGTGTTGATCTCTGTTAGGCTGACTTCAAGACAGCTCTGCCAGCATTCCAGAGCTCAGCAGCAGGCCCTTAGCATTTATCTCTCCATCCTGAATTGCTGAAGAGTGTTGCTAGAAAACAGTTTCACAGAGTGAAACTCAGTTTCACTGAGTTTCAGTGCTCAAGAATTCTTTGTGCATTTGTGTGGAAGAAGTCAGCCACTGCATTTACTTCATAAGCATTTGTAAGGCTTCATTTGCTTGGAGATGCTTTGGGTAGAAGATTCTGTAGGTGTGAAATAACAGTAAGAGGTCTATTGTACCAGAACTCATGGCAAAGGAGTATTGTTATAACAAAATTCTTTGATTTATTGTACTCTGCTAAACAATGGGTAGCATAAGGATATGAAGAAAAACACTGAGTGACTTGAATTGAAAATGAGAGAATAACAAGCTCATCTTAGCATTGATTACATAAATAAACATGAAGAAGAGGCTTATCTGCCTCTGGGAAATAGCTGAAATGGATATTTCAAAATAAGATCTCTCTTTCTGCTCAGCAGAAAGCACCCTATTTACGTTGTTGGCTTGGCCTCTCCCTGATGCTCATCGTCTGGTTTAGAGGGGAGAGTTATGTTTCCAGTTACCTGAGCTTAGCCGGGAAAGTGCATGACACTCACAAAGCAAGCACAGGCTGAATTTCCAGCCTTGCATATACCATCCCACCTTCTCAGCTGTAAAAGGGATGAGGATTGTGAAGATTGCTGTAGAAACACTATTGGCATCTTTACTGTTACAGCCCTTGGCTGCTTTTCCTGTTAATCAAAAGCTGGTGACCACAGAGACTATCCCCCATGTGAAAAGTAATTTGGTTTTGTAACTGAATGTGGTGGTATTGAGATGATCTAGACAAAGGGGCTTAGAACCTCATGTCCTCTCTCCACAGAGTGGTTCCGGCCTGAACATCTTCAAAACTAGTCTCTTCCTTCTCAGGATTTATAGCAGTGTTTAAGGGGTACCAGCAGAGGAAACAAGAAGGGAGATTAATCTATAAGATCTAGATCCATGCTATGAGAAGTGTGGGCTATGAAAGTGCCCAGAGGGATTTATGAAGCATAGAAAAAGCTGAGCAATCAGTATCTCAGCTCATCCAGAGAGTGGTTATGTAGGGAGGTCAGTTCTGGGCCTTGAGTTAGGTCTAGACCTTCCAGTGATGTCCAAAAGTATTGGCATGAATAGCTGGCTAAAACCACTTCCTTCATGGTGAACAGCCTGCCAGGTTTTTTCACAACTCCCAGTTGCTACTCATCTTCAAAAGGTATAGTTATACCAGTCATGTGGGAGTAATACAGTCTTTTTAGCCTATTATCAGTCCCGTGGCCATCAAAGCCTATGTATCATGGCTTGCTGAACAGAATTCTTCATGATTTCAGATGTAGATTGTTTAGTTTAAATTGTTAGGAAGGATTCTTTCTCATCACTAGCAGCAGTGCAAGACGTCTTAAAGTCTAAATCATTCATTATCAGCATGCAACACACTCAGATATATGCTGTGTTTTCCTCATTACGTTGCATAGGTGATCTACTGTTGTTTCAGTGGAAAACTCACCTGCTAAAAAGTTAACAAAAAGCAAAACCATGCTTTTGATGGTATGAGGTCCATTTGTGGTTATATAAGCAAGGAGAATTTTGCTTACACTTAGCTAAGCAAGTAAAGTTAGCAGAGACTTGTCTCTGGTGTAATAATGGCTTTGGAGAGACCTTGATGAAAGGACTGTGTGATTCTGCATCCCAGAGGAAGCACAGAAGACCCAGGTGGTCACTGTGCCTCCCAAATGCACACTCCTACTTCCCCTAGCAAGGCTGAGCTCACTGGCTACTTCAAATGATGGAGTATGCCTGCAGGCATCTGTTTTGGGTGCTTGCACTTTCTTCTTCAAACCTGTTAACTTAAAATCTGTTCAACAAGTGTTTTGAGAATTAAGAACAGAAAGAGATTAAGTGGTTAAGGTTGTAATCTGTGAGTTTAAACTGCAGAAATATGTCTGCCAGCTACATTGAAAGTTAGTAGGGCATCCATTTTACACCAAAGAATCTGGTCTACAGTAAGGAGAGACATTCCTTTGCATGTTTGGAATGGGTTTATAACCAAGTTATAGTTGGCTCTCTAATTCTAGCTGATTTGATCTGAGGCTGGGAAAGAGAGATGGAGCAGCTCACATAAAAATGCAGTCTCATGCAGTATTATTTCATTCTTGGCAGCTCTTTTGCCTTCTTGTCTTTTACCTAGCTGTACATGGAGGATCACTGACTCCTTTCTGACTTGTACCAGCTTGTGTTTGGAGACTTGGAAGGATGGCTCTGGCTGAAGGATGTATCAATCTTGTGTGATTGTGGTTGCCCATACCTCCCAGGAGCAGAAGCAGAAAGGCAGTCATTCATACAGTGCTGAATAAATCTGCGAGAGAACTTGGTGTAGAAAAGGATCTAAAAGTTAGTTGGTCTGAACAATCTCAAACTAACACACACCACCTTCCCGCCCCCCACCATCGGAGATGAATCACCTTTTCTGAAGTGTGGAACCGCTTTCCAGTAAACCAACTGAGCAACAGTGAAAAGAATTCCCACGGGAATAATCAGCTAAAGCAACCATGATTTTGGCCAGTTAAAACTACTGGGCCAAATTCTGCAAGTCCTTAATTTGTATTCTGCTAAACTGCCGTTGGCACCAAACGGAATAATTCTGCCTGAGTAAAAGGATAGTGATTGTATGGTGCTGCTGGACTGAGTGAGTATTTCTGGATCTGTTTACCACTCAGCTGTAAGAGCCCCAGCAACACTTGTCTGCCACAGGAATGAGCAAGAATCCATGACTGGTGTTTGCCATGTAAAAAAATCACACCAAGTGAATAGGCAGAAGGACTTTATTGTGCCCCAGAATCACAGTTGAATTGACAGATGAGAATTAGAGAGATAAATAGGACTGCATTATTTGTTCATAAGATCTACAGCTTAAAAAGAGGATCTGGCAGCATTTTTAAGAATGTTACGAGACTTGGAAGGTGTGTGGTTTTGCTCATGTTCCCTGTACTTTAGAAAGCTTCCTCCAGGCTCCCTCCTCCTTCAGTGTTCCTCTGTTGTTAGCAAGAGCAAGCCCCAGATGATCGCAGGTTGGTGGGTGTAGCCAGACAGAAAGGGAGGCCTCACGAAGCCCTTGGATCTAGGCTTGCTTGCTCCAGCTAAAGTACTGGACAGGGCTTTTTTTGTTTATCATGAAATAGTGAGGGTAGATAGGGACTATATCCATGGAAAATTTAATCTGAAATAATAGAAGGGAGAGGGAAAAAACTCACTACAGTGTAAGGCTGCACAAACTGTGGCAATGCTCTTCTCCAAATGTCTTTATGTGGTGATGGGCTTAGGCTACAGTAGAACAGACTTCCCCTCCCTCCTTTGACACTGTTCTGTATATGAAGAGAGTTCGTATTCCCCGGAGAGTCTTAATTCATCCAGTAGCTTCTTCAAAGTTGTAAAGAAAAAATTGTAGGTTAGCTGGTTTGTTAAGTGTATTCTTTCAATTGACTCCTGGAATTGCAAGCTTCTTAAGTTTAAGGGTATCCTTTCTTCTTTGTTTATTGAGTTCTCTAAGGGATGAGCTAATTACATTACAGCAAGTTCAAAGCAGCCATGTGTATGCCCTGGGCAGCTCTTCAACATTTGGAAGGTAGAACAGGTGGGTGAATGGTCGTAAATAGTCCCTTACTGTATTTAAGTTAGGATTTAAACATGCAGCTAAGTTGTGTCCGCTTTCTCCTCTCCTCGCTCTTGTATGAAGATGATGTCTGTTTTTTATTGAGGGCAGTGCCTGGCAGGGATCAGGACACGGCACTGAACACTGAAGCAAGCAAGATAATTTCCACAGTTGCTATCTGAGTAAAAATGATGCTTTGTTGGAGCTTCCCCCCAACCACCCTCATGCAACAATTGCTTTGTTTATTGTGGCTTCCCTATTTGATGTATTTTCCCCTCCATTAGCCCCCTTTTGCCAGCCCACCACTTCGTCATATGTGTAAATGTCAAGTGGCTTTAAGAATGAATCAGAACATTATTTCTGTCACCCTCAGACATCTGATCACATCCATCCCTGTACTTGCCCTCTAAAATGCTCTCTGTAATTACTTGGTATTGGCTAAGTTGGACTAATTTAGTAACAGATAAGCGTAAACTGAATTACTGGAACTTATTCAGTTCCTCAGCCAGATTTCAGACTTCTCACATCTCTTTCCTTAGTTATAATGACTAATATGTTTAGTACCTCATCCCACACCATATTAGCGTCAATGCCAGGGTTTGGGAGGGTTTTCAAGAGTAGTCATTCATCATTTGGTCTCAGATTAGGCCAAAATGTAAACTTTATAAAACCAAACTCAGTTCATTTTCGAGGAAAATCATCTTTCTGATTTATTTAATTTTCAAGCTTTTAAAGACATTTTAAAATTAAACTGTGTATTATATAAAAAAGTTATACTAAATAATAAAAAATACAATTAAAAATTGTAAATTTAAATATAATTTTGAAATTTACATTTAAATATGAAATACAAATGTAGATGGTTGAAATAGTTAAACCTTTCAGGATTTTTGTGATATTTGCTATTTGTATTCTCAACCCAATAGTTTGCCAAGGTGAACATGAATTTGCAAAATGTTTTGGTTTACCTGAGACATCTTTTTTTAATTTTGGCAAAATCTCCACCACTGAATGTCATTTTCAACTGCATGAGCAGGATTCTTTACTGGACTGAAATAATATAATGCCGTGGCTTCAAGGAGCTGTTTTGGCTTGTTCGGTGAGCATGGATTTGCTGGAAGGGCTCTGGAGGCTCAGAGAATTCAAACAGCATCTTTCCATCTAACTAGCAATGGCCAGTATGATATATATGTTCCCTTATCACATGACGTAGTTACAACTGGATGGCTATTAATCTCATATACTAGTTAATTCCTAGAAAATACAAGCAGAGATATAGGGTTGAATGGAGCTCGTGTTTATTCAGAGACTTTCTTGCTGCCTAGTGAGTAGCAGATTCAAGTAGTTGAAGGTGCAGGTGGTGACTTGGCTGTTTTTTGCTATATTTGGTGCCATGTTTAGTCATGTGCCGTAGGTTTGCACGGTTACTTATGAGTGGGTTTACGAGTGACTTTGGCTCTGAGAGTGCATTTGGGAGAGACTATATGATTAGGAGTGGAAATAACTTTAGGAGTGGTCTTAGGAATGGACGTGGCTTAGGGAGTTGGTTTGGGAGAGATCATGGCCCATGAGGATGCATTTGGGGAAGCATCTGGGGCTGGGAGAGAGAGTGGGCTTGGGATTGAATGGAGCTTTATGAATGCATTTGGAAGATGATGTGGTCTTGGGAGGAGTACCAGGACTAGGCATGATCTTTGGAAAAAATGCAGTTCTTGGTGTGCTCTTGGAGGTAGTCTTTGGACTGACTTTGCCTGAGGGTTTGGGAACTTGTCTTGCCTTTTGTGTGCATTAGGACTGGTGCTTAAGGCTCAGCTGGAAGGTCTTTTTATGACCTGTCTTTCATCTGATATTTCCATGGCATCTTGCACGCACTGGAGGTCAGTCCTCACATAGATCTTGTGGTGTGCTGTAGTAAGGAACCTGCAGAAGAGAAGCAAAGCCAGGCAGCCATTACACTTCTGGTTTCTAACCCAAGATTCACTGTAAATGTTACGAGACCTTTGAAATTCATTTGTCATCACATATTCCATACAAAACCAGACAGCAACACTAACTGTTCATACATTGCATATAACTATAATTATACTTATAGTACAAGTATATATGAGTATATATAATTACACTCACGCACAATGTATGAACAGTTGGTGTTGCTGCCTGCAACTGTGAACCACTCTGGGGTGTCTCATGTACAGCAAATGGCTGGTGAACAGCTGGTGAAAGAGTTACTAAGCTAAACGATAGAAGTACCTGGCAAAAAACATCATCCATGTTTAGAAAATAGGTATATTTGTGAAACAGCACTAAGTACCACTAGTGGGAACATCTCAAAATGTTCTCCAAGGATAGATCAATGGCTATGTAGGGTGAAAGCTATGCTCCCTTTTTCTCCAAGTGTAGAAATTGCAGTGGTTCTATTTTGGGTGCCAACTTCTAGTACTGTACAGCACCTATAAACTCTGTATGCACAGCAGCTCCAAAAATGAAGGTTAATTTGAAGGTAGGCATCCAAAAATAGTAGACACCCCCTGCTCCCCCTGGTATGCAGTTTTGAAAAGAATGAAGTGTATGTGTCAAAAGGCTGACAGCTTTATAGTGACTGCTAGTGAAGTGATGGTGATCCCAGTCATTGTTCCTCTCTTCCCCATACAAGTGTGTTCTGCAGAGGGAATGCACTGAGGACTTACTATGATGGAGAAGACAACCTAAAAGTCTGAGCAGCTCTTACTGAGAAGCTCGTAGTATCCATGAGCACATTCTCAACTCATGCTGCAGGAACCAGCCTTCTGAAAGAAACCAGGAAATGCCATGAGCACAAAGGTCCACATCTATAATTCCATTTATCTACTTTTTTTACCTTCTGTCACTCACTTTTCTGATCCTCTTTTTGCCTTTTGTCCCTCCATCTGCCTCCCACATGCCTTTGCCACTACCATTCTTGCCTACTGTTCTCTCTCCATTTCTTCTTTTTGTGACAGGACTAATCCATCTCTCCTCTTTTTACTCCTCTCAATTCTTTTCCCTTGGAAAACGTATGACTGCCTGCTGTGCCTGTAACCCTGGCTTTTTAGAAAAAAACAAACTCATCTTGCAGCCAGTAGCAAATTCCCTGAAAAGTATCCTTACAACATGGTCTCCAAGCCATGGTTTTTTATGTCTTTTTCACTTTGTTTTTGGCAAAATCTCTCTTTAGCATGTTAGTCAACAGAACTATTAGCTACCTTGGTTACTCACTCTAAGCCTTCTCTACTCCGTGTATCGCTTGTACTTAACAACAAAAGATCCCAGGGTATTTTTCCACAGACTTTCTCCTGCATGTGTGTCTCCCCACATGGGAATGTTTAATAGCAAATTATCCCTCCCAGAAAACAGAAGTACTTGGCTCTGAAAAGCTGCTAACAATGCTGCAAACAAGGAAGATCAGATATAGAACTACTCTCCGTGATACTCTCTCTAGGTATGGAGTTTCATTGCTTCTGGCTTCTGTGTCAAGGCAGAGAAGAAAGTGATTAACACTAGGCTCCTTTCATGGAGTTTACATACTGTTGTTGTCACGTCTGGTTTTGCTAAAAAAGATAGTGGAGTAGTGGGAAAGGGGTACATATGTAGAAAATTTTAATTTTGGTAACAGAGAACCACGTCTTTCCTGCCCATTGTCTGTTAGTAGTCCCCCTGTGAAGGCCTTTCCTGCTCAAACTCTGTTATGGCTGAAGTTCTCTGAATTAAGTTTTATTTTAGCCTGTTTTAATTTAGCTACTTTTCTGTTGTACCGTGCTGTCTACGTTCTGAATGTTGTACATAAAGAGCCCCACAGAAGCACAGGTGACTGACCAACGGATCACTGACAAAAAGACCATGCGTCAAAGGAAAGCTAGTTTTGTTTAATGGAAACAGGAATGAGGTACCCCAATCATAGTGCCTGTGCAAGTCAGTGGTTGCTCTTGATAGTATCTTTAGAAGCAGGTCTGGAAGGAGTACCACACGTCCATTCTGTGGGGTGGAACTTGTCAAAAGTTTAATGCTTTCTCCTGACCTCCAGGGAGCCCAGGCTGATACCACAAAGTGCTTGGGCTGGCTGAGGGAAAGTGCAGAAGACATGCTTCAAAACAAAACGTGCTTTAGAGAGTTTGCAAATATGTTCACGTAATTCCTGACCATCAGCTGAAGTTGTGAGATCTCTGAAATGATTCTTGAGATGGAAAATAACCACCCAGCTGTGGTTCTACTAAAATCTTCAGCTCTAACTACAAAGCTTCTTCCAAGATGTTCTCCAAGTGGTAACTGTTGCTTATGGTTGTAGTATTACAAACTGAACTTAGACAGCCTTGGAACTTTGATTCACTACAAGTGGTCACAATAGGGAGGAATCAACCAGTCTGAGTTTAAAAAGTGATGTTTACCCCAGCTATTTTTCTCCAACTGGATTATTTTTCATTTAAAATGTTGAATCTGACCCCATAAAACATATGCCTTAGAGCAAGACTTTATAATAATATTATTAATTTTATTTGGTAAGTAATTATCAGTTCACTTTTTTCTAGCATAATAAAAACCTAGAAATGGAGATCTGCAATATTTTGCTGATTTAGTTGCTTAACTTGATTGGTATCATTACAGCAGGTCCTTCTGAGCAGACAAGTTATCTCTCATGAGACATGCTCTTGCTAGAAGGCCTTAATAAAACAAACCTGGACTGGCCAGCACCTCATGAAAAGCACCCAAGGATAGTACCAGGTGAACTGGCAACTCATAGCATGGCAATTCCTGTTCAGGGTTTGTTTATAGGCAGGGTTAGGATGACCCTGGAGGTAGGCTGGAGCCCCAACAGAGCCATTTTCTTCTCATACTGCACAGAGAGGCACTAGGCAATTATCACTTGAGTTTCTTTGTGGGTCAGTGTTGTCCCACTGGGGAATACCAAGGTAACTCTCTAATGGTGTCAGAGCAGAGGGTGTGTTGGAGTAGGCACCAAGGTGGACACTGGGCAGCAGAGGGTAGGAAACGAGCAGGTATTTTCCCCACTGAGAGGCCTACAGAAGCCTCGTCTTGCACATGTGTTCACATGCGTGCACAAACACATGAATGCACACAGATATATACACCCTTACTGTCACTATTTCCAGTGCCAGTCTTTCAGGTAAACTCCAAGTCATGGTTCTTACTCTTACAGCAAACACTTCTTCACCTAATGGTTCTTCAGGAAACTGTAGTCTCAGTGTGGAACTAAAAGGCTCAGAAACCCAGAGGGAAGGACATGTTACCAGATTTTTTTCAGGTGTTACGATTCCTAAATAGCTTTTGAGGTATTTTTTTTTTCTTCGAGTTTTAAGGGGTATGTTACATAATAATCAGCCCAAATCAAATGACAGCTACTGCACGAAAAGCAACAATGAAGTCATTAGGAGGGCAAGGACATGAGCTTGTATTTTTGCAGTCCTATTCTTGTGTCTTGTGACAGAAGTTTTCCGTCTGAACATGAGGAAGAACTTCCTCACTCTGAGGGTGACGAAGCACTGGAACAGGCTGCCCAGGGAGGTTGTGGAGTCTCCTTCTCTGGAGATATTCAAGCCCCGCCTGGACAAGGTCCTGTGCAGCCTGCTCTAGGTGAGCCTGCTTCGGCAGGAGGGTTGGACTAGATGGCTCACAGAGGTCCCTTCCAACCCCTACCATTCTGTGATTCTGTGACCAGCCTCTTTCTTTGCATAATGAGGACATAATAATGTGGTCTAGATTCTTTCATTCTAAGCCACAACCAGACAGGAACGAAAAACGGAACTTTTCCAGGAAAAGGCCTGCTGTGCAAACCCATTTTCTGTGGTCTCTTCAAAGGACCAAAGTAGGGGAAATAAGGAGGCCTTCTACCAGAGCACATGCTCTGGAAACATCTCAAATGAGCTCCACAAAGTTAGAAGCTTTGTTTAAATTGCAATCCCTTACTTGGTTTGGGGATGGTTATTTACTGTTTCCTACAACAGACTTCTCAGACTCCCTGGAGATCAGGTGCTGGAAAGTATGCCCGTGGTTTGCTCCGGTCATTTTCTAGATGGGGTCTTTAATGGGCTGAAGTGTCCTGTTTCTAGTGATGGTGAAATTATTAGGAGAAGAGTGGGTTTTTTTTCAGTCCTTCCTTTCCTCTTGGGAATGTAGAAACACACAGGCAGATTGTACAAATATAGAAACACTAGTTTTTGTCAGTTTGAACCTGCTGGTTGAGTGGTTTTAGTGTTTTCTAGGCTAGAGGGTGAGAAAGGATCAGGTGAAACCGGTTTTCTTCTCTCCTTTGGTGTTAGCTCTCTGTTGCACGATTTCCCCTCTCTTTACTGCTTTTAACTGTCTGATGAAATGGGGGGGAAGGTAAACCCTGACATGACAGCAGAATATTGTTTTAAATCTTCTGGGCAGCCTCTGTAGGAGTTGTCTTGGCAGGACTGTTCCCTTCTTCTCAGATCTCCTAAACCAAATACAGCTTGTGAGTGGATAGGATAGGGTGGGAAATGGCAGACAGACATAGCTCTCAGTGTCAGTAAGTGCACAGACACCGTGGTAGGCAGTCAGGGGAGTCAGAAAGTGTGCCCTCAGAACAGGTCAAGTATTGCTGCAGGAAGGGCAGAGAGAGCAGATGGGCTTACTGGGATGTGCAGCAGTGATGGTGCAGACCATACAGCATGCTTTTTACAGTTTTATCAGGCTGTCCAAATGAAATGCCCAGCTAAAACTCGTATTCTGAATCACACTGAAAACCACTTGCAGTGTAGTAATTTTGGGTACTTTCAGTTTGTTGATTCCTAAAAATTTGCTAGTGGAAGAGTATAGCTTGGGGCTTCCAGGTTTATGGCACATCTTTTAAGCTTCTCTTTCCTCAAGGTGATGAGAAACTTACCCTAGTGCACATGCCACAGAGCCAAGATAGCTCAAGGGAGCAAGCGAGCTGCTATAAGACTGTAATTTGTTAAGGACTAAATGGCAGCTACCTCATACCACTTTCTCCTGAAACAACTCCCTGTCACTCCTTTCCTATTTGTTACCCTCTTAGCTTTCCCCTCATCTTCTCCTGTACTGGCTTGCCATAAATTTGAATTAGTGTCTTCTGTAGCAAACTCCAATAATTTAGGTTAAGTAATCAATTAATTTTCAATGTAAAATAAAAGTTTTAGTGTTCCAAAATCTGTGTGGTACATTGTTCTACAGGGAAGAGATAAGGAAGTGTTTGTATTTGCTGAATTAACATGCCTCCCTTGTCACTTCATATACCAATATTTGGCAAAATAGCATCACTGATGCATTAATATTTGTACACAAGTACCCAGTTCCTCCTCCCTTTTCTTCTTCCCATGTGGAGTCTTCAGCAATCTGTTAAAATAGGTGATCAGCTGATGGAAACCTCCAGTGTAAAGCAAAACAGAAACGATAGCCAGAAAGCATGTAAAAAACCCATCAAGGAATATCCTAGCTCATCACTGAGGATTAGGGATTGAAGGTTGTGGTAACAATTTCTGGGAAAGATGATTGTCATTATAAACCCTTAACTTTCTTGTTCCTTAGTTATAATAAGTAGTGAAAAGAATACAGCTGCAGCTACGTAAAGTCGTTGCCCAGGAAATACGTTTTTTTCCTGCTAAAAGCCAGCATGCCCAAAAGGGTAGGTAGTTGTCCTGTCTCCCTCTGTGGAAGTTAGTGAAGCTGTGAATGCTTACATAGATTTAGGGTTTGTCCACTGTGCTCTCTGCTGTCTTTCCCCTGCTAAAGATCTGAACACAGAGCATCGCTTCCATCCCTTTGGAAACTATGTGAGTGTTGTGCAACAGAAGAGAAATCATTGAATTGTTTCGAATATTGCTGTTCCCTGTCTGCCATGTGTATTTGGAGCATCCTTTTGGGCAAAGTGGTGCACAGATCTTAAAAAAGGAGTCAAAGGAAATCAATGTTCATATTACAGGCTGCAATGTAGCAGAGGATGAGGAGGAAGCGAAGGAGTTGCCATGAGCCCCCTGCTCCATACCTCGCCTGGAGAAGAAATTGTGGGCAGCCGGGTGCAGGGAGGACATCAGTGCAACCACAGCCCCAGATCTTCAAACACACCTTAGAGCATAACTTCCAGTTTTTCTAAGCAAAATGTTTCCTAAAGATGTTGGAGAGACTGAGACATGGTTCTTACTTGGTTCCAACGCAACAGCAGCACTCTAGTTCTCAATTTTGTACTTTTCTCAGGTGTGTATGTGTGTGTGAAAAGGAGGTTTAATCATATTTTCTGTTCTTTCTAAGGCATTTTGAGAGCCTAAGGGAAAAGTGCTAGGCAGGAGCAGTGCCATTATAGATAAGCTTCTATATTATACTCAGCTAGAGAAGACAAAAATAGCACTCAACTGGGACCACAGCAAGGACTGGGGAAAGGAGTGGTCAGGGAAAGACAGGGAAGTCCCTGGGGTTTAATGGCTGAATAGGAAGAGATGTTGAGAGTGCTGATCACCCATAGTAATTAACTCCCAAGAAGTGCACAAGGATCATTACAGATCTTGCAAGGTATAATAAACAAGATGTAATTATTAAGTAGGATGATTCACTCTTAAAAACAATTATTAATCATGCTATGAACTGTGATGAGGATGAACAGATATAAAATATTAATTGGTATATGATGGTTAGTTAATATATCCTCAGGTTGTGATAGTCCTAATTAAAAAAATTTATATTCACTTCAGGAAGTTTAATCGCTGGATAAGATACTACTGAGTATTAGCAAAGGCACTGAAATTCTGCCTGCCAAAAGCATGTTAGTTAGTTCTGGTCCTGGATGAATTTGATCAGTGGAAGGTGATGATATTAATCTCGGAGAGCTTACCGTAAAAATGCTCTTATAGGAGACCTGGTTTTGTAGCCTGCTGATAGTCTGATGATGCTGAAGGGAACAAAAGTATTTCGGTTGTCTAGAATACGAGGGACTGAGGGCGAAAGATCAGCAATTCAAAATGAATGAACGCCACTTTATATATTGCCATACGCCAGAAACATCTCATCTCAACATTTCTTTCTACCTGTAAAGCTCTTCTTACAAAGTCTGTAGCAAGAACTATTTTTTTCTAGTGTAGCTGATATCGAGAACTTCAGTAAGGAAGCATCACTCGGTATAATGGAGGCTTAGTAGCCTGCCTTGGCTCTGTTCTGTAGTGTGACACACAGAGACATCTTTCTCTTCTCTGCCTGAGCAGTAGCACCGCTTTAAAAGCGGTCCTGGATAGGGAAAACTAAATGCATTTCCCTACACAGGACCAAGCTATGACAAAACGAGCCACGGGAGACGAATTATATCTGCAGGCTTGACCAGAGCAGGGAACTGTAGAGAATGGCTTTTAAAGTAATGTGATCTTATTTCTATAGTGAAGTTTGGAAGTGCTGTAGTATCACGTGTATCGCTAAGAGGTTATATGTGATGAAAAGCCCATAGTTGAGCAGCAGTGCAGGCTACATATGCAGGCTAGGATGAGAGGAAGTTTATTCCTGGAGCCTCTCTGCCTATACCTGTCCTTCACTCCTCAAGCTCCTCAAACGCCAGTTTTCTCCCTCTGCCCACAGCAATTCCGTGTCTGTTTCTGATAATGTGGGGATCACCCTCTGGTTGTACGATGTCTGACTTTTGAGTATCCGAACTCTTGAAGAGATATTGTCTCAAATACGGACTTTGCAGCTGAAATATGGTATAGAAAGCTCAGAATCAGAATGCTTTTGAACAATCTGAGTCATGAGCTGGCAGTAGTGTCAGCTCTAGCTGGCTTGCCTATAAGTTCTGAGATTTGGACTGTCATCTTGGTACCCATTTCAACAGTGCCCATTTGCATTACATACACGCAGGTGAATGTACCATTTGATTCCACGTTTATGGTAACTTTATTAAAATTCAAAGCCTTCTGTTAGTAGAATTTATCCATTTCAAAAATATAATATATGTACATATACATAGTTCTTTAGGGCAGGGAGTTCTTATGAGTTTGTGAAATACAGATTCCAGACATGGTTTGTTCTTGCTTATTCAGAGAAAAGTAAAGGAAAAAGTAACAGTTGTTTCAGGTTTGTCTCGCATGAGGCTGAAACTGAAGTAACTTCACAGAAGTCAGTGGGTGGGATAAGTCTTCCCCAGTACAAGGCTGAACAGGTTTACATTCATAGTTACCCTGAATTACTCTGGGTCATCCCTTGGTGAGAGTATCCGTGCATCATTGTGGACTGAGCTAATAGTGCAATACTGTGTATAAAAGTAGAAGGCCCAACAATCTTCTGAGTATTGCACTGATTGGGTTATAGCCTGAAGCATTAGTTTACTTATAGATTATATGGGTATGAGTAACCATTAAATTATATAGCACCTTCTCAAACCCAGCACTCAATGCAGAACATTCTGACCTCCATCAGGATGGAGGTCTACACTCATCCAGCTCTGTGGGAGGTCATCTTCTTCCCTACAGTATGTGAAACTATCTACCATTCATACTTAAATGCCATACTGGTCAGGATAGCAAGGAAGAGAAGATATCTACATTCAGTTGTAAATAAATATTAGCAAGCATTTCAGAAAACGAACAGTGTAACAAAGTCCAGCTATAAAATGAAGAGGTCAGCAGATATTCAACCAGTGATGAACAGCTTCTGATGAGTTCATGTTTGTTCAGAGATTTTATTGCCAATTAGTAAACAGGAATTAAAAGCAGACACTAGGACTTTCTTCCCTATTATGTGCAGTGCTGATGATGATTCCATTTAGTTGGCCTTAGATGCTTGCCTAGGAGAGGATTATTTGCTTTTGGTGGCACGTTTTTGGTCTATTTTCTTCATAGCAGCCTGCACCCATTTCTGATCAGGGCTTACACAGATCTTGATACCTTTTGTGTTGATAAACCTGTAGGAAGAAAGAAAGCAAACCAGGCAGCCATTAAATTCCAATCTCCAAACCCAGGTTTACTGTTCTTGGTTTTATGGAGAAAATGAGGAGTGATGTGGTAAAACCCTATCACATGCCAGAGTTTGTAGTTGTTACTTGGAATAACAGCAATTAGCAACATTAGTTCTCTATTTATAGCATAGGTATGTATGTAACATACACAGTCATGTGCATATATACTGACATTTAAAAAAAGGAGCGTACCTGACATTCTGAGATTTCATATGAAATCATGATGCACATTTACCTCCCAGGAGCAGATCCCAGATTTGATAAAAATGCATACTCATGAGGTCAAAAGACCAAACACAGCTCCTAGCAGGAGCCAAGAGTTACCCCAAACTCTTCCACATGATCTGTCCCCTTGGCTCAGTTCGGTGCTTTGAGCTTCTGAATGCTCCACCCTAACCCCTTGCTGAGATTTTTCCCCGCTTTCTTGGCATGAAAGATCTGGCTGTTCAGTAAGATTTCTGTCAGCGTTTGTGAGCAGCATACATCTCCCAGCTCTCTGAGGCCTACCCCTCTCCCCTCACTCCCTCAGCTGCCAGGGGACTGCTTCATGGGGGAACTGGAAGAGTGACCTGAACTAACCAGATTCAGTTGGTTGGGCCGTGAAGTCTCTTTTGATGGCCTTCCCCTTTTCAAAGGTAGCGTGTGCATAGACGAGTCTGAAAGTGAACTGTGCACTGGATACTTACATGATGGCATTTACTGGAACTCGTTGCTTTTCATAGTTGACAAGATTTCGGATGTTCAGTTGCTGTGTAGACAGAGTTACACAACTGAATTTGCGCATGGGCTGACTTCCAACACTCCCTAGAAGGGGAAAAATAGATAAATGACAAAGGCAGTCAATACTATTTTCATATTTAGGCATAATTACTTAATAAATTATTAATTCCAGAAGATTTACTGTTGTGGTCAGAACATGGGTGTCTCATGAGATGTACAGCCAGAATACCAGTTATACAGGAGAGCTTAAGGTATATTTTGTGATGCATCCTACTATCTCTAAAGTGTTACTGCTATTTCAGTTGAGATACTAATCTTCACCCGTTCTCCTGAACAATTGTATAATCATTCTGCCTCTAGCAAGTCACTGCTTCCATAGCAGAAAGGTATTTGGCATCATTCGTAATTAGATCTTCATCATCTGCAAGTAAGTATCCATATGGAGTAGCGCTTAGAACCGGCATCTTTACTGGGTATATTTTCAACTGTCATCTGAATGTGGATCAGTAATTCCCCCTGCTTTCCAAGTGAAGGAAAGGAAAGCGAGGCTACCTGTCTTGCACTAGACATCAAAAAATAGCATTCAAAAAAAATTGTTGAAAGAAAGGGAGGGATGTCTGCCAGAAGACTAAGTACTTGCATACTCTTGCTAGAAGTCTGGTTTCATAGGCAATGGAGGGCTACTTAATCCTCTCTTTCCTCTAACATTTTAACACAGTTCAGGGACATGAACGAGTGATTAATAAAGAGGATCGTGATATCAGCGTAAAACTCTCTGGGAATTTGTTACCTTACACAATGATAACTAAAAATGGGAGCTCATTTAAGTGAGATGGAGTATATGTATACATTATTGGAAGTTTCCGCTTGCTATTTTCTGGTTTTCAACCACCTGTCAAAGACAGGTTTGAGAAAACATGAAGGGCACAAACAGAAAGCTGCTGTATTGAGGTTTCTTTCTGAAGAATTTATAGAGAAACTGGCATGAGAGAAGTCCAAGAGATGTTCAGGCACAACTTGCTAAATATAAAACTTGCTTCACATAATGTCATTATCTGTGACTTTTTATTTTTTTTTTGAAAGAATTGGAAAAGCTGAGGCAAACACACATCAGCCTCTGGAAAAGCCGTAGCATAGCCAGTGCATGGGTACTGGCAGAGCTGCTAGTTCCTGAGATTTTGTTTGTCTGAAGAAATATCTCTTCTGGTATGGCTTTAGTCACAAGTGATGCAATGTATTTTTTGATGATTCGTTATAAATATGTATCTTACTTCCTCACTCAGATTGGTTTTCAAAATGTGTCATTAAAGAGCTCAAAGATAGTCAAGCAATCCTTACTAGTCCTGGAAATATTCCTTCTACTACTAAACCATCTCCAGGGAATGCGTACAGGGAATACCAGCAGACCTCCTCTAAGCCTGGGAACAAACCCAAACTGCTCTGCATCTGTAACTACCCTTTTTTCTGATGTTCTTTTTTTTTTCTCTTTGTCATTCTTCTTTCTAATCCTTTTTCTATCCCTTGCGTACTGCCTCAGTGTACTTTTTCAGACTTGCTGATATTTATGACAAGTTATACAACATGCAGAATGACATTACGAACTGGCAGTCTGTGGTATGAAGCCACATGTAGCTGAGATGAACATGGTGGTGTTAATCAACATACGAGAATATAGTATGATCTGGCTCTAAGGGCACTAGGTCAACATACTCAGTGCATAGCTATAGAATCTTGTGAAAGCTTAGCAGGTCTCAGTTTGGTTTTGGTGTGGTTTTGTGAAGATGCCTTTTCTGTGTGTTTCTGTTTGCATATTTTTGTGGGTTTGCATATGGCTTGCATATGAGTGTTTTCTGTGATTTTATGTGCTTCTTTGCGTGAATCTGATTGTGTATGAGAAGACATGTGCTTATGTGTGTAAGTTTACATTTTCGCATGATATGTGTAGCCTAATCCAAAAGTCACAGACCTAAGCATCACTGTAGACAAACTTATTTAAAACATGGTTAAGAAACACGGCTTATCTCAGTGCTCATAAATGGTCTCTAATACAACATTAAATGATATGAAATCAGGAGGAGAGAGAAGGCATTGTATAAATCCATTGCTCTCCTTTGCAGTTTTTGTTCACAGTTTGTCTGTCTGTACCAAAATATTTGGCTAGAAACAAGCAACTAGGCAATATGTGATACAGAATGGGAAGAACTTTTTAAAATAGGGACATTAGAGGGATTAAGGCGATATAGTTAGAGAAAGATAAATAAAAAATATTATCATTAAAATACATATAAAAATTAGTATATCTGGAAAAAGAAAAAAGTGCATCTTATTCAAGAAATATTTCTCATAAAATGCTATGAACCTATAGAACTCATTGCTATATGGCATTGGTGAGATTAAAAGACATTGTGTCTTCAAGATTTCATGATTTTAAGACAGACAATAATTCAAAGAAATTCTTTAAGTATTCTAAGGCACAGAAACTCTCCTTGCATTAAGGCACAAGTCAGCCACTAATTGACAGATGAAGTCTCCCATAAAGGTCCCTTTCTTGAGCTTCCCATCTGGATTTTTTCCGAGTTTTATCTTATGAATCAGCTCTGGCTGAGAATGATTCCTGCTCATCAGACCACTAGTGCAATGTGGAGCAATTCCTGTCTGGGGTTGTAAACTTACCTTTGACTGTGTGCACAGTGAAGACACCAAGCCAGAAGATGACGAGGATAGCTGCAGTGTGGAGTTTCATTGCTGATGGCTTCTTTGTCAAGGCAGAGAAGAAAGTCGCTATTGTCAGCCTTCTCTCACAGTATTTATGTATTGTCATTCAGTGGTCAGTTCTTGTGTTCACTTTTGGGGCGTCATGGGGGGGCTGACTACAGATGGAAAAAATTGAGTGGCAGTACTTTTTCTGGTGAGAGAGAACCACCTCCTTTCCCCTACCCGTCCTTCACTAGCCCCCCTGTGAAGGCTTTTCCTGCTCGAACCCTGCTGTGGTTGCACTTGCTTCTGTGTTGTGAGTAGCGTTTATTTCAAGCTGCAAAAAGTGAGAGCTCTTGTTCTGTAGTGGAAACCTTTAATAAAAGTTCCTGTCCTTTCACACCTCGATTTAGAGAGCTGTAGCTAAGCCACATCGCAAAGGCACAGAGTAACATTTAGAGCTAGCTCTTTGACCAATGGACCACTTAAAAGGGGAACTGTGAGCTCAAGGATGACGGAAACAGGAAGGCTTTGGCTTTTTCCATAGTGGCCGTAGGTAGTTGGTCACTTTAATGCATAGCTTTGTAGAAACGTCACTCCTATGTGTGGTGGAACTTGTCAAAACTCTTTTCTCCGTGATTTGGCTGATTTTATCAGTCAAAGCTGATATCACTATGTGCTGAGAGAAAGAACAGTGAACATGCTTTTACATACAGAGCCAGATCCACTAGCCCTCCTGCCAGTCAGGCACAACTAAGCTACAATGGTTTCAAAGAGGAATAAAAGTTCATAAAGGATGGTGGGGGCTTTTTTGGGTGTGGGTTTGTGTGTGTTG
>Ga0065711_1034953_pt1 | contig 23003 bp, 14 predicted proteins | sample Hoacrofraction12_FD_59098 | JGI IMG/M metagenome (GOLD analysis project Ga0065711, IMG submission 59098) | Hoatzin crop microbial communities from Cojedes, Venezuela - Epithelial fraction 12 v2 (version 2) | ecosystem: Host-associated > Birds > Digestive system > Esophagus > Crop | place... | reverse complement strand
AGCGGGCCGTCCTGCGCTGCGGCTTGCTGCGGGGGGAGGTACCGGGGTTTGAGTCGCAAGCGGGCGTTCGTCGCTCTCAGGGCTGGCGAGCCCGTCCCAGTCTGAGGCTCTTTGCTTCTTGGGCTTCACTGGAAGTGGGGCTGTGAGCAGTAAAAATGGCGGCGGCGTTCGCTCTTAGGCACCGAAATTCATTTTACCGACCGAGGTCCCGGCGTGGATTCGGAGTGCCCTCGGTGGGAGCGGCGGTTGGTCGGGCCCGGCGCTGCCGGCTGCCCGCCCGTGCCGACGGACCGCTGGGCCGCGCCGGGAGGGAGGGACAGGGCCTGTGCCTTACCCGGGGGCGGCTTGTGGCAAGGGCAGTGCGCTTGTCTTTTAAAAATAATATTTTGGTTCTAGTTTGGGGTTTTGTCCGGTCAGCATAGAGACGTATGGTGTTAGCGAAAACTGCTGCCGCCTTTGGAAGCTCAGTAATTACTACAGCTACTCAAAAAAGTCTGCTTGGTGTTTTAATACGAACTTAATTTCAGCTACCACACTGCACTTCCTATAATTTCCCCACCACCACCACCAAATGCTTTGCAGGTCTTCCTGTGGTCCTTTAACCTCATCTGATGGAGTTAACTTCTGTATGACAATTATTCCATCGTGATGCTCCATTTTAGACTCGCTTTGCGCTTGGGTCATTTGTACTCACTCATGGAAACCTCTGTTTTACTAACAACTTCTTTGGACTAGAAGCTGTATTCTGATAAAGCAGTTCAAATAAACAAGGATACAGAAGTTGTTGTCCTGTCGCTGCTTCCTGAAATGCAGCAATGTATCTTGCCAGTGGACATCAGTACTTCAAAAACTTGTTTTTATATACTCCCGTTTCTCTGGTCTCTTCCTCCCTGCAACGAAAGCAGGATTTCATTCTGGTGTTTTTTCTGAGCCATTTAGCAACTAGATTAACAATTTTGAACTGGCTTATGCATAAGGAACCCATGTTTATTCTGTTATCAGCTATTTCAACTACTTCCTGGGGAAGTTTCCCATTTATAAGTGTTTTATATTCATCACTCTTAAATCATGACTTCACACTGATCATGCTGAAACATTCATTTTTGAGTAATCCGGATAGTTTCCAGTCAGCAGTCTTGCTATGTTATTTGCTTAGAGCTTCTACGAATGTTCTTAGTAAACTTTATTTGCAAATAAGATACTGAGTAGCTTGCTGCCAAGAACTAGTTCCTGTGGGATTCAATTAGAAATATGTCTGACTGATTCCTCATTGACACAGACCTGTAACCTTAGTTTTAATTTACTTACTATGAACTATATGTGCACAACTATACCAGTTTCTGTGTCCTACTCAACAAGTCGATGTACAAATGTGTTATACCACCACTGTTCCTATTGCCTACCAAACGTATGCTGTAATTGCATGAGGAAAAAAAGTTAATCTGAAAAGATACATTTTCCATACATTTAAGCTGTGTAGTTCAAGTAGAATTTCCTCATTTATTTCTTGTTTCTATATCAAGAAGCCAGTTGGCTTTTTTTTTTCCCTGCAGTGTTCCTGAATTTGTTCCTTTCTTACTTTTTTTTCTAGTATTGGCGCCACCTTAGCTTTCTTTGAGATTTTTTTTTTTTCCGAGCCTCCCCAGATTTCTCAAAGCTTATGGAAAATCCATATTAACAGCACGTAAGTCTCCTTTGCCAGCTCTTAAAATTCTTGGATGCAAGCTATCTGGAGCTGCTGATTTAAAAACCGCCTTCTGTTCCTATCTTTAAAGATTTCTTTAGCTATTGTTAGAATTTTCTGATATATTGTTGTTTTTATCCACAAATGTAGAACAGAACTATATCTGAACTTTCTGCTCGCTCTGAAACACACTATAAAAAATACGCGTTCATGCTATTCACATGATTAAATACCCATTGTAAATACAACTTTTTCACTTGCCTTTGGAATATTTTGTCATTCTTAGCTTCTGTTTCATATTTTGTGTTATGCTTGGTTTTCCTTTGGTTACATATTTGTTTTAATATAGGTTTTTCTCCCCAGCTAATGCTAACTTTAGATGTGAGATTGTGAATTTGGACTTAGAATACACTGTTGGCATATGCTTTTTAGTTGAAGCTTCCAGGACGGTTTTCCTCATGTCACATAATTAAGATTATAAACAATTAAGAAGCAAGACATGCTTTTAACATTTGTAACAGAAACAATTTAATGCCCAATTTCATGGTTTATCACGCAGAATATTGTTCCATGTGCATTCATGATACTTTCTGTTTTATATAGATTACTGGGGGGGGGTTTCTCCCTTGCTTTGACCAGTTTGTCCTTCAGAAACTGTCCTGAGTAATGAACTGAGTATTTTGTTATCATATATTTTCCACTAGCTCATAGTAAAAGTAATTAATTCCATTTATGCTTCCAAATTAGTAATTCAGTTCCTATTCATTAAATATGTCTGTGTAGGGAGTTAGGTTCATGTCAAGTTTGTGGTCGTTTGCTTAATTTTAGCCTGATGATCTTTACTTTGTGCTAAATGAATGGTCACTTGATTCTTTAGCTACTTGATGCCATTGCATTTAATCTTGCTAAGTTTCGCCTGGGAAGGTTGGGTTTTTTTTCCCTCTGTGACAGGCTAAATTGTACTTTTTTTAAATCCAGGAAAGATGTCTCTGTGTTCTACAAATCTAAATCCATTTAGTCTAGATGTCAATTAACTTTCCATCTTCCTTTGATCATGTGAGAAAAAGATTCTTTGAGGAGATCTCCTAGATGCTCTTGTCATGCTAGAGCGGTCATAATTCAAGAATAGATCCTGGTCTGAGTCTATCTGTGTGACTGAAGAGTTAACTGAATGAGCACGTGCCTGCTGTCAGTCAGCGTCTTCTGAAGTACTGTAGTAACTTCTCAAAATGAAGGCTTGTGCTGTCTTCTGGTGAATGCTGAACTCTGATGCACCTTTGGGTGGTTCAAAAGACAGATGTGCTCCCCAGGCTTTGCAAATTGGCTTGTGAACACCATCCTTTTCAGTAGATCTGTTCTGCTTACTTCAGACAGGTGGCCTGTGGATGGCTTTGACAGGGCTCACAGTACCTTCCTTAAATCTGTTTTGTCATTTTTCATAGTGATGATTTGATGTGGGCAGCTACCTGGGTTATACCAGTCTAATGCCTCTAGTCTTTGCTTTCAGTCATGATTAACATATTGCCAAAATATATTCCTGTTTACTTGAAAACCACTTCCTTCTCCAAGGTCTCTGAGATCTGAACACACTTAAAAAGTTGTTTTAACTTCTGGTCATAAAACCTGTGAAGGAGGATCATACCTGAGGCTTCTCTGAAAATCATCAGCAGGTAGTGGAGTATCTAAACCAGCAGTCCAGTGAAAGCTATTTTCAAGCCTTTTAAGAGAGGCTTCAGCATCTGCTTGGTCTTAATTGTAGGCATCTGCCAATCCTCTTGTGTCAACTTGAAGTTACTCAGTTGTATCATGTCTCAGAACTCTCCTCCAAGTTCTTTCCTCAGCAGGTAGGTGTTACCTGTTAATACCCCTTTGTCCTCTCTGGGTTTTGAACTTCTGTATTTACTGTGTCTACAGGTGCCTCAGCTATTGAAACTCCCAGAAAACTTACTGGAACTGGAAATATCCCCTTTTTAAAGATCGATTTGTGTAGCTGGGTAGTTGCTAACTGGCAACTAATGTTCTTTGCAGGTAGCAGGTAGACAACCCACAGTGCCTGCGCACCAGTCTGCAGCTGGAGTTCTCATTGCACCTAGCCTGTCCATTTCATATTTTCTAAATTTTCATGCCAATTCTGGAATAAAGCTCACCATATAAAAATGCAACCCCCCTCAAAATACTAGGCTCTCTTTATATTAAAAATTTTTGATGTAATGAACGAAAACATGAAATAGATCTATGGCTCCGAAAAAGAGCAGTTGTGCTTTAATGGACTCCTTTACTGTTGATAAATGTTGCCACAAAACTGATCATTAAGAGACTTTTTCAAGTGGGCAGCATGAGCTTCATAATTATTATTGCAAGCTGTTTCCTTCTAAATACATACTTCATGCCTGACAGGTGATACACTTGGCTTCTAATACCATTGACCTGGTTAGAGCACGACTTCCCCAGAAGTTCTCCTTTGTCAGCCTTTGTTGCCTTGTTCTTCTGACACAAATCACAGTGACAAAAAATACTTAACTGCTAATACGCTACAGCATTTCTAGTGATGCTGAATCTGTGGTACACCACTGCAGCATGTCTTTGAACACTCAGGACTGAAACAGGATTGTACATGTGGGCTGCTTTCAGGAGGATGTTACCTCAATTTGTCCTGCCCTAGTTCAGTCTGAAGGTTTTTTTCAAATTGATGAATTACGTCTTCTCTGCTTACCTAGAAGAATGTTTGTTGCCTCTCCGCTCCTTGCTCTGCAGCTATGATACTTCTGTCAAATCTGTAATAATGAAACAGCAACTTCTTGCAGAGGATAACTGTTCGACTCATGTAGTCTTGACAGCACCAAGGCCGTATGTTGATTAGCAACATGTAATTTGCCAGTGATCAGTGAACTATGTATTGTGGATCAGTATCAGCAATGCAGCAGAAATCACAACATTAGATGCTTGCGTCATGTTAATAAGCACCTCCAAATTTCTTGCATACCCTTCTGCAACTGATCCTACTTATGCATTCACAAAGCTCCACATGTACGTCCCCTCTTTGAGAAGCGTGGGTTACAAATGCACGATCCTACTTCTGGGAATGCAAATTCCCCCATTTCTAAATCCTCCTTGTTGGAGATGTGGGCACGTGTAGCTGTGCAGCTGGTTCACGTGTGGGTGGGAGTGCGCCCTGGGAGCTCCGTACGCACCCCAGAGAGGTGAGTCCCCACTGCTATGCCGCACCCCGTCAGTCCCCCAGCCCGTTTGGGGTGGTCCCGTGGGGAGGGTGCTGTCAGGCTGCGGAAGTAAGAACACCTGCTGCCCTCGTACTGCTTTCCTACCCCAAGGTTTTCCTACAATCACAAATTCTCATGCTGCCAAAAGGCTCTTGGTAATCTAATCCCCTGGTTACTGTTTAATCTGGGTGATCATTGTCTTAAGCAAGCTCTGTTATTGTTAATTTCCCCTTAGTGTTATCAGGTTTTGGGCAAACATCCTCTCAGACCATGCCGATTTGGGTATTCTGTTTGCACACACTATTTACACTCGCATTCCTCCTGTATCATCTGTTGTTATCCAGGCCACGTTTCCAAGAGGGGGACATGCAATTCCTGTGCAAAAAATCCCCAGCGTCAGTCCAGTGAAAGCAGAACTAAGTGGACACACAAACAAAACTGGTGTTTTTGCATCCAATTTTTGTTTTGGAAATCACCTTTGAAGGTTTCATGTGTGGAAAGGTTAATCAATTATAAAAAATGTATTCCAGACTACACAAATCTCTCCAGATTTGGCCACTTGAGACAGCACTGCTTGGCACAGTTTGTCGTGATCTGTTTTACTTTGAAAAAATAGACAGTTCAAGAAGACTGCCATAGTTTGTAGCACATGTTGAAAAACGGCATCTATTCAAATAACATCCACGTCACTCTTTGAATCATAGAATCATAGGTTGGAAAAGACCTCTAAGATCACCAAGTCCAACCACCTGCCCAGCACCACCATGCCTACTAAACCATATCCCCAAGTGCCACATCTACACTTTTTTTAAACACCTCCAGGGATGGGGACTCAACCACCTCCCTGGGCAGCCTGTTCCAATGCCTGACCACTCTTTCTGTGAAGAAATGTTTCCTAATATCCAATCTACACCTCCCCTGATGCAGCTTGAGGCCATTGCCTCTTGTCCTATCGCTAGTTAGCTGGGAGAAGAGACCAACACCTGCCTCACTACAACCTCCTGTCAGGTAGTTGTAGAGAGCAAGAAGGTCTCCCCTCAGCCTCCTCCAGAGTAAACAGCCCCAGCTCCCTCAGCCGCTCCTCAGAAGACTTGTTCTCCAGACCCCTCACCAGCCTCGTTGCCCTTCTCTGGACATGCTCCAGCAACTCAATGTCCTTCTTGTAGTGAGGGGCCCAAAACTGAACACAGTACTCAAGGTGCAGCCTCACCAGTGCCGAGTACAGGGGCACGATCACCTCCCTGCTCCTGCTGGCCACACTGTTCCTGATACAAGGAAGTGAAGTAAGCTGTTTTACCGACTGAGCTGGAAATGGCTTCCAGGGTGCAGGTTCGTTTGCTGCGCTTTCCTCACTGGCTTCTCTATGGACGCATTGTAGTCACGACGTTCAGGAACCAGCTGTGCATGCTGGTGCGTACGAACTCTGGCAATACCGTGCTCATAAAGACTTCGGAGTTGTCTGTTCCCCTCATGTCTGCCTCCTGCAACGACTTTGTGGGAGGCTACCAGCATCAGGGTGTTTGCATGGCTGGATGTCTGTCCCTGAGGAAGAAAAAGCTGATTAATTTTACAGCAGCTATGTTTACCAATATACGTAGTCCACATACATTTTTGCCCATGACCTTCTGTCTACTGTTTTAGAGCCCAGTTGTGAAGTCACTGATCCCATTTTTTTCTTCCAAAGACCAGTTTAATCTAATGTAATTCTTCGGCGAGACAGAGTAGGAGGGAATTGTTTCACGGTGCTTGTGCTGCCTCTCTGTCATGGAGCAGGGATAATTTAAGGAATGATCCTGACCTCACACTGCCTTACGACTAGAAGAAAAACTTCTCTTGATACAGAATGTATCACTGCATCATGGGTTTGTTTGTTTGTTTGTTTGTTTTCTGAGAAGTTTTTCCTCATCCCTTTAAGATTAGTTTCCTCCTTGCGATATTCTTGATTGAACTGGTTTTCAGATGAAGAATGTTTGCAAGAATGAAATTGAGCAAATGCTCACTGTAGGTGATGAGGAGATTTAAAGGAAGGGGAATTGCCATCTTGATGGTACAGGACTATTAGAGCAGGATATTATTTGCGTCTCACAGTTTTATCTAGATTATAACCAGGTGTCAGACTGACTTCTGTGGGACTTGCAAAGAGATGCCCTTCCCAACCCCAGCATCTGTAAAGAAAGACTAAAGCCAGTTCAGTAATGCTTCTCCTGTTGTGACCTGACCCTGTGTGAACTAGCCAAGTTAAATTACTCAAAACCTGACAGAAACAGGAATAATAACATAAAGCTTAGGACCTGGAACTAAAGGAGATACTGTGGTGTTAAGATGTACTTTAGAAAGAGGAATTAATAGCTACGGAGGAAATCATTACGCTGTGATTGTTCAGAACAGCTGGTCGGATCCACAACGTAACATGAAAGTGATCCAAGAGGCATCAAATATTAAGAAGTTTTGGTTTCAAAGGGCTCGCTAACTTCTCTAAAAAGCTAATGTGGCAAAGCGGCAGCTGCAGCTTGCTATGTAGAAATGAGGAGGTTGCAGTAGGGAGGCAAGAACAACCACCGTAGAGGCTGTAATGTCATTTCATAGAAGACCCAGCATTTCTGTTTAAGAGAGCAACTTACAGGAGAGTGCAGCACGACTATTAAACTTGTCTTTCGCCTCAACATGTGGCAGAAGTGTGATGAAAGCAAGGTTTGGTACATGTACTTTCCCGCCAGTCCGTAAAACATCATCGTTACAAATATGGAATATGGTTTGGTTAGTCTCCTGGAAAATAATATAAAATAAAAAAGTCTTTTTCCCCGGGAACAATCACTTAGATGTTGTAGGAATAACTCTGTGAAGATGCCCACGATTGCACTTCCAAGATTCCTACCTTCATGCACAGTGAAAACTCTAGCAACAGGTTTTCCAGGCACAGATCAAGGGGATCAGTATTGTCTACTGGTTTAAAACTGAGGAAAAGATAGTATTAGTGCTTTAGAGGTTTATGGTCAGGCATTCAATTTTTAGGCAAATTAATTATTGTGGTATACATAGAAGGTGGTTTTGAGTATAGCCGCCATGTCCCCTGAAAAAAATTCAAGTATTATTACTTGTAATTTTTTCAGCCTTATGATGTCATGTTTTTCTTTTAAGTACAAAATATGTATATTACAAAATAATCTTTCAGTAATTATGACTGTTGGAAGATGTTTCTGAGAGCACCCAGCAGGTACTTCGTTCTGTCAACGGCCCCCTTCCCGCACCCTTGCAGCAGTTACCTTTCCTTGGTGAGAGTCCCTGATGTGTTCGGAGGAAGAACTGCTGCTCACATGCTCCTGTGAAATGTTCCCGGCGTGAGGCAGAGCCAACCCCTTTGTTCTGCCAGGCACAAATGCTGATGCTAATACCTACGGATTGATTCTCCTCTTTCCTGAAAAAAACAACACCACACCTTTGATACAGAAAACTGAGCTTTTTACTCTTAAAATCTTCCGTGTATAAAAGAAATTTTGTTTCAGTGAAGAATCCACTGTTACTTGCGTACTAGTATACATTACTGAATCATTTGTGTTATTAAAGCATAGCACCAAATAATCATCATCATAATTAGCACAGTGCAATCATCAAGAAAGAAAAAACCTCACAGACAGTTTTGGACTTGGTAATGGTTTGCAGAGCATTTAAAATCAGCCAGTTTTTCATTCTGATGGGCCAGGACAGGTGGGGTTTTGGGGGGCTGGGAGTGAGGGGAAGGCGACGCTGCTTTTAACTAGAGACTACTACGACCTGGTGGTAATGGGTGACCGCGCTGAACCGAGCCAGGGGCCTCGGCTAATTTTAAGCGCTAGTTCAAGACCCTTTGTTTAAGTCATACAGGTCCTGACAGCCCAGTGGGCAGGGAGCTCTAGCATGCAACAGAGAAAGTCGCCTGCCAGCAGAAACTTATTTTTCAGCGAGAGCTTCACTGCTTGAAAGGCTCGTAGCAAATCGGTTCGTTTTTGGGGGTGTCCCCACTCTCCCTGCTTCTGGCTTGTCTCGTTGCCTCCTCCAGCCACCTCCCAGTTCCCTCCCTGTGCGAACGGCTCTCTCATACGACCCTTGCTAGGATCGATCAGGTAGTGGTAATTTTTATGGTTAGGAGACTTTTTCAAATGCTGTTTGCGATTCAATACATGACTTTTTAAATGAACTATGCAAGTGTGAAAACCTTTTTAAAAAATATAAAGAAATTTATTTCCTCTGAAAGTCAGCTGTTGACAGGAATGATTAATTAAATTTTAAGAATATCCCTTTTCTCCCCTTTAAATTAGAAAATGTCTAATATCAAGCATTTCACTCCTAAAAGCTATACAAGAATTGACAACTTCAAAGGAGGTCTGGAGAAGTTCTGTCACTTCCTATACAAAGAGAAGTTTGGGTGACATTCATCTACAGGCATGTCAGCGCAACGATACATTCCTTCAGAAGCTCTGTGTGGCTTTTCTCTTATCTGCAAACCATTTTAAAGGAACTGTTAGATAAGAGAGAAACAAGGATGTGGCCAAAGTATGTGATATCTCTCTAAACTTACTGTATTATATAATATATACTATTAACTACTATTAACAAAAAATCAAGCCTCCTCAGCCTGTCAGCTTTTGAACTATCGCTGTTCATGTGCAACTTTCTATACTTGTCTCAGTGGCCAGCTTCGCTGGTGCCATATCTGAATCAAAACCCTTTCACTATTTTTGAAGGAAGTGGCTGAGAAAAATACATGGCTTGAAAATTAAACCGGTTTTCCTTCCACCCTTTTTGGGGGGAGTAACTTAAAAAGAGTTGGACATTTACATTTTAGATTTGCAGCCTACTTTGCTCTTTGTAGCCTGGCACATGTGCAGTAGAATATTTATTAAGTTATGAATTACCCTATTATCCCAGGTGCCCTGTGAAGGCAAATGCAATCACCTCCCCGCTCTGCTGAACACTCGGGCTATTGAACTTCAGGCTGGGTAAGGAGCGAAACTCAGCCTCGTGCTCGGGGAAGTCCAGGGGTGGATGGTGCCTCTACTATCAAATTGTCCCATGGCATCCTCAACTGATGTCATAGATGGGATAGATGCCAGTAGATATTTTTTGTTCCATTTTCCTTCTTTAACTGGTTTTAAGGCTTTTCATTTGACAGGCAGACAAATATTTGGCAGCTGGGTTAACTGAAGCATAGAAAGAGGCTCTTTGAGTGCTGCATTGAGGTATTTGCAGCAGATAAATAGCTAAAATAAAGTAAAATGTTCAAAGTGTAGTTAATTTTAAAAATAACCATTTGTTTTCTAACCCTATTTTCATCTTTGTTCTAGTGGATGAATTTGTAAATACAGATTCTAGTGCTGCAAAAATTGGTATACAAGTCAAATACTAAGCATCCACTTAAGTCCCATTGAATTTACAAATATTTGTCATATATTCTGTAAAACATTTTTTTGTTTTCTTTTCTTGGCTGCAGATATATCTTGCCACAGAATACAGAATACATCTTCACACTTCCATCTTCATGCTTCCCATCATACCTTCTGTATTAAGGATGTGTCCACCTCCAAGTCGTACAGTATTTTTATCATTTGAAGATAGTGTTGTTACCTCTTTCTGGCTTGAGATAAAGCATGACACTCAAAAAAGGGGGGAAAAAAAAAAAGAACATGAAGTAAGTGAGCACAGAAGAAGCCTCCAAGGAAAGAGAAGGAAGCAACAGAGCAAGCCAGGAGCAGGGTTACAGAAGCTCCTGATTGATGGGAAGCCAGAAGCTATGTCAAAGAGAGACAGATAACCGTTCGCCGCTTAATTACCAAATATGTTTAACTGTAAGGCTCCCACCCACCCCACCCCCAAATAAAGAGAGTAGCATCAATTGTAGCTTATACTTACTTTTTTGAAAGCTGATTATGATATGTCTGTTGATATTTCTATTTGGGAACCAAAGACCCTAAACCTTCAATAACAGCTAAAGTAAGCGAAGAGTAATACAGAATGATAAAATTACACTTCCATGCTTTTTCTCTTCCTTGTTTCTCATTCTCCCTAGAAAATGTTTATTACAATTGCATACTTCCCATGCTTCTAGACATCTTTTCTTGTCTTTCTTATAATCACTTGAATGCTAAAGTAATTGTTGCACTTCACAGAACTCAGGAGAGCACATGGAAGTTGCTTTTCATCATGAAGAAAAACATGAAAAAAATTAATTTTTTCCAGAAACCATTTCAGCACTAACTAATATCAGCTCTTATTTGGGGATTCAGTTTGAATTAGGTAAAATTACATAAAATCTCTTTCTTAACTGCATCCTGTCAAGTTATGCACATGTGCCCATTTGAGGGAAAAGAGGAGACATGTGGGGGAGGCTGGGGGTGGTGGATGCCATTAGTGATAAAAAAAGAAAAAAAGGGCAGAGTTAGAACTTTAAACTCATGCTTTCCCTTAGTAGACAATGCTATCTACATAACCAAGAAAGCACTTTAATATGGTTAATGTGTCCAGAGCTACTGCTGTTGATGACTAGACATGAGAATGCACTTTATAATATCTTCTTTATACGTACTTTCTGAAATTAGAAAATGCAGCCAGATTTGGTGTCTAGGTACTGGGAGACTGAGGAGAACTAGCTGCAGTTTCCCCGCAGGCTGTGGTTACCCCAGGCTGCTAGGAGGCAGGAGCTAACCCACCTGGTTTTGAACAGTTAGCTCTCAGTGCTGCAGAGCTGGAAGTCTGAAAGGCAACTCCCACTACTTATCAACAGAGAAAATAAAACAAAACAAAAAAACAGCTCACCTTGAGGACATGGCCACTGCGACATGGCATCCCAGGGTCCCAGAAATGGCACTTAAGTTGCTGCTATAAAGAAAACCAAACCTAAATACAAGAATAGTTTAGTTTCCAAGGAAAATAATTATATCAAGCTGTGGAACTTGGTCGATGGTAAGACATGACAGACCTGACATTTACCGTTTGGGACAAATGAAGCTTTGTTCCCTCCTAAGAACACAGTCAGGATGCACGGTCACTCTTACTTGAGTTGGTACAGCCTGTTCTTAGCATCAGGTAACTCGAGCCCTGGGTAGAGCACACCCAGCTGGCAGAGGGCTGGAGGGCACAGCCCGCAGACGTACTGTAATACCAGTGTGCCCAGACTAACGCTGGTGCTGCATCATCTGAATCTCTGCAATACCGAATCCCAAACTTCCGAATTTGCTAGACCCTACAGAGCCAACCAGGACGTGAATGCTAGTTCAGCCTTTCAAACTCATTACACTTTTACATATACCCTGGCGTTTAGTTCACAGAAAGAAAAAAGTGTTGTCTCTTTATACTTGGCTGGATGGTTGGATGATTGAGGCAACCATAAAAGGATCCTCAGTGCTAAATTCACAAGTGTTTCATGCTCAGAAAGCATAGCAAGATGTTGATAAACTACAATTACCTGATTGTAGCAATTTCGCCAGACCTTCAATAAATTTTCTGTTTAGGCTGATCAAGCTGCTGGTGACCAGTTCCAGGAATGAAGAGAATAAATAAACTAGGTACGAGTAGCCCTTAAGGTTTATCCTGACTTACAACCATGTCTTGCTAACCATCTGGCACTGTGCTGCACACACATGAGGAAGGAGAGATAAAGAGCAAAACCAGCTTCTAGAAAGACTTAGGGAAATATTTGGATGGACAGAATCCCGTAAGAGTTGTAACACAATTGTCTGCAACGGCTCTGCTAGCATTGTGTGCCTTCTGCTAACATTTTACGTGGAGGTATGCAAGTGTGACAAAGTTAGAGAGCAACGTGCAGCTACACTCCTTAGCTTTTATGCCATCTTTAGAAGCAAGAAGGCATCTTTTAAAAGCCTGAAGCCATGTCCAGATGAGGAAAACGGAAAGGATAAAACTCTAGTGGATTAAATACAAAAATAGATGGAAAAAAACTTCAAGGAACTAGCACACACCCCATAATTTAGAATTCTGAGAATACGAAGAAAAAGAAGTCTGTCAAGTCTCTCTGGTAGACGTACTGATATTTTAAAAGAAAAAATAAAACAAACCCTAATCATTGAAACCTGATACCCTCCCCTCGACCCCCCAAGACAAGAAAGCCATTGCAAAGAACCAAAGTGTGTTCCTTGCATCTGTGTTGTCCCTGGAGGAAAGACAGAATAGCCTCATGCTAGAAACATTTTTGTAGGAGAACTTGGGAGCTGTCTGAAATTCAAGCATCTATAAATATTATTGTAATTGCAGAACTTTTATGTTTGGAAGGGACCTCTGGAGATTGTCTAGTCCAACCCCCTGTTCAGAGCAGGGTAAGCTAAAGCAACTTGCTCAGTAGTGTGTTCAGCTGGGTTCTGAGTATCTCCAAGCATGAAGACTCCCCAACCTCTCTGGGCAGCCTGTGCCAGTGTTTGACCATTCTCACAGTAAAAATGTTTTCTCTTGTGTTTAAATGGAGTTTCCTGGCCTTCAGTTTGTGTCCGTTGCATCTTGTCCTGTCACTGGGTACTGCTGAAAAGAGACTGGCTCCATCTTTACTGCCTCCTATCAGTATTTATACAAACTGGTAAGATCCCCCCAAGCCTTCTCTTTCCAGGCTGAACAGTCCCATCTCTCAGCCTTTCCTCACATGCAGAGGTTCCAATTCCCTAATCATCTTAATGGCCCTTTGCTTCACTCCTTGTCCTGTACATCCATGACTTGCTTGTTCCAGCAGAGTCCTGAGCTGGCCACAGCACTCCAGATGTGTTTCACCAGGGCTGAGCGAGCAGAGGGGAATAATCTTTTCTGGCGACACTCTGGAAGAGCTGGAAACACCCTTTGTAGTGCACCCCGGGATGCCGTTGGCTGCCCTTCCCGCAAGGGCGCATTGCTGGCTCATGTTCAACTTGGTGTCTGCCAGGAGTGCCAGCTCCTTTCCTGCAAAGCCACTTTCCAGCTGGTCAGCCCCCAGCCTGTACCGGTACATGGGGTTATCCTACACCAGGTGCCAGACTTTGCAGTTCCCTGCATTGATTCCCATTGGCAGATTTCTCCAGCTTGGTAAGGCCCCTCTGCCTCCCAGCACAACCATCTGCGGTACTGACCACTCCATCCAATTCTATATCGTCTGCAGACTTGCTGAGGATGCACTCTGACCCATCAGTAAGGCCATTAATGGAGATGTTAACCTGTACTGGGCCCAGCATTGATCTCTGGGGTATGCCATTTGTGACTGGTCTCCCTCTGGCCTTCATGCCACTGATCACAACCCTTTGAGCCCAGCAGCTCAGCTGGTTTTCAGTTTTTACTATCTAGCCTGTATTTCATTAGTTTCTCTGTAAGTATGTGATAGGAAATAGTGCCCAAAGCCTCACTAGGGTCAAGATAAGCAACTGTCACCCCTCTCCCCTCATCCAGCAGTCAGTAATCTCATCACAGAAGGCTACTGTGTTGATCAAGCATGATTTCCTCTTCATAAATCCATGCTGACTACTCCCAGTCACCTTTTTATCCTTCATATATTTGGCAATGCTTTCCAGAATTATTTGTTCCACCACTTTCCCAGGGATTTAAGTGAGGGTGACTGTCTTGTGGTTTTCCAGATCCCCCTTTTTGGCTATCTTGCAGATAGGAGTTAGATTTGCTTTCTTCTACTCCTCAGAAATATCTCCTGACCACCATGACCTTCCAAAGATAATGAAGACTGGCCTCACAATGGCATCAGCAAGCTCTGTCAGCATTTGTTAGTGCATCCCATCAGGTCCCATGAACTTGTGTATTGTGTTTGTTTGAATGTTGCCTTATCTGATCCTTCTCTACCAACAGTAATCCTTCCTTGGTCCAGACTTCCCACAGGTGTCTCACTCTTGCATGTTTATTTTTTTATGTGTGAGTTTAATCAGGAGCTCCTTCTCCTTGGAGGCATCCTGACATCTTTGCTTGATTTCTTGTTCATTGGGATGGACCGATCTTGAGCTTGTAGAAGGCAATCCTTGAAAAATCAACCAGGTGTCCTGGGCCTCTCTTCTCTCCAAGACCACATCCCATGGAATTCTGTAAGAAATAACTTTCCTAATTACATGATTGACATCTGTACAAGATACATTAGCAGATACTATATTAAAAGAATTAACAGATACATAGAAATGATTTCTTTAGAAGAAGCCGATATTCCTTTGGTTGGAAGGAGTTGTGCTTCACGATGGTGTTGAATTGTACTGGAATTCTTTCAGAGCGCCGACAGTATGCAGACAGGGAGCTGGTTGATACGTTCCCTTTGGGTTTCCAAAGGCATTTGAAGAATCCTTCACTGCAAACTTTTTAAAGGTACGAAGCAGATGAGAGAAAATCCTGGGCTGGATAAGTCAGAAGACAGGAGTGGAAGTTAACTGTGTCAGTTCTCTCAGGTAGAGTAAGTGCCCACTGGTGTTTCACAGGGTCCTGTGCTGCTTGGCACATCCACAAATGAAGTGCCAGAGGGTGAGCCATAAGATCAACAAATCTGCCAACAGTGGAGTTTTTTAGGACATTGAGTGCAAGGGCCAGCTACAAACCGGCAGAAGGGAACTCAAGGTACATTGATGTAAAGTGAGGCAAACAGGCAAAATAAATCTCATCACATAGAACCATGGATTCTGAGCTATCAGGCCTGAGATGCTTCTCGATTAGTATTAACTCAAAGCTCAGTAGCAACCAAGAAGCAGCAAATAAAATCTTAAGTGTTACTAAAAAATAGAGAACATCATTAAGACAGTAGATGATGATGTGCCTATATCTTAAGTGCTGTGCAGAGTTCTCACCCCCTCTCCAAAGAGAATCCAGTAAAATTGACAGAGACATCTGCGGAGTTGATTGCGCTTCAAGAGCGGGTCTTGGCCATCCAGTATTCTTCTGTCAAGTATAACAATTTGAAGGGTGCTTGATTTTTCACAGAGCATCAAGTAGCACTTATTGATGCTAAAGTATCATTAAGCACAAGATATCAAGTTTCTAGCAGTTTAAGTAACAAGCTACCTAGATTGGCAAAATAAATACAACATGTAAGTATCTAAGAACTACTAAAAAACTTTAATTCCATTTTTTATTATACTCTTTTGAAGACTGGAGAAATATTTTTATGTAAGGCTTGATGTTAAGGTGAGGCATGCCACTGGCTTTATCTGACATTTTATCTTACGTGCCCTCAGCTAATAATTTTAAAAGGTAAGGGGCTTATTATAACTTTTATATTTCTTATTTCTTATTTATTAAAAGGAGCTATGTAACACAAAAACCTCTTAAATTCTGGTTCTATAGCATAATTGTTTTGACAGAGAAAACAGGAAATCTGTTGCAGAATTTACCTTAGGTTTTCTGATTCCAGCCGGCATTTTACAGTTCCACTTAAGGGAGACAGAAGAGCAAGAAATAGTTAAATTTAGACATGCTTTATAAACCATTAATTTCAATGACCAACCCAAATACCATAAAGACCTACAGAATCATCTCAAATTCACATAGTTGCTCATTTCCAGGATTTCACGGGGCTAAGAGCAGATGTGTGTCAGAAATCAGGAAACTGGCTCAATTCCTTTGGGATTTTTTTCCAGAATGGAAGCAAGGGGGAGGAAGGGGAAAGAAGAAAAACAATTTAACTGAAATATCACTTTCTTCCATCTTAAAAAGCAGCGGGGTCTTTGAGCAGAATGGCAATATCAAATACAGCGGCTGGATCTTCATAGCTCCAGATAAGGGTTGAGATCTCGACAGATCTATAGTCATCAGTTCTGATAAATCAGAGATCAGAGCTCTTTGTCTTCAGCATTGCCTGCAGTGCTTCCTTTCCCAGACACGTTACAACCAGATTAGGAAAGACAGTAGATCAGACATAAGGAGCACAGAGGATAGTTCAATAGTGTATGCTTTGAGCACCTGCAGAGTATCATTATTACTGCTTTAAGCAATCTTTCTTTTCAGTACTTCCAGTATCTTGTCTGATACCGACCCATGCATTACGAAGAGGGCATAATCCCCCCCCTTATCCTGATTTATGAGGTTTCTGTATCCATACAGCTCCCTTCATGTTTTCCCAATTATATATGTATAATTTTAAACTCCCCTTGTACCTTCAAAACCTGGGAACTTTCTATTCCACACAAGATGCTCTCACAGTACTTCAGACACTAAAGTTTACAGTTGCAACTTGCTAGCTGGTATATCAACCCACCTGGTAGCATGGATGTCTTACAAAGCACAGGTTGTTAATATATCTTCTTACTCTTAATAGCCTTAGACTGACAAAAAGATTCCTTATTTCAATGGGGATAGTTCACATTTTCCATTTCAGAAACAGAATACTTACGGGTATTAAGTACATCGAAGAACAAGACAAAAGCCCACTGACACATTCATTTTTTGCATTCATTGGTTTGTGATGCACACTCATTCCTTGCTAAATGAAGAGGAAAATCTAAAATGCACAAACCTAGCTAGTGTAAAGAACTACTCATATCTGACATTTCAGAAATACCAAAAGGCATTATGTATGAAGAACCATCCAAAAGCAGCCCTTTTCTGTACTTCACTTATTTGAAAACAACTGGTTTTCTGCACATCACATTCTCCCCGAACAAGGCAGCACACAACAGATCAGCAAGAGAAAGCCATGTCTGCCAACATCTCGATCCTCGCCTCTATGCCCTCCCACAGCAAAACCCCACAGTTTTGTTAAATCTCTTTATTTATAATCTTCTTATGACAAAGCAGTTTCTCTTTTTTTTTTTTTTAGTATAAAAACAGCAACAAAGCCTTTAGATCGCACAGGGGCTACACGCATTATATGAGGAGGAAAAGAAAAGTCAGCACTAGAAGAAGCATCAAGAGCCCCGGGTTCTGCTAGAGGCTCCCCTTGAGGGCCCTGAGGCCGGGGAGCAGCTGGGCTGCGCTCAGGCGCTCCTCCACATTGGCCTTCCAGCAGCAGCTGATAATGCCCCGGAGTCTCCGGCCCACGGGCGACTCGTGGAAGACGGCAGCAGCCAGCGAAGGGCGTAAGTTGTAGGCGACCACAGCATAGAGGACATGCTGCCGCTCGCCCTGGTAGGGCTGCTCCCGCATGACAATTTGCCAGAGGGTGACTGCAAACGAGTAGATGTCTGCTTTGGCAGTGACCCTCTCCCCTTTGAGGAGCTCCGGGGCACGGTGTGTGTACGTGCCCCCTTGCTGGCAAACGTGGGGACTCTGGGACAAGCCCTCCTCCAGTTTCTGGGAGCACCCGAAGTCTCCAATCTTGCACACTCCCTGCTCGGTGATGAAGACGTTTGCAGGCTTCAGGTCCAAGTGGACAATGCCCTGCGAGTGAAGAAAGGCTAAGCCAGTCATAATGTCACAAGAATAGCAGACAGTCTCTTCCATGCTCAGGGCCTTCTTTCCACATCCTCCTTCATCGTCCTCACCCTGTCTCCATGCATCGCCAGTGCCATAAATTACATGGTGCAAGGTGATGTTGCCCACGTACTCCATAATGATGGTGCCCAGGCTGTTCTGGCTGGCTGGGGCACACGTGCTGGCGGCCACCACACGTACCACGTTATCGTGCTGTAGCCGGGCCACGTTCAGCTCAGCCCAGAAGCTCTGCCACGATGCCAGCCGGTTTTTGCTGCTCTTCTTCACCTGCTTCACAGCCACAGTTGCACCATGGTAGGTGGCTTTGTAGACAGAACCGAAGCCCCCAGAGCCCAGGGGCTGCAGAAGGCAGAGCTGATCCCAGTCAATGGAGCACCAGGCCAGGCGCGGAGGCAGGCGGCGAGTCCTGGCTGAAGGAGTTCCCCCCAACAAGTTTTTGCTGTCTTTGCCAGGGATAACTAAGGGGCTGCTGCAGGGTCGCAAATCCGCAGATGGGGAGAACTCCAAAGGAAGAAAACAATTAAGAGGAATGGGTGATGGCATAATAAGTTGGAAAAAACAAGAGGCAGTTACTGAGACAGAAGACCAGATAGTTTCCCTGACAGAAAGGACTCCAGAGTGGCTTCCAAAGCCGTTTATCCTCTCTTCACCATTCCCCCTCCCACCCGCAAATGAACTGCATCTGTCACAGCTAGCTGAACCCAACCAGGCTCACCTGGAAACATTCTTCTCCAACCTTGAAGCAAAACTCTAGAAGGTCAAGGCAAATGGATTTAAAGCTAAAAAAAATTAACTCACATGTATTTCATATAATTTCTAATCTCAAGAGAAATGGGCTATGCCCATCAAATGCCTCTAGCAAAATGCCCTGGCAGTAAATCAAGCAGTGAGTGGCGAATGCAGTGCACCATGGCTCCAGGCAAGAACAGTCATTATCAGATGCATTAAACACCTCAAAGTCATCGTCAGAGGGAGCAGCTGAAATGGTGAGTGCTAGCATTTAACGAGCCTATGGCAAGCATAACTGAATAGAAAAGTGTGTTCCTAGAGACCTGCCACTTAAACATGATGGGGACAAGGAGACTGGTTTGGCTGCTCAACTCTGCCCATGCAGGACAGCAAGCTTCATAGCAGCATAAAAACAAATGATTGCTCCGTATCATCCATTGGATATAGTAACTAGAATTATACATAAAGATTTGGTTGTCTTCCCATCAAACCCCATGCAGTTGCAACAGGTGCATATTTTGTTTCTAGAACCTCCTTAATAAGCTTATTGCTAAATTGACAGAGCTGTTCTGGCAGAAGTCAAACAAAAGTAATTTTGCCTTGCTGCTCCCCATGGTTTGTTTCAGAGGGGCTTTTGCTCTTTTGACCCTGCTTTCACACACTCACAGCGCTCATGCTAATTGCCTGCGTGTTTGGTACCTGCTGTACTGCCCTGCCATCAGAGCACCCTTATGGGACCTACAGAGCTAACTGCTTTTGAATATTCCAGTAAATATCTTTCTGCACGTGTTGACAAATATTTTGGAAAGCTGGGTCCCCATTTCCCACCCCCTCACCCTTCAGAACCTTCCGCTGGATGGCAGCTTTGCCAACGCAGATCCTGCCACGGGACTTCGAAGTCTGGCAACACCTGTTTCTCCAGAGTTTACCTCTGGGCAGCACTGGCTCTGCAGGCAGTTCCCGCAGAGTTTTCCTGGTGTTTTCTGTTCCTTTAGTTTTGCTCTCTGGATGTGTAAGATGCAGCGCAGATGCACTGAGAGAGGTTTCTAGTGGTGCTCAGAACATGTGCAGGCAGAACTGGAGGGTTCTCCACCTTGAGGAGGGTTTGGCTGTTCACCTCAATAGACAAACCTGATGTCCCACAGAACTCTTCCGACCCTACTCCAACTACAGATCCGCTCATCCAGAGGGTTTCAAAGGCATCACTCCATAGCGAATCAGCGATAGAGATCTTCCCAGTGCTGAGACTTGGCACTATCCGGAGAAATTTGTCATTGCAATTCACAGGGAAGCAAACTTGCACCAGAGATGAATGCAAATGGGGGATCTGGGTTATCACCTGCCAGTGTGAAACAGATAGGCTGGGGAAGAATGAGATAAATAGGTGCTAATAGGCATTGTAGGAGCTGTTAACAAGTGAGAGTAGAAGGAGTTGGGGATGCTGGAGTGCCTCTAAAGGGCCTTGTGTGAGACAGTCCCTGCAGATGGGACTATTAGACAACACAGGGCTCCTCTTCCCTCGCAGCAGGGACCCTAACAGCACCCTAACAGACCCCCAGCCCCCTCGGGTGCTCCCCCACCCTGCGAGCTCTCTGCTGCCGAGCCCAAGGCAGCCGGCGATGTCCTGCTGCCGCCCCCTCTCCGGGGCAGCTCTCCGGGCCGAGGCACGGCTCACCATCCCTTGCGCAGGGACGCTCTGGGGTGCGGGGAACACCGAAGGAGCTTTAGTGTAGTTTTAAACATGCAGTGAAGCAAGCCATGGGGGCAACAGGTGTTTTACATGCCTTTTCTGAGCAGCGCTGTGATTTTATGCCTGTATGCAAAAGTCTTCACTTCTGATCTTTGCAGAGAATGTTTTCTAGACAGGTGAGTTGTGATGGAAAAGAAAAGCTGTAGTAAGCAGATGAAGCTATACTGGAGAGAGAGGATTTTTTTTATGCTTATTTTCTGAGTGCTAATAGGGCTCCCATTCTCATGTGGACTTCTGTGCCATACAGTATATAAAAGCAGCTGAAAGGCATTTCTGCTATGAATTCTCCAAGAATTTCAGCCTTCTCATGGGAGAAGTGCACTTGTTACAACCTGTTTTCACCAGGTTAAGATAGCAGACGCGGTTCAAAGCGAAAGCTGGTTGAGGGAGAGAGCAGGTAGAAGGATGCGTGGATGAAGGGCCTTAGACTGGACCTGTTAAGCTGACAACTATAGGAGTCTATCTGGAGACTGTGAATGCCGCAGAACACAGCAGTAAAATCTATGTTCATAAGCCAGAGGGTTAGGATTAGGGCTGTTCCCAGATTTCTGTGGTTGAAGTCTCATTTGGAAGGATATAGTAGATCTTCCATACAATTTTTCTCAAACTCCGTGTCCCCCCCACACCTTCTGATTGTCCCTTTTTTGGTAATTTTCCTGTTACCCTTTTCCACTAGAAACCTTTCCGTTTTGCCCCTGTCATGGTAGGGATGTCATGTTGTTCTTGGGGAATACACTGAATTTTAGAACAGGAATAGGGGCACGTTTTGGGATCTGAACAGATTTAATGTAACTTACTGCCCTGTCTCAAGCTGACTGCTGAGGACTGGAGCTGGGGGACATCCAGCATCTTTCAGTGTGAACACAATTAAAGCAGATTTAAAAGCAAGTAGGCTTTTATTATTATTAAATGTTATTTTCCTGTAATCCAGTTGATGACGTGACACCCCTTCCTCCCAGCCACCCTTCCTCAGGGGAACCCACAGCATCGCACCGGGCACCCACAGCAGCCTCCGGCCACGCTGCTCCCATTTCATTGCTATTTCCACATGGAAGAAGGAAGCTGTGTGAGCCAGAAGTCATCAGCAAAGAATGCAACAGGAACTTTTACAAGCGGCAAGAGGGAAACACACAGTCTGTGTCCTGAGGGCTGCAGTGTGTCGTGGTTACCATAACCTGCGGCAGCAGTGGTTTTGTTCCAGGCTTGTACGTTGTATTTCTACAAGTAAAACACGCCTGTGCATCCGAAGCTGCAACAGCTGCCCAGCCTAATCTGTGCTTCCAGCTGAGCAGGAACACAGAATCAGCCTCGCTCAGTTCACCCATTTCTATTTCACTTGTATATCAAGAATATAGGAACTCTTTGTTTGCCATTACTGTTAGCTACTACTGCTGTTTGTTGAGTTGCTGGGCAGAAGAAGTCAGCCCCACTACCAGGGGCCTCAAAGCACTGATGTGGATGTAACCCACCACAGCAGTGGACAATAAACACCAGAGTTTGATTCCGATCAAGGTACATCACCGCTGTGGTTCTTAAAAGCCAAAGTTCTGGCTAAACCAGGAGAAGGACAGAACTGCGGACTGGAACTGATTTCAGAGAGTTTAAGATCATATATTATTCTCCACAATCACTACTTTATTTCTTTGTGTATTTCTTTGGTGTACCATATAGCAAACCTTGAAGGCCCTGCTGTTCAGTGGCTGCTAAGGACTGCTTTACAGTATAGAGCTAGCATCGTGTTTCTACTAAATTACTTTATAATCTTTCTAAAGGAGTCAAATTTATCTCTTCAGTACTTAAATTACAGTTCCACTTTCAACACAGTTTCTTAGCCTGTGCCTTAGTGATTTCTGAGAGATTTTCTTCCCAGTTTTAAATCAAAGTTTTCTTTTTTCTCCACTTACTGTCAGTCCCTGTGATCTCAGTTTAGGATGTGGTGATGAACCTGTATTCTTCCTGACGCACAAAGTGTTTCACGGTCAAATATTGCTTCCAGTCACACCTCAGAAACCTCAAATGATATTCAGAGTTGCCTGAAAGCAGTTCTGATATGAGCAATCACACAGGTGTAAGCAGTATCATTAGGTGAAGCCAGTCCATATGCAGGCGTGCTCTGAAGGTGGCCACTGAATCACAGAATCACAGAATCTTCGGGGTTGGAAGGGACCTCTGTGGGTCATCTAGTCCAACTCCCCTGCCGAAGCAGGGTCACCTACAGCAGGCTGCACAGGACCTTGTCCAGGCAGGTCTTGAATATCTCCAGAGA
>Ga0065711_1034962_pt1 | contig 23004 bp, 12 predicted proteins | sample Hoacrofraction12_FD_59098 | JGI IMG/M metagenome (GOLD analysis project Ga0065711, IMG submission 59098) | Hoatzin crop microbial communities from Cojedes, Venezuela - Epithelial fraction 12 v2 (version 2) | ecosystem: Host-associated > Birds > Digestive system > Esophagus > Crop | place... | reverse complement strand
AACCCCCCCCCCCCCCGGCTCTGTTCCAGGGGAGGCATTTCCACTTTGCCTGCTCACCTTCTCTTCTGTAAAATGAGAGGGTGGGGGGGCGGAATCTATAGCATTTAAAGGGTGATCTGGATGATGGACGTCAGGCATCCCCAGCTTTGTCACGCACAGCGTGCAGAACACAGCGCTGCTGAGGAGAGCCTCTGAAGGGGAAGCGCTTGGAAAAAAAAACACCAAAACAATTTCAAGTCACGTATTAGAGATTTCAGATTCTGTAATTTCACTGTAGATGCTTGTTTCTTCTTTCATAATGTCCTTTTTATTTTCTTTTACACAGAAAACCCCACCTTTTAGCAACCTGCTAGTCGTTGGTCTTCGCTCCTACGTGTTCTTCAAAAGTGTAACTATGCTGCCAAGAAACTGCACATACGTGCAGTTGTGTGTAGAAAACAAGCTATACAGCAAGAGTCAGGCAACAGTTGGGTTAAATTTCATTAATGACAAGACTGATGGGACTCAAATATTTCAGCTATGTCTTTTTAAATTTCTCAATTTCATCTTTTTAATAAAGAAATACACATATGGACAGTCTCACTAACACATTAGATGCTTACACTACATTGCTTTCAAGGAAGCTATGTGTAAATGTAAGCATACATGTAAGTCTTGTCAGGAATGAGATATTACTTCATTAAAATGTTAAAGAAATTCAAATTAAATACTCGAGCTCTGCTAGAGGCTGTGAGCTAACCTACAGGCTATTTACAAACACAAACCTATCTCGAGTATGAGAGAAAATTTAATTTTCAACCACTATAACCACTCTGACTGAGCATTTGTAAACTTTGGGCACAAAGACGTACGCAAGCAATTTATCATTTACTTCATTGTGATACCCCAAAGGTGTTTTGTGAGAAGTTCTAATTTGTTGTATTAATTATATTCAATAATAAAAGTACAAGACTGCGGTCTCGGTATAACTCTCACTAAAATCTGATCTTACGCACGAGGCTATTTGAAAAGTATTGTTTTAAATTAAGTATTTTCTGTTTCAAGGGCTTCTACCATTTTTTTTGGACAACGTACTCACACGTCGACCTTTCTTAGCCCACTGGTTACCAGTTCCTCCCGTGTTCAGGTTTGGTTATTCGTGCCATCACGGGCTGCCACGTGCATTCCCCGCTGGCACAGCTGAGGTGGACAAATAACTGCGTTTACCCACCCGGGCAGAGCACAACCCCTGTCCTCAGTCGGTGTGTATCGCTGAGAGTGGACAGCTGTTACTAGTTTTTTTTTTGAAGTGTCAAAAGGCCTTAAGAACTTCAGTCCCAAAGAAAAAACATGGAGCTTTAACAAGAAACAAGTATTTATTAACTCGCGTTTCTATGCTTTTATGTACACAAGTTGGCACATTCTGATACTGTAGCAGACAAATCTTGCTCATTGCAAGAGTCACTAACAAATAAAACTTCCAGTGAAAAAAAAATAAAAAAAAACAAATCACAGCAAAACCCCTAAACTCTAACCCCTTTTCCCCACAGACAGGAAAGCAATTCCACCTTCAGCACTATTCATTTAAACGAAACCTCCTCACAGGCCTTCTCCCTTACCACAATGACTGCAACGTCTCCTGCAGGGAGAGCGCGAAGAAAACATTTACGGAGGCATGAGTAAAACCTGCACGGAAGCGCCGTAGCAGACGCCCAACCCGAGCCCCAAGCCCCAGCCGGGGACACCAAGGCAGGACAGAGACCCCGACACCCTTCGCCCGGCTGCAGCCAGCCACCAGCCCCCCGCCGAGCACCCTCCGGCACAACCGCAGCGCTTCACGGGCGACTGAGCACCCCCAGGGCGGTCCCGCCGCTCCCCTCAGCATGAGGCGAAACCCCGCGGCTGCCTTCCCGCCCCGGGGAGCGCCGGGCGGGCGGGGCCCTCGCTCCTCCCTCACGCAAGGGGAGGAAGACGGGGCAGGCGGGAGGGCGCGGCTCTCCCTCCCTCACACGCCACCTCCTCGGGAGGCTCCGCGCCCGCCGCTTCCCCTTGTCCGGGCTGCCGCCTCGCCTCACCCTCCCCGCCCGCCCGGACTCGGCGCCCCTTGCCCGAGGGGAACCCGAGCCGGAGGGGCAGCGGAGGGCAGCGCCTCACCTGAGTGCCCGACTCCGCCCTCTGGAACGCGTCACCCATGGGGCCGCGGCTCCCGCTCCGGGCCGGCAGCAGCCACTGCGCAAGCGCGCTGCCCTCCCCGCGGGCTTTCCCCGGCGCCTGCGCCCCCGAGCTCGGCCGGTCGGCGGCTCTGCGCATGCGTAGTTGGGCCCCCGGGGAGGGTGGGGTGGCGTCCAATTCTTCACGGTTCCGTGGTTCGAGTCCCGCCTCCGGCTGATGGCGCGTCGCTTGGGATTCCCGAGGGACCGGTCACTGCCAGGAGGCGGGTGTTTGTTTATTTTCTTTTCTAAAGAACCTGTCTTTTTATAGCTTTGTGGGTTTTTTTTTTTCCATTCCTGATGAAATGGGGGTAGGCGGCTGGGTTGGGGTGGCTCAGGGGATGCTCATCAGTGACACTGGGGTTGCTGTGACTCAGGGGAAGCTCAGCTGCGAGGCCGCGATGACACTCTTGGTGCCTGCGAAACTGCTCTTTGAGAAAGCCAGCTATCAATTATGGCTTAGATTAAAAAGGGTCTGAAATACCTTACACACGTGTATTGAATGAACCGGGCTTGCGTGTGTGCGATGCTCCGGGGCCGGAGCCAACCGCCCGGCGAGTCCCTTGCGTGGGCGACCGCCTGCCCGTGGCCGGCAGCAGGACCTTCTCCTCCCGAGGACCAAGGCCCATCAGCCCATCCGCTGCCATTGTGCAACCCGAGGCAGCGAGAGGGACGAGCACTGGGAGAACGTGGAGAACCTGTTGTGTTTTCCACAGGCTAAACGCAAAATGCAGCAGGATAAGAATAGCAGCTCCCCGTATCTGCATATCAAAGGGCAGTAATGATACCATCCCTGTGGGTTTAGCGAGGTTATCGGCGATACTGCACGTTCTTACAGTTAGGAGGAGAAACTGGTAGTGGTGAGTTCTTTGTTTCTTCAAAGAAATCATGTTTGTCTGCGTTAAGAGTTTCTGCTAGCTCGGTCCTGAACGCAGCACGAATCAGAAAAATCTACCCTCAGATGCAAGGCGGTGGCTTTGTTTACTCTTTCAACCCTCTCTCAGCTCAAAATACACCGCTCCCTCTGTTCAAAACACCCTGTTGTTACCACCTGACTCTAACTCAAGGTTTTAGATGGATGCCACCTGCCTCTGCAAGGTCAGTCAGATTCCACCCAACTCAAACCAGTACTTTTAGTGTCAAGTCCTAATACTGCTTATTAAAGCACGGAAAGGGGATGGTGTCTTCGGAGAGCTGTAGTAGCCTTTCTTCTTCTCTGTGTATGGATACATATGCAAAATTGTCAAACGCATGGAAGGTGGTTCTCTGGTGAGAAAGACTTGGATGGCTGCAGGGGGGGACACATGGCACAAAAATGCCACTACAGTACTATTGCTTTCATTTTATTGAAGGAAGTTTCTGCCTCGCGTTTTGGAAGAAGCCAACATAAGGGACAGACAATCTTAAGAGCTGTGTGTCTGACTATTGTTACAGTACCTTAGAGGTCTGGGCCGTGTTCCCTGGAAGAGTTCAAAAGACTTGTTAATTAGAAGTGATTGCCCTTGAAGCTGACTGATGATTGAACCTAACCCAAGAGTAGAGGGGACTTGCTGGGATTTATGACAAAGACACTACTCACTGCATCAACCACGTGATTTTTTGGTTTTTAATTACAGGCTCTTCATTGCTCTTCTCCTCTAATTAAAGCCATTGCACTAATTTTTAAAAAGTGATTTCTACTCGAATTCAGAGTATAAAATACACAGCACACATAAATGCCTGTTGACTGAAAGCCACTCCTACCTCATCACTTCCTACTGCCTGTATCCCAATAGGGTCCTATGGGAGCTCTTCTACTGCATGGCTGAACGCAGTTTTGGTATTACAATCTAATGCAAGATAAAATATCACAGTTCAATGGAGCTCAAGCAGCAAAGATTCAAGAGAGGGAGGGTAAAAACATTGAATTCACCTAAGCAGTAAAAAAAAAAAGGATATTTAATTGCTTGAAATATTTAGTGGGTAACAGAAATGTGTAAATCAAATGCACTGGTTGCCTCGATAGGCAGATTGCCGTAACCACCTCTCATATGTTACTTTTGCATTCACATTGTGGCTGGCATTACGAAGTTAGAAAATTGATACTTAACTTTGGCAGTGCTCTGCCTTAATAAAGACTTACATTGTGCTTTTTTCATTTATTTGTCAGTACTATCATTTCTCTGCAGATCAAAAGCTAGATTTTGGCAACGATGCACATTTCAAACTTTAACCCCAGACAAGCCTTATGTAGAGCTTTGTCTATCTAAACCCCTTCCCGCTGCACGTCAGCAGTCAGCATCACATTCTTTCGTATTTCTCTGCAGTGTGATAGCGTGTGAGCCAAGAGCATAGGATCCTACCCGCTCCTTACTCTTCCTTCCTAAATAGTAGAAACCTCCTTAATGCAGAATCCTCCTTAATGCAGTATAGCTGTAAGTAGCTCACAGTATCCAGGGACTCTATGCCCCAGCACTCCTGTTTCTACAGGCAGAAAATTAGTCTTCCTTTGTCTGGCATGTGGGGAGCCTGAGGGTGCCCCTCGAGCCACAGGCACTGTTTGTGTAGCAATTCCGCAGCACGAGCAATGACTTTTCTAATAGCAGAAAGCTCATTCTCTAGGGGTATGTCTTATGTCTCTGTCTTTATGAAATGTGTATTGTGGGGAAAATTCCTCTTTCCTAGTCTGGATTTTGAGCATCCTCCACAGTGAGATGCTGTGTTTTCCACCGCACACGTTTTGCATCTGTATCGTAGGGAGAGAAAATGAGAGTGCAAGAGAGCAAGGTATTTTAAGTGGAGATGCATCCCTGAGCAAAATTATTTTTTATTATTTTGGGGGGGATGTTTGCTCATTCATATGCTCATCATTGCTAATTTCAGCCAACAGAAGGAAACTGGGCTGGGTTCTGGTGAAGGAAGGGCTAGCCTAGGTGCCCCAGGGCTATAGAGAACAGAGTCTACTATTTATAGAAACATTTAAATTTTCTTTAAGAAGCAAAGTCCTAACTTAAAATTGCCAGTTGGTCTACAATACAGATGCAGCCTATAGAATTAACACCCTATCCTGGAACAAGGCCAGAGCTAAGAGCTTAAACAAAAGGGAAAAGCATGAAAAAAAACAACATGGTGACATGAAATTGAGATTGTGTGAAGATGTTTGCAAAAAATACATCAAACTTTTATATTTCATTAAGGAATAGCTAAATTAGAAACTGGAATGTAAATGTTTCCTCCTTTAAGTGTTTTTTTTTTCAGCCGCAGAGATCTTGTTCCAACATGAACTTCATCATTTTGAGCGTATTGTCACTTAATGTTCCCTCACAAGATCTGTGTGGGTGACATTCCAGCACAAACCAGCTCCAAACAGATCTTCTAGGTTGAAAACAGTTTGTCTCTGTTCATATAGTTGAATTAAACTCTTTCAGTAGTCAGCTGTTGTTTTTCTAATTAACCTCTAGACTCTTAGCAACCTTCACTCCAAACGTGACAAATTGACTATCTGAAGAGTCATTACACAGAAGAATCACTCCAAGAAAAAAAATAGAAAGGTCGTGTTTTCTCAGTCTGTTTTATCTGCTCCTTTGTGTAGTAACACTCAAAACCCAAAAGGTTTACCAGCTGAAGATCATCACAAAGTTCTACGTAGACCTCAGCAAGGAATAACACCACCACCACCACCAATAACAGTTAATAACAACAACAGCAGCAGTAATAGCTAAAATTAAGACTTAAGGTAGACGTTTAATCTGCATGTGGCAAAGCAAATGACGAATGGCCTGTCAGAGTATTTGCAGCTTCTATGTTGTGTGACTTCACTAGTTTCATGTGGCTGATTACGGCCCACTGTTCCAAGTTTCTCTCAATGAGTGAATTGATCTGTCACTGGGTTTTATTAGATTTTTTTAGAGCAGATGGCTGATTCCTTTTACCTGGAGAGCTGCCACTTTCTTCAGATGCGTCTCAGTTTTTATGGTAGTCTAATTAATCTGTTTATTTGAGAAATAAGTAACTTAAATTACAAGGGTGTTATAATTTCACTGACCCCAGAAAAGGTGATAGATTTGCTGCATAACCTGGAAAAAAAACGCAAAGAGAAAAGAATTTAGCCCATTGGTAGATGGACTGCTAGCCAGGAAAAAAACACTCCAGGTCATTATTAAGTTCTGGCGTCTGTGATAGAGTTTCATAGCTGGTGGCTGGATATTCTGCTTTACATTTCAGCTTGCAGAGTTGCATCAGGAGTAAACTTGCTCTGTGTTGCCATTCACCTGTCTAGGTTTCTTATTTCTGTGGGTTGCCTTTCTTATTTTCTGCGGGTTGCCTTTTACCAGCTTGTATTCCTGAGTTGGAATTACTCCTTGTTTGTTTGTACCAGGTTGTTCTTTTCCTGCTGCTTCTTCTGTCCTGTCTGGATAATTCTGCATTGGCTCATTGTGAAGCTGCCAGATCCTCCTTGCTTGGATGTTAATCACACAGATAAGGACCGGGTTTGTATGGGTGACCTGGCCAGGGGTATTTTCTTGCTTGTCTTTGGGGCACAGTTTAAGGTTAACCATAAATAAATAAAGGCTTACAGAGAAGAGCATGTGATTTGTAAAGACACCTTTAGCCAGCGGTGACTACAGATGAAGTTTCGTTTTGAGTACTTGAGCTCTGACCTGCAGCCCACAGAGGGAGAGATCTTGTATTTGACCTTGTGAACCTCCATCACTGCTCGTACCCCACTGACAGGAATAATGCAAATTTTGCCCCAGTCAAACATGCTTGTGAGAATGTTCTCCGCCTTCTACAGAGCTGTTCAATGAAGTATGAATGATCTTTCTAAATTCTACTCTGGCGAGTTCCCCTTGGCTTCAATGGTGATGCCCTCACAAGCCCCAGGTTTTACAAACATGACAAAGAAGCCATACAGGCAATATGACCTTGTGAGGAATTAACACAAATTCTAGGCCTAAGAATGAATCAGTATTTTAATTAATTAGCTACGTATGCCCCCTGGGTGCGCTGATAAAAGATGCACCCAGGTAGCTGGCACAGCATCTAAGCTGACTGGTACTCCTTGGTGAAAGCAAACCAGAATTTGCCCCTGTGGTACAGAGAACTAATGGTACAGTTCAGGCATGCATTTCTAAACATGAGATAAAGCCCAAGAAGAATGACTCTATAATCCAGGCCATTTCCTTTTTTCTTTTTTTTTTTAACTGACTAGGGAATCCCCATTTTACCCTTTTTACACGAATTTAGCATTAAAGTTTCTGTTTTCTGTAATCCCCACAGACCTCCTGTCAGTGTGAAATATACATCTATTTCTTTTCTTTTTGATCTTAACACTTGTAAGTAATAAATAATTGATTGCCAAAGGAATTCTGGGAATATACTCAGTCTTAAATTGAGCACTAAACTATTTGCAAATGTGCTTAGGCACTAGCCCAAAAGATACATCAAAAGAATGTCAATTGGATATTGGGAAGTGAAGTGCCATCGTATGTTAGAATTAGGAAGCATAAAATATAAGTAGAGAGATAACAGCTGTCAGATCTGCTACCAGTAGTAATAGAAAAAGTTATGTTTTTATAGAAAGCTATAAACTTCTGTTCAAGCTAGACCACACTTCCACTTCAGTAATGACACTCCAGACCCTGTTCAGGGAATGCCTCATTTTTGACTGTTGGCTTGACAGTGCACTCACCTGGGATATATCTGCAACTCAGTCTGAACGGCCTGCGAAATCAATCTATTAGAAAGAACTGGACTATATTTACCACAGTGACTGGCCATCTTTGGTACTGATGACAGATTCACTATGGCAGTCTTGTTTCACCATGGCTATAGGCCCCAGCATAAGCTTGGTCAGTAAAGCTATAGTCTGTGCTGCTGTGGCCAGACTGTTGGTAGGGTCTGGGCTAACCTGACTACACCTACGCTGCTGCGCTTGCAATAGAGTCATACCCCAATATCTGAGTATCTGTGAATAAATTTAGATGTTGTATGATGCTGGCCTTGCCACTGCAACTAAAGCTCAAGTATGCTCTTCATGGGGCACATCCTCTTGAAATCCATTTCCAAACATGCGAATGACAAGAAGGTAATGAAGAAGAATCCTTTGTCCTTCACTGGATAAAGAACTGGCTAAATGGCTGAGCGCAGAGAGTGGTGGCAAATGGAGTTAAATCCAGCTGGCGGCCGGTCACGAGTGGTGTTCCCCAGGGCTCAGTTTTGGATCTGGTCTTGTTTAACATCTTCATCAATGATCTGGATGAGGGGATTGAGGGCTCCCTCAGTAAGTTTGCAGATGACACCAAGTTGGGTGGGAGTGTTGATCTGCTCGAGGGTAGGAAGTCTCTGCAGAGGGATCTGGACAGACTGGATCGATGGGCCAAGGCCGACTGTATGAGGTTCAACAAGGTCTAATGCTGGGTCCTGCACATTGGTCACAACAACCCCATGCAACGCTACAGGCTTGGGAAGGAGTGGCTGGAAAGCTGCCCAGCAGAAAAGGATCTTGGGATGTTGGTTGACAGCCACCTGAACATGAGCCAGCAGTGTGCCCAGGTGGCCAAGAAGGCCAATGGCATCCTGGCTTGTATCAGGAATAGTGTGGCCAGCAGGAGCAGGGAGGTGATTGTGCCCCTGGTGAGGCTGCACCTGGAGTATTGTGTTCAGTTTTGGGCCCCTCACTACAAGAAGGACGTTGAGGTGCTGGAGTGTGTCCAGAGAAGGGCAACAAGGCTGGTGAGGGGTCTGGAGAACAACTCTGATGAGAAGCTGCTGAGGGAGCTGGGGCTGTTTAGTCTGGAGAAGAGGAGGCTTATCACCTGGAAGGAGGTTGTAGTAAGGCAGGTGTTGGTCTCTTCTCCCAGGTAACAAGTGATAGGATGAGAGGCAATGGCCTCAAGTTGCGCCAGGGGAGGTTCAGACTGGATATTCGGAAAAATTTCCTTACTGAAAGTGGTCAGACATTGGAACAGGCTGCCCAGGGAGGTGGTGGAGTCCGCATCCCTGGAGGTGTTCAAAAAACGCGTAAATGTGGCACTTCGGGATATAGTTTAGTAGGCATAGTGGTGTTGGGTTGATGGTTGGATTTGATGATCTCAGAGGTCTTTTCCAACCTGTGATTCTATGATTCTAAGATTGAGGATGGATTTATTTACCAATGGTAAATCACGCTTGACCAACCTGGTTGCTTTTCATGGTGAAATGGCTGGCTAAGAAGATGAAGGGAGAGTGATGGATGCAATATATCTTGTCTTCAGTAAAGTTTTTGATACCATAGCCTTCTTATCTGGAAACTGAGGAAGTATAGTTTAGATGAATAGACTGTTAGATCAGTTGAAAACCACCTGGACCACGATGTTTGAAGAATAGTTGTCAATGGCCTGACACCCAGTTGGTGGCTGGTTAGTAGTTGTGTACTGCTGTTGTTGTTCAGCATTTTCATTGTCATCAGTGAGAACACACCCTCAAAAAACTTATGCGCGATGCTAAATGAGAGGAAATTCTTAGCATGCTGAACCATAGAGCTTCAGTCCAGAGGGATCCTGAAACGCTTGTGGATTGGACCTGAAGAACTTCAGTAAGGTGTGTGAAGCTTGGTACCTGGAGCAGAATAACCTCCTGCAGCAATACAGCCTGGAAACTTACTGCTAGAACTGGAAACTGAGGGCAAATTTGAGGGCAAGGGCCGCAGTTTGCATCTCGTGAGATTCAAACTGGACATCAGCACGATTTCTTCAGCAGCAGGATAGTACAGCATGGAATACATTATTTGGAGGAGTTGTGGAATCTTGATCCTTGGAGGTTTTCAAGACTCAGTCAAATAAAGCCGTGGCTGATTTGATTGAGTGGGTGATAGTCTGGATTTGAGTAGGAGGTTGGTTCAGATGGCCTTCAGGAGCTTTTTCCACTTTCTCTGATTCTCTGATCTTTGTTTCCACACAGCAGCTAGAAGAGTCATGAGCGAGTTTGCTTGTGACCTCCCCAGATCTGTTAGGTTTGTTTTGCTTACAAGTTTCTCACATCTGTGCAAACTGGACATCTGTGGCCATGAGTGTAGATGAAAGACGGCTTTGCACTGGCTTTGTCAGAAGCCATTCTGCCTTCTGGTGCTATGGGAAGAGACATCATCCATGATGTATGTTACATCAGCCTCAGGGATTCTCCTGTGTAAGGAAACTTGCAGTAACTCTTATGAAGTTGCAGTGTTGGAAAGAGAACACGCTGCACCCACGTTCATCTGGCATGCTCGTGGTTCTTCTGTCACAATGATGGGAGAGGGTTGTGACAGTGACATAGAATAGAGTCAGTCAAGAGTTTACTGACCCGTAGTTTTCGTATCAGAGAATACACACTGGTGGAAAATAAAAAGTTCTTGTGGAATCTCATTTGATTGAATGAAAATGGTTTGGATGGATTTCCCATCTTCGAAACTTCAGGGGGAGGTGTTTTGGGAGCTGCTGAGAATCACTGGTTAGCAATTTCAGTGTGAAAACTGTCTTGTGAAACAATTTTTCTGATAGATTTTAAAGTTAATTATACTAAGATTTTTGAATGAAAAAGGGCCATAGTTGAAATGAAACATTTAAAAAATGTTCTTGTTGGCTCACTGGTGGATTAGAGTACAAGACTTTGCTCTTTGGGTTTTGAAGTACTGAAACTCCGGTAGGATGGGAAACCTCTTCCTACTGTTTGTTAAAGAAAATAGCCATCTAACGCTATATTAAGTTAGGGTGGCAGAAAATAGCCCTGTTGTGGCCTGGGACCATCATCCTGTATTTTGATTTCCTATATTTGGTACATCCTGACACTAGCGCAAAAAGTCTCTTTGGGATAAGTAGCATTTCTCTGACTATTAAATGTATTCACTTTGCCTGTATTCATACCTATTTCAACACTTGATTTTCTGCAAATGTTCTGACAATAAGCTGCTGATGGGAATGTTCACTGAAGCACCAAATTTGTGAGTGAACATTTGAGTGTATCTGCAGAAAATGAATTTTATATATATATATACACACATATATATATATAAAAAGCACACATTTTTTCACAAAAAGTATTATCTCCGCATCATGTAAGCAGTGATGGCCTGAATTTTCTGATCATGCATGTTTATAACTAACTTGCTGAGGGATAGGTTACAAAAAGAGACTTCTTACAGAAAAGTTTGAAAAAAAGATTAGAATGGCGATTTGGTAATGGTAGACTGGAGAAAAAAGTGTACGATAACGTTCCTTCTCTGCAAACAGATTTTTCTGAAATAGTTTCTCAGATTATGTAGATCATGAAAACATGGTCATCTCTTTCACTGTCTGATAAACAATGCAGCAGTGAATAGCATTGCATTGAAACATTAACTGTGAAAATTAATCACTTCACTAAAGCAAATCTGAGTAATGCGAGATTTTCAATGTGCAGGCTAAGGCTGCAGTTGCCTGACTGCTTTAATATGACATAAATTCAAGCTGCTCCTGCGAGACGTGCTCCCTCTCTCGGCTGCGTTGTACGGAACCGGCTCAGCCGTGCAACCCAGCTGAGAGCTGATGGAGCAAGAGAAAAGCATCTGCCTTTGTTCTTGGTGCTCCATTCGCTGATGTGGAAATGGCAGTGAGAAGCCAGAGGTGAGAGGCGGCAGGACTAGTTTATGCTGGCAGCCTGTATTTAGGTTGGCCAGCTGCAGGGAGACCTCTACGCACTGGTTAATCTCAAAGGTTAATTTCTCCTCCATGAAATTTATGGTTTCTAATGAAACTCCGAAGCACAAAATGAAGCGTCCAGAAGAAAACACCCTGTTGCTAGGCCATCCGGAGGTGATCCAAAATGGTTTTTGTGGCTGACCCAACACAGGGCAGTTTCTACCCTTTAATTTGTGAGGGAATTGCAACAGATCTGTAGGCTAAAACAATTTCTGCATAAATCCTCTACGGCAGCAGAGTTTCAACAAGAGTGATTTCACCCAAGGTAGCAACTGCAGCATGAAATGCTTACAGTGCTTCCCAAAGACCTGGACGCAAGCACTAGCTTGGATTTATTAAACGGATGGTCAATAACAAAGACGAATATCTAAGACAACATGAGAAGTTGGGAAGTGGTAGCAGACTTGTGGGAGCTGCACTGCCCACAACCATGGATGTCTGAGAACCTCTCCATGTCCATGTAGCATTTCAGAAGACACCTGCAATGTTAAAAATTACTACAAGGATCCTACACATGAAGAGGATGGTTTCTGACACGCTGTGGCCATCAGCAGAGGTCCCTGGATTTCTGAGAGACCATTGCAGTTTCCAGCAAATCGTTCTGTTGCTGCTGGCATCCCACAAACTGATTTGTGTCTGTTAACTGGAAGATGTGCTACTTAGGAGGACATGCAGTTGTAGGAGTAGAGTGAAACATGGAAATGTCTGCAAAATATCTGCATCATTTAAATGGAACTACTGGTCTGAGTAGTATTAAGGGTGCTGAGAACAAAACACTAGGAAAGAACAGCACTGGTTTGCAAGAAGAGACAGGAAATGGGGGCTGATATGGTTAGGAGTCTGAGATTAACACCACAGCTTCTAATTGGTGAATTTTCTTCTGAGTTTAAGAATAACATGGATTATGTAGAGTGTGGGAAAGTTATGGGGATCCAGAAAAGCTCTTCCCACCCCATAATCTGGAGTCTCCAGCTGACTGTCATGTTTGCCCGCCCTTCTAAAGTGAACCTAATAGTTCCTTCAAAAATAGCTTTAAATGAAATAACTAGAATCTCTCTCTCCATTACCCTTTCCCTCTTGCCACTGGCAAAGAAAGCCCCGACAGACAAAAGCCTCCACTAATGGAATCCGCAACCCACAAAATTAACTTAAAAGGTAGCATGCAGGTAAAAAAATGATATAATCTGGGTGATTTTACCCATTATTATAGCCTGAAGGCTGTATGAACAAGCGTTCTCCACCTTCTCAAGAAATGAGGTGCTTCTGAGGAATTAAACAAAGCTAGGCAGATGAGGAGTCTCAGGAGCAGTGAAAGGGAACACAAAAAGGGTCAGCTTGCCTTCTTTGCAAGCAACTTTGCTAATGTTTTAACACAGACATAAATTAGGGGCCTGGAGAAGGAAGGGGAAACAGTCCTGATGGAGTGATTGTGGAAGTATCATTTGGGGGTAGAATTCTAACTTTATCTGATTATTCAATATTGTCCTTTTTCTCTTGGCATCCTGTCTTGGAAAAAATATCACATTTCACAATCCAAGGTAATTAGTCAGCAACTGTGATTTAAATCATTAATTACAAGCATCTCTGCTTACATATGACTATGCATTGACCTTTGCATGGCTCGTTGAACTCCTGTACCACTGCTTCCTTGTATCATGTTATCACCTTTTATGATCAGTCTTTTTTGTCCTTATGGCGTGTTGTCTTGCTGTGCTTTGCCTGTGGGATGTTTCAAGCCAGGTGACAGCCGTGTGCTCCCCTCTTCACAGGCAGTTCCTTGACTTGTTTCCCATCCCACCAGCATGCTCAGTCCTCAGCGGCAGCCATGACTTGGTGCAGAAAACGACGGTTGGCAGATTATCATAACACCGTCTTCACAGGGGCAGCCAGGTGTTGACCACAGCAAGAGAAATAAATGTTGATTTTCTTTTTCTCAGGGTCATCCACTCCCTTTCAGTTAAACACGAGGTGAACCAGGCCCAGCCAGTGCTGAGATGTCTGCTGACATTCTCCAGCTGTGCATTTATCATCTGCTTCTATTCTTTTTTTTCTTCCCCCTTCCCTTTTGCAGGATGAAAGTAATGACAATGTGGGATTCTAAATATATCCGAGCTGCTTGCAGGTTCTGTGATTGCGCTGTAGGCTGTGTGAAGTCTGCAGGCAACTAGTACGCCTGCTTGCCGTGTTGCTTTAGGTGAGACTCTGTTTAGTGCCCTAAGACAAAGTTAGACACATACAAAGGCCCAAGGCTAACACACTGGAAGAGATGTTGGCAGTGTTTGCCTGAAACCTGCTGTCTGTTGGCAAGTAATGTCCCTGCTGGAAAATAATGAGTGCCTTCAGCGGTAGATCTCTGTTACAGTGAATTGTACTAGCATACAAAGATTGATCAAGTGAAGCATTTCAGGGAGAGAGCACATCCATCCTCGCAAGGGTACCCTAGGAGTACCTGATCCCAGCGAGGCAGTTACTTTTTTAGGCTGTGGGCCTCAGTCCCGCTGAAGCAATCCCTTCTGCTCCCTCACCTCCTCCTACTTCCAGCCACTCCTTCCCACTCCCTTACTCCTCCTTCTGCTATGCTGGCACAAGCATTTGGGCATGTGGTGAAGTGCAAAGGGAGAGCTAATCTGGCTGAAAAAATCCTGGCTGAAAAAGAAGGGGTGGGGGGGTTAGGCAGCTCAGCTCCCTGCTCCGGTTTATTTGCAGCAGCCTAGGAGGTACAAGGAAGAATGGTGTAGGAGCAGGGACGCCCTAAGCAGACAGAGCTGCTGAAAATAATGCTCGTTGGGCTGTGATAGGATTTCCTTTTTGTGATGACTTCTTCCTGCCACCTGCAAGGAGACAAGACAGCCCTGTTAGGGTTTGCCTGGAGAAGATGGGGAAGAAATTGCCTGCTCACAAGTGCTGGACTCCAAACTGGGCATCGAAGGGGAATTCAGAAGAAACTGTCAAGTGATGGTCAAGATCTTTTATATTGTTTGTTTGGCATATAGTTCTCTTTAAAATAACAAGTTTTAACTAGTGAACCTCTGCATGGTTTGAACCTCACTACCTCCAAACAGAGAAACTGCCACGTAGTTCAAAGTGTGACTCTGATCTTGACTGATAAGAGAAACCAGTGGACCATTAGAGAATTAGGGAAATGTCTCCTGGGTTTACACCAAGGAGTACCTCATTTGTGCTCAGAAACATAATGGTTTATGTAATTTATAAAATACCTTTCTATGCTTTTTTCAATCCTGCTTACCTCTTGGTCTGAAGAAATAACTGGAGGCTGTAGAGAGTGTTTTCAGTTACTCGGTTTGAAAGTTACTCAGGGGATCTGAGGTCGCACAAGTGCTTTAGAAAACACGACTGAGGACTCGAATATACCCAGTAGCTTCAGGTACCGGGTTAAAGTGAAGTAATGCTTCAAAACTAAGTCCTGGCCATCAGGTAGTGATTCCAAGCAGCTGACTCAAGCCCTGTGGGTCTCCAGCTACTAACAGAAGACAGCCAGCTCAGAGGACATGTCAGCATGCCTGAGGCAATATCTCTCCTCTGTGTGTAATGAACCTATGCGATGACGAAGCCACTGGGCTGAGGAAGAAGTTCCTGGGCTAGCGGATTGGAAGTGATTGATGAAGATGTGTCTGAGACCAGGTGCCTGACTTGGGGCTGCCTAGGAGGTGTCTCTCTCCTTTACCGATCAAAGATACTGAGCTCTAGGAAGGTACATAGATGGACTCCTAAATGGAAAAATACAAGCAGTCCCTGAGTGAGAGCCAGATTCCTGCCTTCTGCAGATGTTAATCGGTAAGGAGTAAGATTCATGCTTACTTTCTCACCAGCCCATTGAAAGTTGTCTTCTTTGCAGCTCAGTGCCCCAGCTGCAGTAGGAGATGCATGGGAGCAGGACTGGGCACTTTATACTCTGATGGCTGGAAGACCTTGCTAGAGAAGTGGGAGCTGTGGGACAGAGAAGTCTGGGTCTTTAGCATCTTAGGACTGTGCTGCAGACACTGAGTTATGATACAAAAGGCTACCACCATCTTCTCCACCTGTGTTCTGCAATGAACTCCTGTGTAAGATGCACTTGGATATACTAAGATAAACTATTTTTTTTTCAGGGAGTTTTGCAGGATGCAGAAAAGCTTCACAGCAATTTTGAGGCAGCCTTTAGGGCCTCTGCATGTTTCTTCTTTTCCAGACCTCAGTTAAGGTTGTATTCCAAAGTGATGACAACAGTCAATGTATACATACACATATATACGTATACATTTAGTTCCACTGGGAGCTATTTGGTACTGCAGTAAGTGGTCAGAATCACTAAGAGCAACTTCCCCCAACTGGCTTATTTGATGGTGATGTAGGTGGGGAGGATGTGGCCTTCTGGCTACTACATCAGGTAGGCTTTTTTCTTTTTTTTTTTCTTATACCGAATTGTGTTAGAGAAGTACAGTATCAAGCAAGCCCCTCATGTTACGCTGTTTTCTTACTCCAGCAGGAATGGCTGGGGGCAGGGATGTGGTGCAGAGATGAGCCGTGACTTTGTCTTTGGAAAGTAAGTAAGGGTTTACAGAGTGCTGATGCAGTGGCTGTGTTCCCGCAGCATGCTGGGCAGAGTGTGACTGCTGGGTGATTTTTGAACTATTGTCTCACTCCCTGTAACTCCCAGCTCCTGAATTACATCAGAATCCCCTATTTCATTCGTAAAACTGGGAAGCGGATACATTTTTCAAACAGTAAGAAACACTTTTCTTTCCTATTTTTTTTCATGCCAATTCCATACCTTTCCTGAAGGAGCTAGAGTGCCTGCCTAAATGCAAAAGTAATAGTGGGTCTGCAATAAACAGATAAGATGAGAAACTTGCTCTATTGTAAAGGGTGCAGCTGCTTGATTGCATCTGCTTATTTTGTCAGTGTGTGATACCCACTTTCTTGTTGTCAGGCTTTGAGATTATTAGCACTGAATCTTCACCTCATTGCTTGCATCTGCTGATAGTCTTTCTTACTTTCAACCTCATGATGTGATAGTCTCAGCTACTGTAATGATAGCTGACTTTATGCAAAAAAACCCCACAAACAACAAAACAAAACCATCTGAGGAAAGGCATGGCACCCACACAAGTACCACAGAAGTATTTCTTCCTTAGCTGCTCTAAAGAGTTGGTACAAACATTAACACTTCTCGGAGTGGGAGTATAGGCAAGAAGAAATTTGGTATGCAAGGGCTCACGGAATAGTGGAATGGCCATGCGTGTCTGCCTCAGCTGGGGGTCTGCTTGTAGTGTGGGTAAATACACTTGATTTCACTTTGATCTACTTTGCTTGGGCAACAAGCAGGGTGAAGAGATCAATGGAAGAGCCACCCACTTGGTTAATCACCCACAGCCCCCTCCACGCTGCTGCGTCGTCACTGCTACCCATAGCTGAGATAGATAGATTAGGAACAGTTTGCATATGTTTACAGGTGCTGCAATTGGGGTTTTTTTCCCAGTTGCCGAACAGACCTGTTGCTCTGTGGTGTACGTGAAGTGCTGTGTGAAACCAGGTGCCCGCAGACTTGAAAGTCTTTGTTTTCGCAGATGCTGAAGCTATGATATAGGAGACTTGAACCATCAGGTTTTGCCTTTATACAGTAGTAGTATCAAAACATTTTGTAGTTCATTAGCAAAATTCTATACTTCATGGAAAAGTCCTGGGTTGTCTGTTGATACATATTTCAGCCACCAAAACCAAATGGAGCTGGACGCAGAGAGGTATTAGGGGAGACGCAGGAGCTGAGGGGAAGAAGCAGCAAAGAGTAGTTGAAGAAATGATCTTTTTCCATCTAGCAGAAGATGAAAATACTAGTTTGGGAAGATTAGTTTCCTTTGATATCTCATGTGCAGAAATGTTAAGTTTTGATGTTGCTTATCATAGAATTTGATGATGCTTTTGATTATGCTTATCATAGAATCATAGGTTGGAAAAGACCTCTAAGATCATCCAGTCCAACCATCCACCCAACACCACCATGCCTACTAAACCATATCCTGAAGTACCACATCTAGGCATCTAACATCAAGTTAGCTTGTATAACTTAGAAACACTGAGTCTGGCATAAACCTTTACGGCGCTTGAGGTAGAGAAGCACAAAAAGTGTCAATCAGTGGACAGCTGTCAACAGGACAACCTCCACAGGTCTGAACACTCTGCAGCAGAACCACAGCCCTTACTCAGCATTTTTACTGTTAAATAGAAGACTGCTTGCAGTGAGTTCAGTCCAACTAGAGATTTTGGGGATTCTTGATCAGTTTTAATATGCAAATGCCCAATAAAGGTACATTTGCTTGAGTTAGAAGTAAAGTCCAGCCCCAGTTTTTGCACATCTTTTTATGGGAAGGTCTTTCTTGGAGAAGGAAACAGCCCATTCCCCCGCTGACAGGAAGAATATGCCCTGATTTTTATATTACTGAAGAGAATTAGCCTCTGGCGTCCATGGAAGGCTGCGTTTCCACCTCCAAGTACTGTTTGCCAGTACCAGCCTCAGAGCCCTTCTGGTGTGTGACTTGTTGCAATGTGAAATATTCACAAGATTCTCCTCAAAAGCCTTTTTAAAAAACAGTTCTGCTGCTTGAGAAAGTTAAACAGAGACCTGGAAAGATACTTGATATAAATAGCCAGGGTTTAGGAGATGTGGGATGACATGCTGCTTTTAATGGTGCTTCAGACCAGCCAGTGCCCTACACCTGTGGCAAGGCTTGCTCAGACCCCCTTTGTGCCCCTAGGGTTGACCCTGTCACGTGCAGTGTGGATGTCCGTGATTTTGGACAGCTGTATTCAGCGACAATAAATGTTTTCTTAAAGCCTGATCGGAACAAAATGATGTTTGTGTTGTGTGTGACAGGGCTTGTGGTGACTCGGAGAACCAAAGGCTTCATTGCCACAAAGAGGCGTCTTGATATCTCTGGTTTGGCTGATTAACAAATGCATTTAGTAACTGGAAAAATATGTTGCTGCTTTGTTGCTGTGTTGACTCATTTGATGTATTTTAAAAGAAAACAAACAACAAACTGATTTGCTTGTCCAAACAAGTCTAGCTGACATATCTGCAGAGGTAGGCTGGGCTGGAGGATGTCAAGATCGTCTCTCATCAGATTATTGTGATCTCTTGTTTGCTTCATGGTCCGTATGAAGAAATCACTTCTGTGTTACCATCAGCTCTTCTGGGCCTCATATGAGGTTTCACATGGCATCGTTGTGACAAACAGATCTACGCTTTATGAACAGCCTCTTATGGGAAACTTATCAAACCATGAAACTTGAGCATGTTTGATAAAAACTACATTGCATAAAAGTTATCTGAATGGTATTTTAATGACTCAGACCGTAATAGGAGAAACTATTCCATTCAGTGCACAGGAGACGAGATGTGCAGTTTCCAAGCTGGAGTAGTAGAAGATTAGTTCAACCTGCAGGCAATTTTATCTAAGGATGGAAACCATGGGATAGGAGGTTCTGCACATACATCATGTATGCAGCTGCTTTCGAACAACTCACTTCTCATAGTGGGGGTGGTTCTATGTAGCGTGTAGCTGGTTATTGTTTGCATCCTGGAGGACCCCTGGAGGAACTTAAATCTCTCGCTATTTTGTTGTGTCCAAACAGCCTGAATTGCCATTTTTGGAACTGGCTGTAATGCATCTGTTTCCAAGCAGATAAACATTTGGGTGGCCATACGTGCTCCAATGACAACAAATTCATCACTGTATTGCTGTGTTCTGCACTGTTCTGCTGGCTTTCTGTAGCTGTTTCAGGCAAATTAAGCAAAAAGTCCTTTAGATAGTGGCACCTGGGAAGTTGCCTCTGCCATGTTAATTTGTTGTTGTCTAATAGTATAGCTGTGACGCTGCTACAGTCTCTCTTTGAAGGTGACATTGGCCTTTCTCTGTAAGCTTCTCAGCTATTTTCTTTACACAACTACTAGAAATGTTTACATCTGTCAGGCCTCTACCCTTTAGGCAAGCGTGACTGAAGTTTCTCAGTGAGTTCAAGTTGGAGGGAGGGAAGAAACTGTCAGATAGTACAAGCTTTTCTTCCTAAGAATACCAAACTGAAAACCCAGAGACAGAATTTGAAAGTGAATACTACAATTAATAGAAAAACTTGACAAATCAGCTGACTTTATGCTATTCCCATGTTCAGCATGGGCAGTCTTCTTTCTTTTTCCTTAAATTTACAATTCATAAGCGTGTCACTGGTATTGTTTAGGGATGAACGAAGTAGTTCAGACCTTCCCTAGGTACTACATAGACCTTCTGTTGTTTTCCAGATTTCTTCAGAAGTGCAGGGGTAAAATCCCCTGATGTAAAACCATAGCTTCTGGTGTATTATTTCTAAAATTAGAGGTGTAATGTTTGGCAAATTCCACGGTGCAGCATCACAAAATACACAGAACTGAGTATATGGAACAAAATTTTGTGTCCTGTTTTAAAACTGTGTAATGCAGTTATGTCACTGTACAGATACAGATACACATATATATGCAGAGTTTTACTGTATAGTTAATAATAACCAGATTTCAAGGTAGACAGGCGTGTTAACATAGGTGAAAGTGAGCATGAGAGTTTACTGCAAGTTTGCTGGTTTTGCTCGAGTTTGAGGAACTGCTGCTTTCATTAATTATGAATGTTCTATATCATGGCATTTCTCTTAGAGTAAGAGAGCTATCTAAATAAAAGCATATTATTTACGTAGGTGTCAGAGTTACTGCAGTTGATATTCTCAGCTAAAACTGGGTCCCAGGTCATGCTGGACTGGCTTCAAATTTCAGACTGTTATTTGCAAAGTGCCAAAGGGTAATTTCTCAGCTGGGGTAAGCTGAAGTTGTTAGAATTCAATTTTAAAGGCAAAGAATAGGAGTGGTTTAAAATAAGCATTGCATAGCCTCTACCTCAAAGCTACTTTCTAAGGCATTCAGCTACCATGGTGATGAATGTGGTATAAATAGAAAATGGATTAGATAGAATCCAAAATGTTTCTGAGTAGATCTAAATTAACAGTGGCCATTCAGGAAACAGAGGTAGGAAGTCACTGTGCAAAATTTAAGAAAATGCACACCAATAGTAAATCTAGAGTGGTTTACAGAAAGAGGAAGGTAGGAAGCAATTGGTAATACAATATCAACAGGGGTATTGGATTCTGATTCTGTTCAACCCCAGCACAGGAAAAAAGCAGACACAGGAGATGTTTTAGAAACTCGAGAAGCACAGAAGGATTTTTACCTGGGAGACAAAAACCTCTTTTGAACAGACAGGTGCTAGAAATGGCAATGTTACCCTGCGCATCTATGAAGCAAATAAGGATCCCACAACAGTGGGATACACAACTAGGAAAGACACTCAGAAATAAGTCACTTCTGCGAAAGACATACATCTCTGTCTCCCCTCAACCAAACCCTCTTTGACTTGTCTTGTAATTTAAGACCCCAATACAATTTAAAGACAGCAGGTACTTCTGAGTCTGTTTGCGTAAGCAGCTTGTAGTTTTCTGCCACAATATATTAAGGTCAACTGTTTGGTAGGAATTAAAGCTTGCCTAGGCCCCTATTTGCAGACTTATTTAAAGGACATACAACTTTCAGGACATGGATAATTCTGTTGCTTTCAGTGGGACTATTCACATGCTTTAAATTTGAGGTGTACTGAGGTATCCTGCTGAAGAAAGGTCTTAGAAATAGCCGTGTACAGGTCTATGTAAATATAAAGGATATACAATAGGTTAATGTGTGCTCTACAGATACGTCTTTCTATGAATAGTCTGGACTGTGTTGCTGCTTTTTTTTTTTTTGGCTTTGTTTCATCTGCAGCCAAGGGGAAAGTTTAGCTTTGCCAGCAATTTACTTTCCAGCGATTGAGTAATACTCTGTGATTGCTACTGTGTGAACACCACTACTTGGTGACCTTTCCTAATTGTATGATGACAACTGCATAACAGCTGCCCTTAACCTAGCCTCATGTTTGAGGTGATCAAGGGATTAAAGACCTGTTTTTCGTGCTGCTACTTTTTGAGCTTCTGAATTGAGTCTTTTTTATGTTGTCATCATTTCTGCTAGTTAGGAAACAAGTTCAGACTTCAATCCTGTATTTGTTACCAAGATGTAAGCTCTGTTTTTGGCTGATCAGTTGAAGAAAATCAGAGGGTGTAGTTCATCTAACTCAAAAGTAATTCACCGAATATAACCTGATAACAGTTTTCCACTGCTCACCAAAAATCAAAGTCTAAAGGAAGAATGCTGACCAGCCACTTATCCAGAGATTGAAATTTTAGATTTGAAAGTAATTTTTAAAAGAATACATAGCTGAAACTATTTTGGATGGAGGATGATAGCTGGACAGAACAGAAACTTCAGTGGATGTGTGACAGTGTTCCTCGCCCTCATGTTACTTGATTCAAGATACTGACGGCCTCTCTGTGAGGAGGCAGAGGTGCAGGAGAATGTTCCCGGGGCCTCTATGAAGGCGTCCACTAAATAAGGAGTGATGGAAGAACATACTCTTACAATTATCCCTTTAACTAGAATTCACATGAACGTGTGGCCTGCAGGTGAGTTGTTCGGGCAATGTGAACCAAAGTGCCAGCAGTACAGGCCTTCAACAGAGCTTAGGTCTTATCAGTGCCTCTAAGATAGCCCAGTGCTTTTACAGATCAGCTCAGCAATGACAAAAAGCTGACTGAAGCTGGTCTCAAGCAGGGGAGAGGTTATGTACACAAAGAAACCCTTTTTTGTAGTCTAATTTCTTTGAGGGTGTGCAAACACAATTGGTTAACTTGCTAATTAATTTGGTGATGTCCCTGGACTCTGAGCTGTCCCTAAGCTTGTGCATGCATTTTGTTTAGGAATCGCTGTCCCCTCCTGGCAGATTACATATGTAACCAAAGCTGGCTTTCCACTACCCCTTCTCTGAAATAGCAATGTGATATATCTGGGTATGACACTATCACAGAATCACAGAATAGTAGGGGTTGGAAGGGACCTCTGTGGGTCATCTAGTCCAACCCTCCTGCTGAAGCAGGGTCACCTACAGCAGGCTGCACTGGACTGCGTCCAGGTGGGTCTTGAATATCTCCAGAGAAGGAGACTCCACCACCTCCCTGGGCAGCCTGTTCCAGTGCTC
>Ga0065711_1034961_pt1 | contig 23004 bp, 12 predicted proteins | sample Hoacrofraction12_FD_59098 | JGI IMG/M metagenome (GOLD analysis project Ga0065711, IMG submission 59098) | Hoatzin crop microbial communities from Cojedes, Venezuela - Epithelial fraction 12 v2 (version 2) | ecosystem: Host-associated > Birds > Digestive system > Esophagus > Crop | place... | reverse complement strand
GGCGGGAGGACCGGCTCGGGCGGCGGTACCGAGACCCGGGGAAGCATTGCTCCCATTGCTCCTGCTTCTCCACGGAGATTTTGGGCCCACGAATTGTCCCATTGGGGACCCAAATCATCCACCTCCATTTTTAAACAGGCTCGGTGCTCGCTGGGGGGGCGGAGAACTTCGCGATCTTCCAGTCAGCCTTCTGGTAGCTGGTGGCTCTGAAAACTGAATAGCCCACGCAAAACTGCTTAAGGCTTTTTCGCTGCTCAGGACTTGAGCCAAGATTTGTTTTTTCTTTTCTTAATCTTGGCTGCACTGTGTGATGTACCTCAGTAAAAAGGAAGCCACCTAAACACCTGGCTGTAGAGCCGGATGCTTAATTTTCAGAAGTTGAAACTGGAAAAGTTGACCTTGTGACTCCCTTTTGAAAGGAGGATGTTCTTCTTTATACGTTTAAGTATGGTTTTCATTCACTGCTCCTGAGATACAGTTGCATCAGACTTTTAAAAGCGTGGTTCAGAAGCCTTCTTAAGAGACTGTACAATATTAAACGTATGGGCATCAATTGCCAATATTGCATATCGATGGTCCTGAAATAATTTTATGCATTAAATGTGCTAGGTTCACAAGGATAAGATAGTTGTATAACTGTCATGAACTCGGTCTGGGATCAAGGACACAGGTGGCTTCTTTCCTTCAGCTGAATCACAGGTATTCAACAGCCAGACTGTGCTGTCAGTGGCAATGCCACAGGCTCGGTGTTTTCAGCAGGTTTGCCTGGGCCGGGCCAAGTGGCTCCCTCGAAGACATTGCTACAGCAGGAGAAATAAAACTCCAGCTGGGTCAGGAGGACTAAGAGGCGTGAAAAGTCCTGGAAACCTTATTGTCACTAGCAAGTTAGGCTGAGACAGTTCTACAAAGATGCAGGCAGCAAACCTGCTAAGTGATAAATTGAGATTTCTTGTGATATCTGGTGCAATTTAAAACACTTGTACACTTGAAACAGAATTTCTCACTTTCTGGACCACAAAGCTGCTGTTCAACCCTCAACATTTCTGGTGAACCAGGAAGCATTTTTGCCAACCATTGGGCATTCCTGTGGGCCACCATGTGTCTTACTGGTCTATGGTTTTACTGAACACAAAGGTGACTTGGTATGGCTGATTGTTGTATTTCAGGCTTCTGCTTATCATTACCACAACCTCATGACCTGCCAGGGGTACACAGCGCACAGCTTGGAAGCCACAGGGTCAGAAATGAATCCATTATTTGATGGAGGGAGAGGGAGAAGAGTTTGTGGAGCAGACATCTGTATCCAGGTTGTTGTTTTAACAGGCTGTGAGACGTGAGAGACTTTCTTCTCATCTTCTGGTGGCCTTAGCAGTCTGTTTCAGCAGCACACAGCAACATACAGCAAGTAGCAAGCACTGTTTGCATTCCTTTATTAAGGCACATTTCTCTCTCCCTTCTCTCACCTCATTCACAAACTCTCTTGGCACTGAATACAAACAGGTGAATTTGATTCAGAAAAATTTTTGAACCTCTGGAAAATTTTAGGCTCCTTTTCAACTGTTAAAAAAAAAAGAGAAAAACATCAAGGGAAACAGGAAGGCTATCCTGGAAGAAAGGGGTGACAGTGATGGAGATACTCTGTCTGGACAAATCCTATCCATGGACAGAGTCTCAAGCCAGCACTTAGGTCGCCCAGCAATGCCTTGGCTTTCTGCTTCTGGGCTCACAGGAGCTCAAAGATGGGACAAAATTAGGATGGGCCAGTTTATTATCAAGGATGGACGTGCCTGCAGAGTCTGTCTTGCCTAGCTTTAAGCTTCCACAGAGTCAATATTTGAGATAGTCAGGCTCATTTTCAGCCAAATGGGAAAGGTGGATGCATTTTTAAGACGCAGTCAACCTTGGCTATTCTAGACATTTACTTCAGCAGTGAATTCCAGTCCAGAAACTCCCTTTGTTGCTGACTATAGAAAGAATCAAGAAACTAACTCAGATGAATCCTGACCCCAAGACGGAACTGGTCATTGTGAGTCTCTGTACTTGTCATTTTAACTACACGTCATGCATGTTGTATGGTGTTTTCAGTGTCCTCCTGTGTGCTTCTTGCCCTTAAAGATCTCCCACCATGAAAATTTCTGGCCTACATGTTTCAGCTTTTCTTCTGTGTTGTTCTCTTACTTTTTTTTCTTTTCCCAAATGCTCATGTGCTTCCAACCCTGACTACTTTTGTTTAACAACACTGTCCTTGTTCTCCCCCTTCTAAAGTAAATTGAATGATCTATATGCAGGGGTGAAAGGAGAAGGTTTTCTTTTGATCTAGCAATCATCTCCTCTAGTTTCTTCTCTTGTATCTGGCCGCTTGGGTCAGAGATACATGGTTTGCTTTGTGTTTCTATAGTGCCTGGTACAATGGAGGTGCTCCATGGCCAGAGGTCTAAGGCACAATGGTTCTACAAAGAACAGGGGAATAATGAATAGTGAATGAAGTAAGAGCTAAGTAAATAGAGAACTATGGTGAGGGAGAGGGGAGTAGATGGACAGTGATATGAGAGAAGACTAGAAACAAAGAGGAGAGAAAGAACCAGTAGATGCAGTGAGATACATATTCAAGATTGAGAGTGCAAAGTCACGATGCCAAAGGACTGGGAGGGGAATAGAAAATAAAAATGGAATGGGAAGAAAGATACTTTTTGAAAATAACAATGGAAGGTGAATAACATGGAAGTAGTTCAGAAAGCCGCAGAAGGATTTAAAAAGCCACAAACACTCAGAAGAAAACAGAAGGATGGTGGGTGAGAAGCAAAAAAAGAGGCAAACAGGGCAACTAAGGCATGATATGGCTTGGGATAAACTAATTGACTCCAGTCCCATAAAAGCACAATGTCCTAAGCTAAGGCTATGAAGACCCATGGACTGTCTGCATTTTCTTTCTTCTTCTTTACATTTTGTTTTGGCATTTATGCAAAGCTCCTTGCCATGGTGTCTTTATCAACTTATTTTACTGAGGTGATAGAATAGCCCCTTTTTCCACTTGGTCTCTCTGCAGCTTGCATTTGGAAATGGCTGAGTGTTGGTGGGCAAAGAGAAAATCTGCACGATGAATTCTGCAGCCTGAGTGGCAATATTCAGTTCTTCCTTGTCAGTCAGGCCCTGCCCTCAGATGCGTAGCTCTCACTGAGCTACCTGTGTGCATCTGAGGGCAGGGTTTAGTACTGCTCTCTGGCATACAAATAACACAGAAGGTGTATACATTATCTCATCTTGCATTTTTATTATTCGCAGCTTATTGTTCAACTGAGCATGTATCATTGGTTAATTAATGCTGCCAACACTCTGCTTCAGTAAATGATTGTTTAGCCTAGAGTGGAATAAAATACTACAATGACTAATACAGTATCATTATGTAACAGAAAATTAAAAATCTGATAATTTGATTGGAAGTCTCAGGTGAGTTTTTTGTGTAAAAGTGTTAACCTCAAGTAGCTATAAACAGGTAAATGTTTTATTCAGCTGACTGATAAGGAATAAATGCTTATGATATAAATTATGTATAATTAATACTCCTGGGATAAAAAAATGTATGCTAATAGGTTGTCAGTTAATTAGGAAAGGAATATGAGGTAAACAAAGGTGATTAGAATATACCCTGGGACCATAAACAGAAATTGTGCCTTAAATAATCCGTAAAAAACCCCTCTCACATTAAACAGCAAATAGTTTAGCTATAATTCAGAGCAAAACCATAATGCTTTATGGAGGAAGGCACAGTGGAGATGTTAAATGAAGACACAGCTTGTGGTAGCAGATCTAGGGGCTGCAGAGCAACTCACCTTCCCCATTGTTTTGCTCTACCTTGTTTTGTATATTGTCTTGGTCTGTCCTCAGATAAAAGCAGGTTCAAATAAGTTTTTGAAAAAATAGGGCAAATAATGTGCTAGAGGATCAGTCTTATATTTTAGCTCACACAAATTGATCTTAAATCTGCAACATGGGGAATGGTCCCCAAATCAGTTTATGCTTCTTACCTGCCCTCTGACTCGCTATTCCTCCTTGTTTCTGCCAGTATCTTCAAGTGATAAATGAGACCTTCCTCCTTTCCGCCATTCTGTAATTTCATTTGGGCTAGACATTTAAGATATTTTCTCATGAAACAGGACTAAAGCAGAGAAAGACATGACAGAGATGAATGCTCATTACAATGGCAGCCAAGTCTTTTCCTTTGTGTCAGAAAGGGACAGACCTGCATTGTCCTTAAGGCTCGAGTGGTGCCTTGTAAGAACAGCCATCCTGGAGAAGGCTAAAGCTTAATCTCCCCAGTACCTTGTTCAGGACAGTAACCAAAAGCAGCTGTGGAGGGAAGAATTTAAGAGCAAAACAAATATATATGATACTTCCTTTTAGTGTTCTCCTAGCCTTCAATCACTTGCAGCTCAGGGGCTTCCTGAACTGGATATATATGCTAATCTCCAATGACCTTGTTTTCCATTAGCTTGTCCACTCCTCCTTTGAATATATGTAAACTTTAGCTATTCCTGAGATCATCCAAGTAGAATGGTGAGACCATTGTCTTTGGTGTGAAACCCACCAGAGAATGACAAGCCCGTAAAAGACACTGTCTCCCCACAATGCCCTGGAAAATGAAGAGGGTCATTACCTAAAGGGCGTAGGCGTATTATGGGTTATAGGGGGAAGAGAATTTTGGAATTGTTCAAAAAATAATGGGATGTTTTAAGTGGATTACAAGACATATTGTGAAATGGTTAAGGGAAGGACCAAAGGTGGGGAAAGCGAGGGATCAAGGTGGATTGGAGACTGACACACATGGGAAAACAGAAGATAAAAGGTATAAAAGGGGCTGGTTGAGGGTAAATGGGTGCCTGGACAGTATGCTTGTCGGAGTCCTCTGTTTACTTTCTACAGTCTACCATATAAATTTATTAAATCCTATTTATAACTACACTTTGTGTGGTGCACTCTGTATTTGGAGTTCGTGTGTGTGACAGCCAGCAAACTTTCTGCTGGGCTGGCTAGTGGGTAGGAGAGGTCTCAGTGCCAGCCACAGGAGCGAGAGGCTGCTGTCGACCTGACACACGTTGCTGGCTGCTCTTTTTCCTGAATCACTCTCCTCATACTTTATTTGACAGCTTCTGGTTCATGTCTCAGAAGAGGCAGTGAAAGGCGGCACCTATCTCCTCTCTCTGTGCCTCTAGTGAAAGTTCACTTAAACAGTGCTCTGAGAAAGCTAGTGGAGTGTGGAGGGATTGCCACAGCAGAGCCCTTTGGAAGTCACCGCCTGCTTTCTGCAGTGAGCTGCAGTTGTGGTAATGGCTATGGTATGGAGGGACATAACTTTCCTCCTGCAAAACCTCGTCCCTTTGGAAAACAAATTCAGTGAATTGAAAGTATAACTTAAAAAAAAAAAAACAAAAACAACAAAACACACAGTGTAGAAATCAGGGCCTAATTTCCCAAGAAGCTCTGCTCCATAGAATGGTGTGATCCGTGGTGGAGCTACTTGGTCAGTTAGGTATGTTTTCTTATTTGTAGGATCCATTCAGGAAATCCATAAATTAAAGCCCCATTGTATATTATACAATTATGTCAGGGTGCAGCATGGGCTGGAGGCTCCCCTGAGGTCGTGGAGCCAGAGCTGAGGGTGACCCAGCACCGACCATGCCCTCACCCGTGAGGCACAGTCACAACCCAGGGGGCTGGTAATGGGTCCATCGACAGCCACCAACACAGTAAGTTATGAACCAGGCTAGGGAACAGGCAGGGGCTCCAGACAGGAGCAGAATGAGGTGGGGGCAGAGACGGGTCTGGAGACCAGCCCTGCTGCACTGTCGCCGGGGCAGGGACTGATGGCCCCAGAGGGAGTGCAATGGGGTCCTGAACCATGGGCAGGGCAGGGGGAGGCCGCAGGGGGCTGGGCAGGGATAGTCACTGCTGGTGGTGCTCTCGGGGCCCTGGCAGATTTTTATTGGATGGTCACTTAAATTATGTGTCATTCATTTATTACGAGTAGTAATATTTATATCCCTGTAACACCCACTCAGACCAACAGACAATGACCTTTTCCAAGGTTAACAGGGGAAGTGACATCTGAAGGATGAAGGCTAGAAGACACAACCAAATACGTGCTTTTTCCCCACAGCTTTTATCCACACAGGAATAAATTGAAGTTAATGTTGGCTTGGGTTATGATATTTTGCCATGCATATTAAAGTAAACTATTTGCTGTCTTTTAGATGTGGTAACTTCACAAATCTACAAACTACGGTATAGCAAAAGATGTCTAAAATAAAAGAGGATCTCATGAAGGTAGCTAGCTCTGCTGGGTGGTGCAGATGTAGCCATATACTTGCATACGTTTGGGCTATCTGAACATGATATTTGATTTCACCCAAGTGTCGAGCTACCGCATGAAGTGGTCTGAAATCAAAGTCTTTCAAGCTTAGTATATGATCCCTTCAGCTCCTTTTAATGCATGGAAGATAGGTAAATACTTTCAGAAATAAACTTTTTAAATCATAAGGTTGTAAACTTAAATCAGAAAATAAAAGATCTCAGGCACCAGGATCTGTTCAAGTTTACATTTCAGATCATCTCAGCTCTGCAAATTAGTTGTGCATTTCCAAGATTGCTTTTGCACACCTTATATGCAAGTGACTAAGGCTGTATCTATTTTCTTTCTCTAAAGCATAGGCTGAAGATGGGAAGTACAAAACATTTTGCCAACCTTAAATATGGAAGTTTAAAATTACCAAATGTAAAGCTCTAGCAGTGGGCTTTTAATTTGGCTCAAACTTGCGGAGTCTGGCAGGCTGATGAAGTGCAATTGCCATGGGTGAAAACAGAGCATCAATTAACAGACACATGCAAGGTTGGCACCTATGAAGAATTCACCCTGAAAGATTTAAAGACAAATAACTCAGTGATCAGACACACCTGGAAATCTTGGAACAAACTTCATAGAGTTATGAAAATTAAACCTGCTAAAAACTTCCAGTCGAGTATTTGGAACAATGCTATGTGGAAGCCAAGGATGGAAATGATACTGTGTATTACTTGTTGTAAATACCAGATTATTTATGGAGTAGATTTTAAATAAAATTGTAGTGATGCAAAAAACAGTCAGTATTAAAAGTGAAGAGCACAATAGCCAGTCTTTTCCAATAAAAGGTCCTCTGAAGACCCAATGGGTCTGAATCAAACCTGTTGATGGCTATTAAAGTTTTTTTCCATTTACTTCAAGGTGCTTGGAATCAGACTAACAGTTTGTGAAGTCGGATTAAAGCCTTCACAGATGCACAGGAGTCTTAGGTCTTCCCAAATGAATTCAGTCTACATTTCAAGGCATTTTAACATTTAGCAAAAGGTAAAAGTATGGACAAATATTTACAAATGCTCAGTCTTTGCCTTAAGATGATCCAGGACATAAATCTCTTTAAAAATACTAAATCAGCTCTGACCTTCTGTTACAATTTTTGAAGTGTCCTGTGAAGGCTTCAGGTCACAAGTAAAATTCCTAAAGTAGAAATAGGCCAGCACTCAGAAGTGTAGAAATACTGTTCTCAGTGATGTGGATGATTGTTCCCAAGAACTAGCTGTCGTGCATTTTAGTTGTATCCTTTAGATAGTGTATTATGAAAAAATCTTTCTAAGAAATTAAAATGTACTTTCAAAGAACATATTTGTATGATCAATTCTCCTTGTTGTCAGAAGAAAGTTTATGTGGATGAGTTCTTGAAAAGCAAAAACCCAAATGTCTTAGAAAAGATCTATTCATGATGAAAATGTTACCAGACAATTCATCGTTTCTTTGATGAAAATGCAGAACCTTCTTCATTATGGAAGACAATACAATCTGTTACAAAGACACTGATATATTTTAGAGTTTTCAGAAGTGCTTCTTAATTGAGTCAGTATTGCTTGGGCCCCAGTTCAATAAAGCACTTCAGAGTGTGTCAGCCTTTAAGTCTGACAGGATTTATGTGCCAGTGACTTGATCTTAATCAAGCATTAGCCATTAAATAAATTCTTAAATGCTTGCTGAACAGTGCCATTTCTAAAGCACACTATGCTGAATGAAGCCCCAACAATGCATCCTTTTCTTATTGGCCTTCTCCCCGCTTGCTGTTGCTGAAAAACTCCTCTGGTTTCCTTTTCTCAGTCTCCTTTTCAGATTGGCTGCATTCACCAGTTCTCAGGCACCTCAAAAGATTTCGGGGGACTCAGCGCTGTAAAAGTTGGGGCCTCTACTGTCTTCCTTGCTTTACAGTGCTGTGACCTTTATTCCTCTCCAGCAGTTTCACTGCTTTCCAAGCCAGCTCACACAAGTGTGGGTTTTCTAAATCACACGTTATTTTTATGCTGCATCTAATTAAGTGTATTCAGGTGGCTCTTCACTTTTTGTCTATGCTACAAGTCATAAATTTGTATTTAGGAACAGCTACTCACAGTTTATCCCACCAGGAATGTGCTATGTCAAAAATAACTGTGATGGTTGTTTTAGTATTAATTTTAGTCTAGTAATGCTATGTATATGATGCTGAAGATGAAATTCACTCTATTAAATCTCTAGGAAATTCTGGATTGGCAGCCAGCATTGTCTGAAGTTTCGCAGTAACCACAGTATGGTTGAGATGTTTTGAATTCTCTTTGAATGAACTGTTCTGAACAGGGTCTCTTGGGGAAACTGAAGATGACAATTCAGGAGGCATTTCAGAGGTACAGATAAACCTCTCAATTCCAAAGTAATTCTTGAGAGGGATAGAGACTTATGGAAGGCAGGTATCTTATAGCTGGAAATACAGACAGGCAGAGGCCAGGTAGGTGCAAACAGGTGCAGCCCTCTTGAAGTCAGAGAAAATATTCTGATTGGAACCAGCGGAGGTCTTGCTATCTGCAGTCTGGCTTACGAGATACAGTTTGTTTTGGCCCAGAAATTCAATTCTGACTTCGAAATAACTTTTTTTGGGTAGAAACCAGATGTTATTTCCAAGAGAGATTTGAATTTAATCTGTACTTAGTCATACTGTATTGTAGAATATCTCTCTGCCTTTTTCTTGGATGGGTCTAGTAATTCATATTCTAAAATAAGAGGTGTTTTTTAATTCCTCAATTTCTTTAGTTGCATAGGTATGGTATGGTATAGTGCCTCTTATTCACAGGTCTGTTTCAGGAGGCGGGGAGAAATGAAGGGAAGAATAAACATGGGGTAGGAGTAACAAAATAAAAGAATATTTAAATGATTTCAAATGGATTGTAAAGTGTTGAATCATAAAGGATTGGCAAAAAAGCCCTCTCCTCATGAGGTCTGGCTAATATTAGGAATTATTGCCTCAAACACTGCAGGTGTGGATCCATTTCTTTCATTGCTAGCAAATGGGGTTGCGACTGCCTTTGACAATGTAAAAGCTGCACAATCCCCATGCCCCAGGGCAGACAATGATGTTGGTGAGATGCTGATTTTAGGATAGAAAATTACAATGGTTATATAGTAAACAGCACCTGGAAGTTTACTAATGATTTTTACAATTAACAGCCGCACTGTGGTCTGATTATTCATGCATGCTTTCTACGAAAGAAAAGAGGCAGATATTGAAAAGAATCACATCGGTTGAGGGATATTTTTTTTTTTTGTAACTGGAGGTAGATCCTCCTTCCTGTTATCATTACTTCTGATAATATGCAAAAAAAAAGTGAAATAAAAATAAAAAAAAATTTTAAATGCTTGGAATGCTCTAATCTGCCATTAACTCCAGATACTCACAAACATATATTCACGTGAAATGTGCATGAATATGGACAAGTATGTGTATAGATGTGTGTGAATTCTTGTGCAGACTTTAATCTCTGCCTGTGGTTTGACATGTATATTTGGCATGCAGCTGAAAGAAAAAAAATACCACCAAAAACTGCATGGCCATGCAGTTCTTCAGCTTTAACAACTGGATCTTCTACGGTAATAATGTTTGGATCTCTCCCCTTAGAAGTTCACCAGGTGTGCACCTGCCAGGTTAGTTATTTCAGAGTGCTGAGATTCGAAAACACTCCACCATCTGCAGCATAAATTTAAAAGTACAGTAAGGCATACTGGTACCTCATATATTTTCTCTCTCTCTAGTCATCATTTATTTTCACAGCTGTTCTTGACCCACTGCCAAGCAAAGACCTCTTCAGTTTCTTTTCTATCATATTGAGGCTTAGTCAGTATCTTGACAAAGAATAGGTGAGGCAATGCTCAAAAAATACAAACTCTCTTTTCCTTTAACCCTCTGTAAATTTCCACAACTAAACCTTTTAGAAGGCTCTGAAGTGTTAGATTTGTCCTCATCTTTTCTCAGCAGTAGGCTATTGCACCTTGTTCTTACAGGACTTCAAGCCTAATTTTACAAATCCAAGAAATTATAAGAAGAAATTATTAGCAAACTCCAGATATTCATGCCAATGTGTTAGGGGTTATCTGAAATAGACAGTACTGCTGGGGTTTGTTGATCACTAATCTTGTGTATATAAGGGTAGGTAAAAACATGTACATTTTGTTCCTATCTCCAGTCAGCCAGCTCGTACAACAGCTGTAAAAGACCTTGCTATGAGGTGAAGTCAATAGTATGGTAAACGCGAACTCAGGTAAATCCCTTCTCTGAACCAAGGCCAGGGCTGGACACACTGTGTGCTGCGGTCTGTGCAGTATCCTGGTTTGCCAAAGTTCCTTGTTGCTTTTCGGGTTAGTGTCCAGGAGAGGCAAGTGAGACAGAAGCTAAATGTTTGTTAGTAGTGGCTAAGTGGTTGCTGGATATGTCAGACATCCTTGGTATCTTCTGAGATCTTGGCCATGCTTGGTCACTGACTCTAGTTTTGGAAATTAAATTGTCTTGGACCTATCCAAAACCTGAGAGAGATCACTTGCAATAGGCACAAGCAAACGAATCATGGCAAACACTTGACCATAGCAAGTCGATGAGCTGAAAGGCAGAACTCTTTCCCATCAGCCCACGGAAAGAGCAGCTGGGGGAACCGGCAACGATGAGGTGGTGTCTGTCAGAGCAGGACGTGGGTCTGGAGTGACACAGGACTTTCCTGTGTTCTGAATGTTCTTGGTCAGGCAATTGGCTGTAACTGCTGTACATCAGCCCAGAGAAAAGGGTGTTCTCATGCAGGTAACACTATGTTTTTTCTTCCTCGTTTTGCACCGATAGAGAAGAATCTCTTTTTAGATTTCTTCATCTCCCTACTTCAGCGGGCATTTTGGCTGCCTCATTATTCTTGACTCCCTTGGGCTTTTCATTTTTTATTCAAACTAGGACTCATAACATTTTCAAGTTCAACTTTCACATATGTTCAGAAAATACAAATATACATTTATATATGTAATCTATTATCTGTCTATCTAAACCTGCTCAGGGGTAAGCCAAGAACATAAATGACTGTGTGAGAGATGTTTTCTTGCAAATGAGAACGTCTGACACTGTTAATGAAGTCAGCTGTATTAGTCTGGGTATGCAAGTAGTTGTCCAGCCACTAACAGGTTCTGTCTCAGATAAATTTGGGTGCTGTTCTGGCCAAGGGCTTCATGCTCTTATGAGCTGAATACAATATAGAATCATAGAATCATAGAATGGTTTGGGTTGGAAGGGAGGGACCTTTAAAGGTCATCTAGTCCAACCGCGCCTGCAATGAGCAGGGACATCTTCAACTAGATCAGGTTGCTCAGAGCCCCATCCAGCCTGACCTTGAATGTTTCCAGGGATGGGGCATCTACCACCCGTCTGGGCAACCTGGTTCAGTGCCTCACCACCCTCATTGTAAAAAATATCTTCCTTAGACCCAGACTAAATCTACACTCTTTTAGTTTAAAACCGTTACGCCTTCTCCTATAGCAGCAGGCCCTGCTAAGAAGTTTGTCCCCATCTTTCTTATAAGCCCTCTTTAAGTACTAAAAAACCACGATGAGGTCTCCCTGGAGCCTTCTCTTCTCCAGACAGAACAACCCTAAGTCGCTCATCCTTTCCTCACAGGAGAGCTGCTCCAGCCCTTGGATCATTTTGGCCCTCCTCTGGACCCACTCCAACGGGTCCACGTCTTTTTTGTGCTGAGGGCTCCAGAGCTGGACACAGGACTCCTGGTGGGGTCTCACCAGAGTGGAGTGGAGGGGCAGAATCTACTTCCTCGACCTGCCACCACACTGCTTTTGATGCAGCCCAGGATACAGTTGGCCTTCTGGACTGCGAGTGCACATTGTTGGCTCATGTCCAGCTTTTCATCCACCAGCACCCCCAAGTCCTTCTCCTCAGGGCTGCTCTCGATCCCTTCATCCCCCAGCCTGTATTTGTGCTTGGGTTTGCTGCAGCCCAGGTGTAGGACCTTGCACTTGGCCCTGTTGGACCTCATGAGGTTCACATAGGCCCACTTCTTGAGCTTGTCCAGGTCCCTCTGGATGGCATCCCGTCCTTCTGGCATGTCAACTGCACACTCAGCTTGGTGTCGTCTACAAATTCGCTGAGAGTGCACTTGATCCCACTGTCTATGTCACTGATGAAGATATGTTTGTGTGAACAGTGCAGCATAAACAAAGTTTGAGTAACGTGAATGTAGAGACATCGAAACGTCTAGATACTTAGACTTGCTTTTACATTCTCCCTATTAAACTGGACATATGCACACAAATATAGATATACTGTGGATGAAAAGAGCAAATAACAAAGTTTAATGGCTCAAAATTAAGGTAAGACAAATGAAGTCACATAGATTTCCAGACAGTTCCCTGACTTCAGTGAACTGCCTCCTGAAGTTTGGAGAAAGGACCTTGTTCAAGCTGGGACAGATTGACATGGGGGAAAAGTGGGTGAGGGAGGCTGAAATGCTTCCTACTCCAAACAGCAGCATGATGTTGTTCCATCTTTCATAGTCAGGTGAGGAGCAGGTGGCAGTGTGGCTGTGTGGTCTCTCCCACGTCCAGTTGTCTCCATGTCAGGTGCTGGTTCCTTGCCATACGAAGTCCTTTCTATGTCTGGTGGATCCCCCTTGAATCCCTTCATGTTGAAGCTTTTGGAGTGCTGCATTTTGAAAACAATTTGTAATTGCTCTTTTCCAGGTAGAATAAGGTATGTCATTGTTATCAAGATGTCAGATAAAAGACAATAATTGCAAATATCATAGCAAATGAGACCTTTGAGACAAATTATTATGTCTCTCAGGTTCTTCTGTCAAACCAAGTGTTCAGCAGGAGTACCATACAGACTGCACAAATTATTTTGTGTTCCTGATGCATGTTACTCAAAATCACCCTGTTATGCCAAGAAAGACATGGTTGACTTGCATTTCCTGACTCTTCATTGCTTTGTACTTTTTTCTCAAAGGAGGATCCTACAGTCAAAGAAGTTAGTCTGAAGGAAGATAGCATGTAGTTTAAACAATGCAGAAATACGATCTTTAGGATCCACTAGGCATGGAGAGAAGTCAAAGCTGAGGTAAGCTATTACACTATTACACTACAGTGCATTAAGTCCATCAACAGACTGATGCATTTATGAGCTCCACAGAGTGTATGGACAGCGTGGCTTGTCCAGCTGGGGAAAGCTGACTTTCTCTTTGGTGCAGAAACATCAGGAATACTTATCTTCGGTGTTATTTTGAGAATGAACTCACAGATGTGTAGATGGTGACCAGAAAAGAGCAGGAAAAAGAGTGGTTTAATTACTTCAGTTAAGCCTTTCTTGTTGTGGTACCTGTAGTGTTGTTTGGGGGGTAAGGACACGTTTTGTCACCTGTAACACTGGAGTTTTTTGTATCTTGATAAATAAAACCAAGACCATGTTCTCTGGCTGGGCAAGCTATGGACCATCTGGGTCCAGCTGTGCTCGTTGTTGACCTAGCAGGAATAAATGGAAGACAAATAAGAGAGCAACTGCCTGTGATTGTATTTGCTGCCCTTGCGAATACTACTGAAGTGTCTTTAAATTAGTTTGTTTCAGCTTGGGGCCTAATCCTGCCAAGCACATTTTTAGTATGGAATCGTGTGCCATCAGTAGGAATAAACTGAAATAAACAGAATCTGAGTGTGCTCAGTGCCTCTGAAAACTGGACTATTTACTAACACGTGGGGTTCGATTTCAGTAGCATTTGAAAATTATGCTCGCTTTTTCCTTTCCTTTGATTTTTTGTGGCTGTTTTGGAAATGATTACATTACAATATGTGAATAGACTATAATATGCCATACCCGAACCATGGAAATGGTAACAGTAATAGCCAAATTCTCACCTTTATAACCCGAAGAACTGGAAAGGTCAGAAAGACAGTATTTGGACTGACAAAACACATGTTAAAATGTTTCACTAAATAGAAAAGACTCTTCTGACAATCTAAAACTGTCATTACAAAACTATTTTAAGGTCTTTTACTAACAAATGCAAGTGATTAAAATTACTAGAATGGTACACTTTCTGCCTTTGTGTTTCTGGTCATAATTATGTTCTCTCATATCGAGAGTAGACTCCACTTTACTGTCCTTGCTTAGCTCACCATTCATAGTCAGCCAGTACCCATTGACAGATTTGCCCAGCAGAAAATACCACATGGGAACAATGATGGCTGAGCCAAATACATTTTAAAAGAAATACCAGTCTTCCTATGTTCTGCTTTACCTGACAAACAGCGCTTTCCTAAGCTGTAGAGAAAACCATGGAGAGCAAGGTATGAAAGAAGGTGGTAGTGATGCTGTTGGTGTCACTCTTCTTTCTGAGTCAAATCTGAACTTATGCCCCAGCCTTGTGTTAGGTAGTATGGTGCTGCTGAGATTGCTGTGTTTCAGCTGAGATATCAAATGAAGGTCCTGACCTTGTTCTCATTAGAGATCCCTGGGTACTTGTTCTCATTAAAGATCTCCTGGCACTTTTCAAAAGGGAAAGAGTGTTAGCCCCAGTGTCTTGGCCAAATTCCAGCTTGGGTAATTATGGTCTACCTACCTAAATCACCATGGCTGTTTCAGCTCAATGCTATTTTTAATTTCTTCCTTAAACTTGTACGTAGTATTGTCATCTATTAGGAGACAACTGCCTCTGGCACCCTAGATTTGTTTGCATTTTTGAGGTAGAAGATGTGATATTTGTATATAATATTAATAATTTGTTAAGTCTACAAAGTGCTTGCAGTCCTACAATTTAATGCAAAACCATCTTAGAACGTAATCTAAGTGTTTTATGTCTTGCAATGATCGGTTTCACACAAAGTATTTCTATTAAGAAAATACTTTTTCAGATGGATAGTTTGAATGTACCATTTACATTATTTATTTTAGTTGATGCTTTTTAAATCAAATGATGTAGTGTGTATTGAATGTCAGCACCCACAGAATATTGGAAGACGTGTTCAGCTGAGAAACCATTTGTGTATCTTTTTTTTATGAGCACGAACAGACAGAACATGGAAGATGGGAGAGGAGAGAAGGGTACTGACATAGCATGCTTTAAATGATCTGTTTGCAGAAAACCATTCTACGGAAAGAACATGAGCCCATCAAATACAGAAGATGTTAGCTCCATCACCTGCAATCTTAATGGAAGATTCTCAGTATAGGTAAAGACAATGGGACAAGAACCCACAGAGAATAAAATCATTAGCATTAATCAGATACAAAAGGTGAAAGCACTCTTTGAGGTTCCAGCCTGTTAACATTGTCAGGGTTTAACACAGCAGCAGGCAACTCTATCCCAGCTGAAACCAGGACAAAATATCAGAGATAAACCCAGGCTGGCCTACTGAATCAAGAGTATACTCTCAAATGCATTCTCAAATGCATGTCTCATAAGGTTTAAGAAAGCAGCTGGTTTGGTACGGTCTTTTGCAGAAAGAAGTAACTCACAGTTAAAAGTTAAACTTAGCTAACTCAGTGATCCATCTTGTGCTAACGGAATCCTCAAAGCCTGGTGGTTGGCACGTGGGAGAGGTGTATCTATGGCTAGCTGATGCAGTGATGTTTGTCGCATACAGTCCAGCTGTGTTCAGGTGTGTGAGTAGTTTAGCCCACTGTTCAGGACTGATACATTTTGGCTCCCTATACAATCAGGCATCTTCAAGCAGACTACTGCAGATATAACTCAGGTCTCATGGGCTGAGCAAACGCTTGTGACAAAGTACATAAAACCAAGTACTTACACACATGTTTTCTGAATGGAGGTTTCCATATACGTGCAAGAGCTGTTAATCCTTTGGGTGATTTCCCATGTTACCTATTTTTTTTTCTGGAAAGCTCTTTTGTTTGTTTCTTGCTGCCCTGCCATAATCACTGAGTTGTGTTTCCTCAAAGAAAGGGATTCTGGAAGGATGAGAAAAAAGGCCCAGCCCCAACCAGTGCTGCCCAATGCTTTAGTTTTGTGCAAGCTGAGGGTACTGAGTTGCCTGTTTGAACACATGCAGAGATCTACTGCTCTCCAAATGTTGAAACCTTTGGTGGCAAGAGGAGATGAACCTTTTCACCTGCTCTCTAACATGGAGAGGTTATTCAAGGTCTTTGCTTTTTTGTCTGTTCCATTAACTTGATGTTTTACTGGTCTATTTGCACAGATTCCCCTAAATTACACATTATTTTCATTAAAATTTGTATCTGCTTTTTAAATAAAAGACTCACCAGAGCTGTTGCCATTAAAGTAAATTAAAAATAAGGAGTCTATAATTACAACATTAGCCTGTAATTATTACAACAAAGTACAATACAACGAGGAGCACCAAAATACAAGCAAGAGTCTGATAACAACTCACATAAAAACTTTGTTGAGTAGCACTAACAAGCTGACTATAAACCAAGAAAAAACACAAAATCCTTAGCCAAGACTTCCACTCGGACTGAAGTCTGTGTTCTGGGTAGCCCTGTTATATGAGATCACAGCCTTTTCTGAGAACCTGACAAATAACCAGACCCTGGGAGAGTTGCGGGTGGGGTGAGATGTCTTTACTCTGAATCTCTCTGGTAATTGTTAGTATCTAAAAATAAACAGCATGACATAGACTAGAAGGATATAGCTCCACCCAGGGCTTCTCAGGGAGACTCCTCTTCGCCGAATGCAAAGGTAGCACTGTGTATGAAGAGGCAGCTGGAATTTCAAGTCTTGGGTCTTTCTTCTCTCATTAAAGGGCCAGCCTGTAAACCAACAAGGTGTCAAGAGGTCTGTGTAAGAACAAGATCCCTCACCAGGTATGGTGTTTATGGTGTCCACTACCATGTGATGATATTTACGGTGATGGTGATACCCACTAGGATATTAAGTGACCATGTGATGTTGATTCTATCTACCCTTACAGCACTCTTCTGAAGTATAATTGAAGACAGTGGGAGCATAGCGACTAATTTTGAACTTTAGTACCTACCTGTTTATAATTCCCTGGATTCTTTTTTAAGTCCCCTCAGCATCTTATGCACTAAAGTCTTCAGTGATTTATCTAAAGTCTGCTCCTGGGTAGAAAATAGGAAACAGAAAACAAGGCTAAGGCTGTAACACAAGGACTGATGCCTTGATTTCTGGCCAGCACATCTCCCTGTTGAAAAGGGGCATTCTTTTTGCTGGAATGAGATATTTTTGCCTGAAATATTCTGTAGAGTATTACCATTTTTTCAAATAAATTTGTGTGAAACAGAAATAGCATTATACACTCCTTTTAAAGCTGGGAGCAGGGAAGAGGCCTGTGAGCTTCATGTTTCAATTTTACATCTTAAATTTTATTTTTAATTCATTATCCACAGTTTGAGCACTGTTCTTATTAATGTAAGTCAGGGATTTAAAAAACAAAGTAATGAAAGAACTTTTCCAGCCATGTTGTACTGCTTCGGGACATGCCTATGGTGGGGCTGCTGCTTGCATCCCGAATATGTCCTCTGTTTCTTGAATGGCTTTGCTGATATGAGCTGAGGGCTGTCCTGCTCAAGCTGGGCAGCCAGCAGGGCCTGAGATATGCAGCTTAAGGCTTTCTTGAGTCTCTTTCAATCGCAGAGACTGGTTTGCCTCTACTTAGCAGAAATAATTTAGCAAGAGAACATAATCCTTAGAGCCCCAAATGGTATCTACTTCAGATGCTTCTGTTCAGTTCTTAGGAGGCAGGAGGCAATGAAGGCCTAGCTGTTCCCACTATCCTATTTCCTGAGAAAAATACAATCTCTAGGACTAGCAAGAAAGCCCGCTCCATGGGGCAGAGGCATTTGATATCTGGGAGGAATCTTCAAAAAGATGTTGTTGTCACCCTCTTGCCATGATAACCAAATTTGGACATATCTAAAAGAGATGCAAATGGAAGTTGCAGGGGATATAAATCCTTTGTTTTATCCATCAGCTGTGCTTATGTGGAATTCAAAGACCTATTCTCAATTCTCCAGTGTGCAGGGGCTCAATTTATATAATGAGCCAAAATTAATGGAATTGGTGTCTCTTTCTTGCAGAGTGGTCTCAGTTCAGGGTCCTCAGTAGAAACAGTACTAGTCACCTTTCCCCATTGCGGCAGTCCTATCTTTCATGCTGAGATAAATCCACTTTTCACAAAGTAGAAGCCTTACTCCACAGAAAAGTCTTCACCTGGAACAGCTAAACCAGAACTGTTAAAATATACGAATTTCAATTTCCAGGATCACAGTCCCAATTGGTTTCTCTTCTGTACACACCAGTTGATTCTTTACTTTCATCAGAGATTGACTATTAGGGAAGAAATTGTTTGAGAACAGACTATCTGAAAAAGGAATAGAATTGACATAATTATAGTAGAACAGCATCCCTGACAAGACCAGTCCAGCCCTTTGTGTCACAGCAAGTTCTCTGATCTTCTCCAAGGACACTGTAGTCAAAAGTTTGTTCTTTCCCTCAGGACAGAAAGTTAAATCACAATATTTCCCAAAATTCTTTTAAGCACAAAGAATTCCAAATTTCATTTAAAAAAAGTGTAAGGAGAATATACCCTGAAGATACCAGTCACCACAGACTTATTTAACCAAATGTGTGTTATTTCAAATAATAACAGTAATTAAAAATACAGATTTAAGAAGCCTGAGCAGATTAGTTAAAGAGCATTTTAGGATTATAAGAGCACTTCCAGTTGCATCAACCAGATGCCATTTCAAACGCTGCCGTTTGGATTAATTAACTGAGTTCAGGACACCACATATATTAAAACTGCTAGTTGTGCCCATCCTCCCCCACTCCCTTTCATAATTTGTTATTAAAATCTTGGCCAATTAGAAAAACACAACGTATTAAATAAAACAGCACACTGAACCAATCAAAAGTAATTACTCAGACTAAGATTCATTTGAATTATTTATGGCAGCAATTAAATAATTTTAAAATGCTTCATAAAGATGTGGTATGTTTCACACATTCACGTATACAGTATGCAGAATGTATGGAGTCTGTGTTAAAATGCTATTTGCTTTTACAGAAATGCCACAAATTGTGTGTTTTAGCAAAAAGATCACTATAACAGGATGTAATTGATTTAAAGCACTATTCTGGTTAAGAAATGTAGCTATAAAGTGCTTTAGACTTCAGTGCAAGAGCAATTCTGTCTCTTTCATAGAGATACTTAATTACTTTAATAAGTCTGTAAAACTGTTTTATGAAGAAGTAGCTTTTAAATTACTTTCACTAGCAGAGATTGAGATCAGTTTATGGAATGTAATGCAAATACATTTCTCAGCTTATTAATAAAATCCCAACATTTGCTGCATTGAAAGCTGGAGGAAAAGTGCTATCTTTATTTGAATATGGGTGGCCATCATGTAGATTTACCCCCAGGCTGAAACAAATTAAGTATAGATTAAGTACTGTATAATAATATATCCTTATTTAAACCAAAGAGCATAGCATAAGTTTGGCTACTTTAAATTGGGTCAGTTCTCCAACTGAGTTAGGCTCAACGTGCTGTCTCCAGTGCTGGCCTATGACAGATGCTTGGTTTAGAATTTAAGAGCAGGGTATTAACAAATCTTTTCATTGTTTTGTCTTCAGCCTTCCCACGTGGCGAGTCATCCTTTTCTTTCCTTTGTTACTCTGGTAGATGCCAGGCCTTCAATAGGAAGACCTGCCCATTAAAGAACTAAACACAAAATCAATGGTGAAGAGATTTCTTAGTCCTATCAGTACTTTGGTGACTGTCTGAAGAGAAAATTATTTTTAGATGTAGGATCTCATTACGATGTACGATTGCTTAAATGTTAAAGCTATCATTTAGTATAGGTATCTGTGTAGCTACATAAGGCTCTGGTTCCTTTATTGTTTCAAAGAATAAGCTAACAGGAGAAAGGCATTGGAAGGCTTTAGAAGATCTTACAAATTTACAGTAAAGCTGGGTGAATAACTAGAATAAAACCTGTTGTAAAAACAGCATAGAGTAACCACAGGTTTCTGATAGATTACGTTTGTCATTCAGTTTAAAAATAAGTTGCAACTTCCAATAAAGGCATCATAGATACTCCATTTTTATCGAACCTCTAGTATATTATTTTTGGTGCATTCATTTTGTCTGTGACAGCATGACAAAGTTTCTAGATGATGACAAAAGGTGCTGTGATCCAGGAATGTTTTATCTCGATGTTCATCAACTTCCGGAAAGGACATTATCTCTTGAAAGTAGTAGTGTGAGGTATGATGGCAGCAGAACATATTTTTTGAGGGCATTGTGTTATAACAGTTGAGCATGCTCCAGAGGTGCTTCAGGGATGTTGCTGCAGAACATCTGGTTTGTAAATATGCAGAAATATTATTCCAAGCTTGATCCTAAGTATTATTCCAAGCTTGATCCTAAGTGCTTCCAGAAGAAAAGAAAGTGTATCCTTTTTTTTTCCTAATAAGATGCTGGTTGGGAGGGAAAAACTAATTTAGACAAAGTAAACCAAATTAATTTCTTCCTAATTCTGCAGCCTCTGCCCACTTTCAGGCTAAGGATGGGATCAGCTGCTTTTAAAAGGGTTTATGAAGCACACTTTTTCTGCAGTTCTCTCACCTCTCTTTGCAGCAAGTCTTTCATTTAATGCTGATCAAGAAGTGTGATGCAGGAGACTGGATTGTTGGAGAAAAACTTTGAAGAATAGATCAAGGTAGTTCCCTAACAGAAATGAACCATATAATTTCTGTGGTCACTGGAATTAAGTTTATGTAAATCATAGTCTGCTGAGTTGCAGATGGCTACTTTGAGAGCAAAGCACATGGAAATCATACCCTTATATCTGCAGAGCAATCTAAGATGAACAAAAGACAGTCTGCATTAAAAGACAAGGAGATCCACTTCTGCTTTCATTCAAGAAATTCATATGCAATCTGCAGATATAGATAGCAACTCTGTTACCAGACACATGAAAATGTACTCTTTAAATGAAGTTTTTTCAAGATATTCAGTCTCAACAAAATTTTAATGATTTATTAGGAGTATATGAATAAATTTGAATATATTAGGTTTTTGAGTGTTCAACTGTTTACTATCTTCATAGTCTTATTTTCGGGAATTTCATGGCTGTACAGCAATCCTATTTGGTGGGTTATCTTTGTAGAAGAAGAGGCAGAAGAGGAATCAGGAAAGGAAGATGCTCAATTAATTAGTAGGGTATTAGTTCAAGGTTCTAATTAAAATCTGACTAGAATAGGAATTTGACAGGTGTTTGGCCAGAAAGGAAACATTAGACACTTTTTTACCTTTGGGGAAGTGAGCAGGAAAAGACAGAGCTTGAAAGGCATTTTGAGGGCATTTTATCATAAATTTTTTTAATAATAACTTTTATCTCATTATTTAATAAATTCTCTTTGACAGCAATTCTAATACAGGTTATTTTTTTTTGTTATTTTTAACATGAAATCACAGCATTTGCACGCTCTGTTTCTCTCTGGGAACGGTAAATCAGTTGGGAGTCTCTTTCTGAATTTTTTTCTTTTTTGGCTTAAATTTTTCCTTTTACTGTATTTTTGTCTCATTGCTTTTTATTTTCCACTGACTACTCCCTGAGAAGTCAAAAGCCTAGAACTCGCACCATCTCACCTTACTCTGCAAGACTCTGTAGAAGCCTCTTTGAGGAAGGACGTCTGTTGATGCTTCTCCGTGCTAACCTTCATTTTGTCCTGTCTGAACAGGATAAATGAACTCTGCTACAGAAAAAGCTGCAAGTCTATTTCAGTTTAGATGTGCACATTAAAGTAATGATGCTTGTTTGGCTGTACAGGCTGCTCCAGCTGTGGAACTTCCTGTGGCCTTGCGGGCAGGTGTGCTGCCCAGCTCTGCACCAGCTGCCTGGCTGAACACAGCATCACAGGGTGCAAATAAAGAGCCCTTTTTGGTTTGGAGACACTAATCTGTCCCTGCAGCAGTGATGCTGTGCTGTTTCTTAAATCAAATATTGTGGAATTAGAGGTCTGTAAAAATATCATCAGTTAGGGGTAGGGATGGGTGTTATTGACTTGATTTACAAAAATTTATTTTTCAAAACCTAGTCCCTTCTGGAGCTAAAATGCAATTTCTGAGCCATTTGTGAAAAACAATGGCCAAAAAAACTCTTCGTTGGAAACCAAGCTGATTCCAAATGAACATAAAGCCTCATGAGTCCTGCAGCTTACTTTGTTAGACCAGAGTAGAGCCACTTTATCTGTGAATAATGTAACAAACTTGTCAACGAAGCGTCTGAAGAAATTGTATTGTCATGGAGCCCAGGTGATTATTTTGCAGTCTAGAATAATTACAGAATCACAGAATCACAGAATCACAGAAGAGTAGGGGTTGGAAGGGACCTCTGTGGGTCATCTAGTCCAACCCCCTACCGAAGCAGGGTCACCTACAGCAGGCCGCACAGGACCCCGTCGAGGCGGGTCTTGAATATCTCCAGAGAAGGAGAATCCACAACATCCCTGGGCAGCCTGTTCCACTGCTCCGTCACCCTCAGAGGGAAGAAGTTCCTCCTCATGTTCAGACGGAACTTCCTGTGCCTCAGTTTGTGCCCATTGCCCCTTGTCCTGTCACTGGGCACCACTGAAAAGAGCTTG
>Ga0065711_1004588_pt1 | contig 23004 bp, 21 predicted proteins | sample Hoacrofraction12_FD_59098 | JGI IMG/M metagenome (GOLD analysis project Ga0065711, IMG submission 59098) | Hoatzin crop microbial communities from Cojedes, Venezuela - Epithelial fraction 12 v2 (version 2) | ecosystem: Host-associated > Birds > Digestive system > Esophagus > Crop | place... | reverse complement strand
TGAAGAGGATGGGCCTTCATCTTGGGACCCCCGATGACCACCACTAGGAGGCACTGCGCAAGTGCAACTGGGAGGAGTCTATGGAAATTATTTCTCGGAACTGATTTTGTATGCAATGAGGATAGATGCATATGTATAGGTGTATTGGGAAATCTAATGTATATGTAATATTTGATTGTATAAATCGAAGAGACATGTTGCTGCTCGGCGCGCACAACTTTAGTGGGACTACCCCCCGTGCTGCCCAGCGCCGAATAAACATCCCTACTTTACAATCTTACAGATTGCGGAGTCTGCTTTCCGCACGTCACTACCACTGGCAGAAAGTTGGACAAGCTCAAACACACGCAGCTCTTTCAGGGAAAAATACTCATTTTTCCCGGGGCCGTACATCAGCCTGTGCAGCCGCTGTGCCGTTCTTCCAGAGATGCAAACGGCTGAGCAAGCCTTCCCAGGAAGAAGTGGAGGGATGAGGGTCTCCCTGCCCAGCCCCGTGCCCCTCTCCTGCAGCTCTGCGGAGCAAGGCGTGAGGTCGCCGAGCATCCTCCTGCCACGGCATCTGGGGCTGCGGCACCGGCACGCTGCTCTGGTCTCCCTCACTGCAGGATTTAAAGTATTTCACCTTAAAAACGTTCGTGTTTCCCTCTCTTTGGCAGACCCTGGGTTTCCGTCCCTCACGCAGCGATGTTCAGAGTTCTGTGTGAAAGGCAGTGTTCCTCAGAAATACCTGACCTCGATTTTCATTAGATGTATTAAATACGCTTGTGTACACGGATAGGAGTGCGTGCCTGCTGCGAGGCGAGGCAGTCGTTGGCCTCTGCTCACAGAGAGGAAGGGAGGATCCCAGGAACACCTTCCGTGGAGTGAGGATGTCAGATCACTTTTCCCAGCTCCTACGCTAATGCCATAATTACCATGTCCTCGTGTGCTCTCTCTCTGCCCGCTGTACAGAACTGCAAATAACTACAGAGTTAAACCTATTCTGTTATTTTAACTTGTTGACTAAGTTAAATTAATGATACAGTTAAAACAACAAATGCTGTGGGTGACTGTTGCCAGACAGAGGTAGAGGCGACCGATCTAATTTTCTCACCTGCCTCGTGTGTGCGGAGAAGTGGCGATAATTCAGTGTTTGTATGTGAAACGCTTCCACCGCTTCGATGAATTCTGCTCTCCTGTACGTGCAAGTGTGGCAGGTGAAAGGGGGCTGCAGAAGAACAAACATCTGGCGCGTTCAAAACCGAACTCTGCACAGGGCTGGGAACAAGGGTCATCGATTCACCCTGTGAATCTTGGGTCTAAGCAGGGAGCCCTGACGTCCCACCAGACAGAGGGCAGCAGCCGCTCACTGAAACCTTTCCCACTGCAGAACACGAATGGCTTGTTTTCAGACGATCAAATCCGTTTAACAGGGAGGTGAAATATGCAATTAGTATCATAGGAACGAGCTTCAGTTCATGATACATCTTAATTAGCTATGTAATTTTATTTATGTTCCATTTGTAAAGTCCAGTCTTGTAATTACTGCTTGAATGTTGACTGAAGGGTTTTTTTTAGCCTTGAAGCATAAAGGAAAGAGAAATGTTTGGCAAATGGTGAGGGAAGTTGCCTGAGGTTAAACGAGGCTTCAACAGATCTTCTTGAATGGCTGTTGATTACGTGCTGGCTTTTGGGCCTCAGATCTAACGGTCAGACAAACTGAAAGCCACAACCAGTTCGAACAGCCATTCTGGTGCGATCTGTTCACATTTCATCATTTCTGGTGGGAGTTTTTCACGTTTCGCCTCAGGGAAAAGGGAGGCAACAGGCAACAGCTTTTATTTGTTCTGTACCAGTCCTGCTTACTGAGGTCAGGATTATTGTTCGCAGGAAAATCTGTTTCCCAGGATGGGAAATCACTCTTGGAAACACTGCTGTTCAGCAAGGAGAAGACTCCTTTCCAGATGCACTTCTTTCTCTAACATTGTCCTAGTTATTCAGAATAATTATTCATTGCTGAACACTTGGTAAGTGAACCCCTCTTGCTGGAGCATCCCTGTGGGTGACTATGGCTTTGCTGGACCGGATTTGGCAGCAGCAACACGTTGTCCTCGGCAGACCTCAGACAGCCTTAAAATGAGATCCCCAAATGCCGCCCGTGGGAGCTACAGGAAAGTGCAGGGTGCTGTAGAGTACGTTTTCCTAAGGGTGAGCAGAGGCAAACCCTGAGGCAAACACCAAACCCTGGGGAAAATACCGCATTTCAAGGTAGAGGAGGAAGGGTCATACCTCCAGGGAAGGTGGGGGCCAGCACCACTGGCAGATCATTCAAAATCACTGTTTCACAAGCACCTACGAGCAGTGCTCAGCTCCCTCCCCACAATCCCACCACGTGCCCGGGTTGGAGAGAGGCGAAGAAGCTGCACAGGAACGGGGGGATGCCAGCTGGAGGAGTCGCTGGCGTTTGACAGGCTAAAAAACTTCCCTGGAGTTGTTGGCAGTTCACAGAGAATTGGTGCATTGTACTTCAGGATCCTCTTTTTAAAGAAAAGAAGTCCTCGAAGGGAGTCAGCCCGTGGGCTTCCTGCCCGGCTTTGCAAGGCACGTGTCACGCTGATGCTTTTATTCGGAGAGGCATTTCGTCAGGCTGCAGAAAATGCTTTCATTTGAAAGAGCTGTCTCGCAAAATTAGTGAGCGTGTAAGGCCTTCTAAAACTACTCATGGTTACTTAATAGCTAATTAATAATTTAACTAATAGCTTGTGATTAATTACAATAAGGACAACAATTCCTAGTTCTGCTGTGACACAGAAGGGCCAGGCTGGACCAGGCAAGCGATTGCAAAACCAGCACCAAATCTTGATGCCTCTGATCAAACTGCTCGGCTCTCCACTTGACCAAAAGCCCCCCTCCTGGACTTCAAGCACGTCCTGAAAATGCGGCAGAAAATTTCTGGGGATGGGGGCTTCAAGAACTTCAAGCTTGTCAGGTGGGTGGCAGGGCACAGGATGAAAATAATTCCCATCCTGAGGTAATGGCTGGACACATGCTAGCAAAGGTGACCTTTTCTCAGGATGAAGCTGCTGAACCAAGGCTCCTCAGGCACGCCTGTGATTCATTGGAGCCCAGGAACTTGGTGGTTCCTGGTAGACAGGACTGGGGAACAGTCCTCTGCTGAACCCTCCTCAAAAGAAGAGACCACCACGTGGACAATCGCACCGGCACCTTGGAGGGCCCTTTTCACCCTGCTCCAGAGTCACGGGCATCCACGTGAAGGTGGGGTGTAGAAGAGTCTGACTACAAAACCCCCTGGCCAAAGCTGTCTCATGGCCAAAATAGTGCTGCAGAACGTAGGAGATGGGCAACTCCTGCCCTCCAACCTGCCCTGTGTCCCCCAACAGACGTTTCTGGGCATGGACTGGGAGGATGGTTTTCTATTGGTGGTGTGGGTCAGAAACCACAGGAGTTCAGGTGTATTCACCAGTGGTTGACAGCAGCATCCCAGTCCTGGCCGATGCGGCTTCGGATCAGTTATTCTTTTCCACGCATTTAGTAAAGCAGGGATCAAGCTGCCCATGATGGCCCTTCCTGAGAGCAGCGAGACGCTGGCTGCGCTGCCGGGGAAGCAGGTGAAGGGAGCAGCTCTCCACGCGGAGGGTGAGGCAGGCTGGAGGACCTTAGATCGACATATTTTCTCCTGCGGTCTGAAGACGGGAGCCCTGCACTCCGAGGACAGCGTGGGGCAGGAGCCCACGGCCAGCCGGGGACTCTCTTTGAGCTCCAGCTCAGACGGGAGGGCCAGGGATGTCCCCACTATGGCAGAGCTGTCATTTCCCAAGCTCCAAGAGGGAGACAAGCACCCATTAATCACCTCCGTTGCCCATCTTCCCCCTCCCCCCAACTTCTACCCTTCTGGCTTTTTCCCTGGAATAATTCCCCATCCCATTGACCCTGGTTGTCCCGCAGAATCCCCCGCGTTACGGGGAGATCTGGTCTCCTGCCGCCGCACTCCTGAGCTCTGCGGGGATGGAATAGGACAGGGAAGAGGAGAAATCCTCTGGGGTCTTCACAGAGCCAGCCCGGGGGTGCAAGCCTGCGGTTTGTACCCGAGCCGAGCCAGGACCCTCCCCTTCATCGCAGCCGTGCCGGTGGGGGAACGGGAAGGCGGCTGGGTGCTGCGCCAGCCGCTCAGCCCCCCAGCTCGCTGCTGACGACAGAAAATCAGCTGCCTTGGATCCGATCTGCCACGAGGCTTGACACGGACCTGTGAGCTGTTTTCATTAGGGGAAGACACCAGCTGCCGAGGCCCTCCGGAGAGTCCCAGAGCTGCGGAGGAGGGAGGGATAAATGAATTGTGTCACTCTGCAGTGGCTCGGAAAGGGATAACAACCTATCACAAGCCGCACCTTGGAGATCTTACTGTGCAAACAGGGGAAGAGATGGGGGATGAACAGAGCGAACCGTGGTGATGCCAGCGATCACATCCGAAACCAGAGCTGCTAGCACGTTGCTCACGAGAGGGACACCACCATAATTGCAATTCCAGAGACAAACAGCACGCCCAGCTCTCTCTCCAGGGAATTCGGTCAACTTCCATTTAGGGAGGTGTGACTATTTTCTCGTTACGCGTTTCAGTGTCTTTAAATGGTTTTAAACACGGAAAATAATGTGAAGGATTTCCTGAATTTTAATGCTTTGTCCTGCTCCGATGCAGGCAGGAGCGCTGAATGACCAGAATTTCCCCAGAGCAGAATTTCTAAATTGCACTCAGCTCTCTCAGGGAGCAAGAAGAAAATTCCGAGCCCATACTGGTAAAGTCTGCTGATGCCACAGGTTAGTGGAGTGTCTGGCTTGGTAGATCACTCAGCTCTGCAAAATGTGCTGGTTTTGCTTGAACAACATCACTTTCACATGATGAAATGCAAGGTCTGGCAGGCAAGAGCACGGAAGGTTTTCAGACTTGTAGGAAGGAGGCATGCACATCTGGGAAGGAGTGACAGAGAAAAGGACGTGGCGAGGGTCAAGGTGCAAAACCCTCTGGCCAAGAGCTCCCAGGGCCCGGCTGCGACTGATGCGTCAGGCAAGGACCGGGCAGTAGGGATGGGAGGATAGACAGGAACACTGTTCCTGAGCACTAGTGGTACCGCAGCGAAGCAAACCATCTCTGAGACAGAAAAGGTGTAGGCAAACTGGACATGGCTCAAGGGAAGTCTCCTAGAACAACTCGGGGCCTGGAAACCTTGCTTGTATTGAGAGACTGAAGAAGGAGCAACCCCTTTGGTTGGCCCAAGGGTCGGTTAAAGAGCGATTTGACCTGTCTGATCTTCAGGCAGGAGCTTGAGCACAAGGCTGCAATCTGACAGCGGAGACCTCCTGCGCTGAGCAGAGAAAGTCAGAACAGGAGTCAAGAGTTGGGTGCACTGAACACAGAATATCGCATGCACATTTAAACTGCGGAGATAACTGCGCAGTGGACCTTTTTCTTTCACAATAAAAAGGGGTTTGTCACTGTTCACGTATCTAGACGTAGTTTCAGAAGACAAACTTGGTGCTGGTCCTGGATTTGCTGGGAAAGGCTATTGGTATTGAACCATGTCATACTGGGACCCAGTGCAGGTGAGGTTGTGTTTCCTTCTGGCCTCCCCACATCTGGCTCTACGCGTTGGCCTTCAACAAGAGCGTAATGACCTGGGGAGGTTTGGGGGTGGAGGGAGTGCAGCATCACCTTTACTCCTGGGTCACAGGTGGTAGAACATGCTTTTCTCCGAGCATTGGAGGCATTGGTCTGCCTTGACTCCTACAGCGCAAAACCAACATGGTGGGCAGAAGCCTTTAAAAGGGAGGCTGGGAGGACTGATTAAACTTGCCATGTCATCCTACCACAGCACCTCAGATGGCTTCCACCACGGGGAATGGACCCGTGCTGGGAAAGTGCAGGTTCAGAATGCACAGGCGTATCTGTCCAGAAGAGTGACCTCCAGCAGCTCCTAGGGAGAGGTCTGGGTGTGCACAGACCTCGGACCCATGGACACCTGTATAACTGCTTCAAACCTCTTCTTTGGGTCAATAAATCCCTACCAACAGTTTTCTAAAAAGGGGTGTCCACAGGTGACAAACTGCTTACAATAGAAATAATGTGAATATTAAGTTAATCAAAGCATTCACATTGGAAGGGATTAAAAGAGGGGAGGGGGGGGAAAAAAAAAACCAACCCAGCTCGTAACAAGCAATCCATGTCACTTTTTTTTCCCTCCTGTGTACTCTTGCTCTGTCCCATTTGTCTAGCAGTAATCTACATTTCAAATGATTACATGGGAAGCTGAAGTGGTAGTGACAGGGATAAACGAAGCTTGTTAAACTAATAGCTGCACTAATGCCCAAATATGTGAACTTCCAGAGTCAGGCAGCATCCAAGGCTGCCGGAGCTGTCAGCCCCGCTCCCCCTGGGCTCGTCCGCCAGCCGCTGCCACATGATGAATGGCCCTGTCGAGTAAATTCATCCGGGGCCCAATTAAATAGGCAGAAATGAACTAGAGCCGTCAACCAGGGAGAGAGAGCGAGAGAGGGAGGAAGAAAGAGAGAAGATTTAAAAAAAAAGAAAAAAAAAGGGGTGGGAGGAGGGGAGAAATATTCCTCACAAAGTCAAGGAAGCTCCGGCGCAGTGAAGTCATTCTGTCAGAAAATGGCCATTTAATGCTTTGCCGAGCCCACGACAGATAAGTCATCTGAGGAAGCTTTAGTGGAGTCCCAGGGCATTTCGTTTATTAATTATCAGCTTCGAGCGGGGATTGCAGCCAGCCTCTCCCTCTTCCCCATCGCTTTTCCTCGGCCGAGTGCTGTCAGCCCCTCGCCTCCTCCCTGTCAGGTGGCCGTGCGGCCGCGGGCACACCGGGCGCGTGGCAGCAGAGGCGGTGGGGAGGAGGACTTGTGGGCTCTTCGTGCCTGCTCCTTCATCACCTTCCTCAAAAAATCCTGGCTGTGGTGCTTTGCCCCGGCCATCCCCTCTCCCCCTCCTCCCGCTGCACCCCAAAGCCCCCCCAGTTCCCTGGGAGGGACTGGTTGGACCCCGCACCAAGGTCCACCCTGCTCCATCCCCTCCCATCTGGACCCCCCATTCCCTCCCATCCTGATGAGCCAAGCCCCGAGCAGAGGTCCCCCATGCCCAGGGATAAAGCAGCCTGCGGAAGGCACGTTTTTCCCGCTGGAAGCCCCAAGATGTGTTGTAGACTTTGGACGAGCACCTCACCTGCCACATGCAGGACCTCACGCTGCCTGCGTCCTTGCTTCATCCCACCTGGCGCTGCTCCCATCTGCGTCTGCCGCCTCGTCGCTGCTCCCTGCACGGTCTGTGTCCACGGCAGGCAGGGCTCGGGTGGGTGACGGCGGGCGAGGCAGAGCCGCTGAGCTGGGTGACACCTCAGCCGCTGTCTCCGGTGGGCTCCAGCATGGCTGGTGACAGCCCGCGTCTGCACTGGACTGGGAGATGCTGCTGGAGGACGACAGATCCACTCCTCACCTTGTCTGCTGGCTGCGTACGGCTGCGTTCCCTGGCCCAGAAACATCAGCCAGAGGAAGGTAGATGGCTGCTGGTGGGAAGGAGAAGAGGAGAAGGGGTGGCAGTCTCAGCAGCCGAGGCAGAAGAGCCCAAGGGCGGCTGGACACCAACAGAGTGAAGAGCAGGCTGCAAGCGGACCTAGTTATGAATAAAGGGAGTTGACTGTGATTCACCTCCCAGGGACTTCAGAAGAACCAGAAATCATGTAGTGGATGCCCATAAAACCCTGCTGATCAGGACTGATTTCTTCTTCTCTCTCCTTCTTCTTACCTGAGGCAGAAACCTTCAGGAGAAAGGTTACCCAAGGCAGCTCGAAACACCCGGCCAGGCTTAAGGCGCTGGCATCTCTGAAGGCCTTCTCTGAAGCCAAGGCTCCTCACCTCATCCTGCGCTCCACACAGACGTAGCCAGGCACATCTCCAGGAAAACCTGGCACTGCTTTTGGTGAAGGACCCCCTTCCCCCAACCCCAGCCCCTGCTGTGGTATGAGCTCTTCCTAAAGCACCATGGTGAAAACCACCGGCTGTTATTCAGCACTGCTGTATTCACATCATGGAGCACTTGCCCCATCTCTCCTTTGGCTCCACTATTATAATAATTTTAAAATTAACAGAGTAGTTATTTTTGGGGGGGAGACACAACATGATGTTCAGCTATAGCACCTGAAGTCATGCAAGAACTCTCCCCCAGAGCAGCGAGGTGATGTTTTCCTGGCAGAAATATGGGGAAATGTGTTGCAGTTCATGGTGTTCATACATGGTGAGATACATGATGGGTGTGTAGCCCGTCGGGGTGGTGCTGGAGAGGGGCTGGCAGCCCGCTCAGGCTGTGGTCTCACCTGTGCTAGCTGTTGGTACCGGCCCCTCAGCCATCAGGGCTGCAGGAGTTGTGGTGGGACAGCACTGCCAGGGGCACGGTGACCGTTTGGCAGTGCCATGGATCAAGGCTCGGTGCTCATCTCAGTCCTAGCTCTGCTCTGTTCAGCAGCACAGACAGACTCCATTGGGCACGTCCACCTTGGGGATGCCCTCCATAGCACCAGGATTGCTTACCTCTGCCAGGTCTCCCTGGTCCTGCAGACACAAGTGGAGGGCATCAGCCAGCCATCTGCTGAAGCCTGGCCTTGCCTTCCCTTCCCTTTCTCAGCCTCCTCCACACAACCGCTGCTCCTCCGGCAGCACGCCATTTCTTTTAGCCTTCCTGGCCACTGCAGTGCATTTTTCCTCAGCGTGGCTCCCGTTGCAGCCCAGCAATGTGTAAGGTCCTTCAAAAGCAGAGGGTGGTATCAGTGCTAAATTACCAGTTGCTCTGGTTATCGCAGTATTCATTTATCTGGCTGTTCTCCGTGCCTCACAGACACCTCCAGAGCTGAGTGTCTGAAATATATAATGCCGGTTGCATATTTTACTGCCTGCCATGGTACTGTACATGCTCCAGGGCCTCGTGGAAGGAGCAAACTGGTCTGGCAGTTTACTCTTGCTTCTTGCTTTCTGCCTGTAGCTTGTAATAGCACATCTCCTCTGAACTTCATGGCCAGTTTTCGGAACGCTTTGTAAGAGATGTTGTTGAATCCTCCTTGAAAGACTAGAGAAATAGTACCAACTCGTTCTTCTTTCCACTGCTGTGGTAATGAGGTTTCTCTGTTCTTCAGGAATTCTGCACTGAAATTCCTCCACATTTCCTCATTGTGTCTCCTATAGCCTACGTATTTGGCTCTCCAGCTGCAACTGGCCAAAGCTTTCCCTGCAGAACTTGCTGTGGTGTGTGCTTCCCAGTAGTGCCCTTAATCAGAGGTCCCATTTGCTGTGCTCTGGTTTACTGGTGTGGCAGTCAGAGCTAACAGGCTGAGGTGCAACGGCGTTGTCACAGCTCACCTCTGCTGTGAGGTCCAGCAGAAACTGGGGTGTGTGGTCCTCACCAGAAACCCACCCTCTGCCTCACCACCGCATGGGGCAGAAGATAGACCCCACAGAGTAGTAATCTGTAAGTGACAGTGTGATGTTTCGGCACTGCGGCAGCGTTTGTTGCCAGAGCACTGTACCCCCTTGCTGGGGATCATTCAGGACTCACTGCAGCACCCAGCACCTGGAGGATAGCTAAACGAATAATTAAAAGAGAAGCTCTGTTTGCACTGAAATGTCAGGTGGTTTTTTTTTTTCACAGGGCAAAGATTTTTCTTATCAAAAATCTATTCACTAAAATGCTAATGATAGTCAGTGATTAGAAACTGCTGCTCAAGTTCTGAAAGTTCCCAGTGGGTTTCGTAGACACGGCATGTAGCTTGTCAGTTCAAGAAGTGTTTTCCACAAATCAAACTTCAGAGCATGCATTTAAAAAAAATATTTCATTTCCTTAATGCTTCACTGTGCTAAATCCAATAGGGACTTCTGAGTTAAGTGACAAAGACCACATTATTAGTTGCAAAGTCAGTTCTGATAGAAGTGTCTCATGGCAAGATGTTCTCAGATAGGCATAGAGGAACTGCTAGCAAATGTGTGTAATGCTTATCTTAATTTAAAAGAATAACTGTTTTATTGAAATGAAGGATTGACCTCTTTTTATTTCTTAGTCTGGGAGAAGTTCTCTGCCAGCCAGATGAAGGTGTTCTAACAAGAAACGAAGACCTTAGAGAAACACAGGGGTCAACTTCCTCCAACTCTAGCAGTAGTCAAGCATACAAACTTGGTTGCAGGCAACACTACATTAATCCTTATTAATGCCAGCACCTTGCATTTAGGGTAGAAGCCTTCAGGTCTGGTTGTGGAGTCTTTGGTGATTTCCAGTGCACCATTCCTGCTGCTTCTGCTGATTTAGAAAGGAATATACGACCTTGCCAGCAAGTCTGCAGTTGGGACCCTGGGCCCCAGCACACACACCCTGGTGGAGTGCCCCATTGCCCCAGGAGGACCACTCCTCCAGCTTGTCACTGGTTCTGGTTCTTCCTCTTCTGGAAGAAACAGGTTTAAGCTTGAAGCCCAGTTTTCATGGAAAAGTTGCGGTTAGATGAGGCAGTTCCGCTCCTACCTGGGGAACTTTGGAGTTTTTGCAACTTTTTCCAGTGGAACAGGGGCCCGGCTAAAAACACCATTCAACAGCTTCTGTCAAGTAAGCCACAGGCAATGTGGACCAACACGTTTGTGTCCTGTGGCAGGACTATTTGACGTCCCATTGAATGAAGTCAGTTGAGCAACAGCAACAGATGAACCCAAGAAGCCTGTGCACACTTGGTCTTCAGTGTGGTTGCCCTATGGCACGGAGCTCTCCAAAGGACTGGTGCCCAGCTTAAGCATTCCAGCTTTATAAGTCCAGCCCTCATGAGCGGACTAGGATGACTGAGATGGCCCATTCATTGCTTGCCAAAGAAAGGTAGGAAGCACCTCACATACATTTAAATCATATTAGAGGACAGGAGCACATAGACTAGTGAGCTGCTGGGGGAGGTGAGTGGTGCCCAGCTGATGAAGAGCAGGAGAACATCTCCTGGGCACACCACAAGCCCCCCTTTATGCACAGAGCTTGCAGATCAGGGGACGCTGTCCAGCTCTTGGCAGAGCTCAAAGTATGGAAATGAAGTAAATTAACTGTTTGGACGCCTTTTAAGTTTCTCAAGTGTGCTCCAGCTCCCTCACTGAATTAAGCAAGGGGGTTTAAAACCATGGGGTAAAAAAGGGCAAGTGGTTTAGAAGGCTTCCTTTGCCATTGCAAAGCAGTAACAAGCATCTACAGAGAAGTCAGGTGATAAGATAGCGTGTCTGGAGGTATGTGCACGCGTACGTACACATCTTTGCAGGTGAACCCACCCCACAGGCTGCAGAGGTCCAGAGCTCTCTGGGATTGCCCCAGAAGAAGTGTCCTCACCCCAAAGTCCCAACCTTGACCATCCCGCTGTCCCCAGGACGGCCAGGTCCTCCTCCACCCAGCAGCACCCTGCACCTGCCAAGCTCCCATCCCCTGGCATGCCCTGACAGCATCCATCTCTCCTCCATGGCGGGCAAGTGTTCCCCCGGTGCGAGGCTTCACACCGCACTGTGAACAGCTTGTCTGGTGTCTGAATGGGAGGAAAATCCATCATTTTTAGTGTCTTGCCTGTCCCTGGGGGAGGGGGAGGGGAGGAAGAGCATCAGCACGAGACCCTTCCCATGCAGGCACTTTGATTGAATGCTTGATGGCCCTTAAAGAACAGGGAAGTAAATAAAGAGAGAAACAGACTGAAAAGCCTTTCCCTGCCATCCTTACCCTGCAAGTGTCCTTACGAGATAAGGTGCCCTCTGAAATTCATAATCCTGGTTGAGATCAAAAGAAATGTCCGAAATCCCGAGGAAGGAGCGATGTGTAACCGCGGGCAGGGTGAAGGGGAGCCGTTGCCTCCTCGGCATCCCTGCAGAGCCGGCCGGCTGGATCGCCGTTCTCATCTGCCCATCACTGCTCTGCAACAGCACGGTCCTACCAACCCCGCCGGAGCCTTTGCACACCGTCCCTGGAGAAACAGAGGAAAAATGTAGGATGACAGCACTTGACGTGAAATCAAAGGGGGAAGAGAGGGACAGACTGGTTGCAGCCAGTGGTCTGTCCGATCCAATATTCTCCAGTAACGGTCAGAAAAGGGGTTTTCCAATACTGGAACGATTTTCTAGGTTAGTCAAAAGCCTTAGCTCTAAAATTGACTATCTTTAGCTCAAACAAATTAAAGATGCAATATTACAGATCAAGTAAAAAATAATAATAACACTGTAAAATTTTTTTGTAAATGTTACAATGCTTAATAAAAAAAATGTGTCTTTTTGCAGGAAGAACTGTAGAATACTTTATCAATAAGGTTTAAATGAGTCTGTCTGCCATTTTGGAGTAACTTTTTTTAAATTATTTGATACCAACCCAATAAAGTATCTTCAAAAAATTGAAACTGAAACTAAACCAGAAAGGCTAAAATCAGGCAGAAGTCTTGCTCTTTGCTTGGTTCCTCATAGATGGAGAACTGATTTTGCAGACCATCCCACAGCTTCTGGGCAATCCATTTTAAAACAAAGCCAAAGCTCGACCCTTTATAAGGATCTGGGTTACAGAGTTTTCCTGCTTGTGGGGGAAGCTGAGCCATTCATGGGACTATTAAACATCTGCAATGGCGAAGCAAACAGCCGCGTGTGAATCTCTCTGGGGCTGAACTTCAGCACAGCACCTTGTTTATTCTACTTCTAGTTTTCAGCAGAAGAAATGGAACTTCAGGGGAGGTTTAGATTGGATATTAGGAAAAATTTCTTTATGGAAGGAGTGGTCAGACATGGGAACAGGTTGCCCAGGCAAGTGGCGGAATCACCATCCCTGGAGGGATTCAAAAAACATGTACACACGGGACTTCATGACATGGTTTAGCACGCATGGTGGTGATGGGTTGACAGTTGGACTTGATGATCCTAGAGGTCTTTTCCAACCGTAATGATGTTGGATTCTACAGTTACTGATAACAGAATATCAGACACCACCCAACCCAGCAATGAGGCATTCACACAGCAGAAGCACAAGAGCAACCTCGCTGATCTGAGGAAGGAGGGTGAAAATTTGGGCCAACAGACAGGATCATGCCTTGTGTCAGGAGGCAGGTAACGTGACTCCACTGCGCTGCTCTGGCCCCGCTGCAGGTTGGCTGATGGAGAGGGGCTCGGGGACACCCCAGCACCCTGCATGCAAGACATCCCTGGAGGTGGCTGCTCCCTCCCCTGCACATGAACCAGTGGATGGACAGAGGTTTCACCCCTGCCCTGGCCAGGAGCTGCTGAGGACCGCGTGAGCTCAGCACAACCAACGCAGGCAGGGGATCGGTCCTTGTCCGCCATTTCAATACTCACCAGTACTGGCCAGTGCTGTACACATCCCCTAAATTGTATTTTCCTTTGCAGGCTCTCCAGCACAGATGTTCTTCCTGCGCTGTCAAAACCGGCAAATTTAAGCGAATGCCAATAATTCCATTTCATCCCTAAATTTCTTTTGTCATCATCATTGAACTTGGCTTACTAATGATTTCTTAGAGTTTCAGCTTGAGTGGGCATCCATAGATTTTCCTTCTTTTTGGGTTAAACCTGGAGTTATCATCGGGTGTGTTTTCTGTCAGCTCCTAACTGTTCCTTGCACTTGCCTGTGGCCAAGACGCTGCATAAATCTGAGGATGCAGAAGGGGATGCAGCAGGGAAGGGAAAGGGCTTTATATCAAGGCCAAGTTGTTGCATGCATTATGCTGCCGCACCACAGCACTTCATCAAGTTCTAATTACGCCTGGTTGACAAATTCGTAGCCCTTTCAACTGGAGATAGAGTGTCTTTGACTGAGTCCATTAGGGCTCGTAATTTTTGATAGTTGAGTTTGCCAGTTGTCTGCTTATACTGATTTTTTCCCCCTACTAAAACCAACTTTTATATAACTGCAAGTCTAGGTTCATTTGCTTTATGTACAGGTCCCCTAAGAGGCAGAGAAGTGAATTATATTCTCCCTCTTGGTCTCGTGCAGTTACTAAATTACATTTTTAGCACCTGAAATTAATGGCTAACTGGAGGCAGGCTAGGGAAAGAGTAAAGTTAATGAATTGACTAAATATGATAGCAGAGGAAAGCAAAGAGCCGTGTTTCTTCTACCTGTTTTTCCAAATTTTACTGAAGCAAGAAACCAGCAATTACCCGTCGGTCCCAGGGTGTCGGTGAGCCAAACGAGCCAAAGCGCCCGTGCGGGTGTCGATGCTCGCACCACGGAGAAGGCAGCACTGTTCTGGGGAGACAGACCCCGGGACCTGGCCGACCCTGGGCAGGCTGGGCATGGGCTGCGCTGCCTGGGGCTGGGGGACCCTGGCTGCGGGCAGACCTCCAGACTGGCAGTCGCCTTCCTCACCCCTCTGCTGTCCCCGGCATCGCTTGGGACTCAGACAACGGTGCTGGTTTGGGAGAAGGAACGTTACGCAGCACGAACACAAGGATGGGGGTTGATCTCGGACTGATTCTGCACTTTCACCCCACCCACCCAGCAGATAGGAGTTACCAGCTGCACTGAAGACACTTTTTTGGGCTCTGAGCAGAAAGCATCAGAGTTGTACAGACACGTTTTGTTTCAGCCTCCTAGAGGGATGAGCAACTGTTAGTTCAGCTGAATGGAAGCTGTCTCTTTTTTTTCCTCCTCTCTCTGTTTTTTATCCTTTGTGCACAAGCCTCTGCCTCAGCCACGTCCCACACTTGCTCTTGGCCTTGTCTCAGCAATGCTCCTGCCCTGCTCAGCCCCACGCTGCTGGCAACCCTGTGTCCTGCTGACGCTTGGCTCTCCCCATGCCCCAGCATCCCTGCTGCAGACCCCGGCACTCGCTGCTGGCATGAGACGCCCACCAGAGAGAGGGTACCCACCAGAGAGGGGTGCTCACCGGAGGGAGGCGGTACCCACTGGAAAAGGGGGTATCCACTGGAGAGGGTGCTCACTGGAGAGGGGGGCTGCCCACAAGAGAGGGGGGTGCCCACTGGAGAGGGGTGCCCAGCAGAGAGGGGTGCCTATCAGAGAAGGATGCCCACCAGAGAGGGGTGCCCACCAGCGACAGGGGTACCCAACAGGGAGGGGGTGTGCCCACTGGAGAGGGGTGCCCACCAAAATGGGGGTATCCACCATAGAGGGGTGCCTATTGTAGAGAGGTGCTCACTGTAGAGGGGGTACCCACATAGAGGGATGCCCACCATAGAGGGGTGCCCAGCAGGGAGTGATGCTCACCGGAGAGCGATGCTGACCAGAAAGGGGTGCCCACCAGAGAGGGGGTACCCACCGTAGAGGGATGCCCAGCAGAGTGGGGTGCCCACCAGAGAGGGATGCTTTCTGCAGAGGCTACAAGAGTGCCATATCCAGGGACGGGCAGATCCGCGGGTCCCTGCCTGCAGCCCGGCTCGGGAGAGCAGAGCTGGGCTTTGGCTGTGAACATCACCACCCCTGTGTGTCTCACAGCTGTTAACCTGGCTGGGAGCACAACAGCCCGCAGCCAGGCTACAAGCTGTTGGGTTTGTACCTCTGAGTCACTCAGACGCCTTTCCTGCTGTCCTCGGTGTGGGTGTTTCAAAGCCTCAGCTTCTCCCACTTTGGGGACGGGGTAGCTGCACAGCACTGCCGGCTCTCGTGTCACCAGTCATAGGGGCTTCCCCAGCACAAAGTCCGTGCAGTCAGCCTATTGCCCACAACTAGTTTGTCCCTTTTTTTGGAGATATGCAAGACAGAAGCCAAACCGATGCTTGTTTCACTTCCCAGCACGTAGCTGCTTTCATGTTTATGACACGTAGAGAGAAGTGCTTGAATGACAGTCAGCTAGCTAAACAAAAATCTCCCTGTTCCAGAGCTAGAAGTTTTCATGCACTTGTTTTCTGGATGCCCAAAGGTCTCCCCTGCTACTCACCTGTATTTGCCTCATCAATTGTAACTGTATTTTGAAAAAGGTAATACCTAGCTGTATCCTTACATTGAATTAAAAAATTTAATATTTACAGTTACAGGATTTCCTCCTGGATTGGCACTGTATGCCAGACATTTCTGTGTAGTACACTAGAGTTGCCATACCAAAGATTCAGTGAAGCATCCTGTGGAGTGCAACGTTATTTGAAGAAAACAGCCCCCCAAAAAACACGGAGCGTCCTGCTGCTTGTCCAGGATTGCTTAGCAGAGAACCGGGAATCAGCTGGGTATCTTCTACCAGGGCTCACAACAGCAGCAAGGGGCTGCAGGAGACCAGCTCTTTAGTAGTGGAAATCTTGAGACAACAGAACAAAACATGGAAATTTAAATTGTAAAGTGACACTTTTTCTTTGAAGTGGGAGAAATACTTTCTCAAGCAGCCCCTCACCAGCTCCTCTCTGGTGGTGAAGCAGATCGGCATCATTAATGCAAACGGGCTCCCCGGCGGGTGCAGCGTGGCAATCTGCACGGCTGGGCAAAATCTGGAATTTCTGATTTAAGGGAAACGTCAGGGTTTTGAAATTTGTCATCCTCCTGACGCCGAGTGAAATCGAGTATTTCTAGAGGTGCTACGCACACAGATTGGCTCAGGAAAACTGACATTCCACAACCGTGGCATTTTATGGAGGAACTAAAGCCCTTTCAAATACGATTATTTTGGATTTCTTGGTATCACTTCACAACATCTCACGAGCTTACACGGCAAGCACAAAAATAATGGAACTAGGGGGAACCCCACCCCACACCCGCCCCCAAAAAATCTCAAACTATTGCTCTGGAATGTTTTAAAATGAAGATTCCAAAACTGAAAATATGTTATGGAAGTTTCTCATGTGGAAATTTCTGAATTTCTTGAAGTGAACACATAGCCTAAGAGCTCCCTGTTTGGGTGAAATTGGTGTTTTCCAACAAAATGCACTGAAAAATTTGTGACCCACTTCAACTGGCTAACAGCCAAAGGAAGCAAACAAAAACACAGTACAGTGACAGGTTCTCACTAAAGCTAAGAGTTAATCAAGGTCTGTGCTCCCAGATGGAGAACCACCATCCAGCAGCATTGAGAAATATCCCTAAAGCAAGGGTGGGGGGTGTCTGCGATGGCTCACATCCAAGAGAAGGCTATAGACATGGGATTTTGTTAAAAGTATTTGCTTGGGTAAAACTGGGAAACTTCTGTTTTGGGAGACATCACAAGTCCGGAGAGCAATGCAAAGCCTGGGGCACTGGCCTCCCACCCTGGCCAGGATCTCCAAGGAGACACATGAAGGAGCAGAGAATTGTCCCCATGTCCATGCCCCTCTGGCTGGAAACACACGCAATCACATTTCTTTGGGGTTTTGGGTATTTCTCTGTGTGGGTTTTTTCCTCTGGAGGAAGCATAGCATTAACTCACTTGAGATGCACGTTGTCCCCGAACTCCCATCTGCCCGCCTCTGGTCCATAAAAAACCCCATGACTACATCCTCAAAACAGCTTTGGCCGAGCACTCCCGGTCACCCTACGTGTGCCGGGCAGCTTTCACACACACGTTTGAACGAAATGGGAACTGACAGTGTCGAGGTGCTGTAAGTGCTCGGCTACAAAGGATTCATGTAATTATCTTTTGTCGGAATTCATCTTGTCAGCCCTGCGCGGCGCTAATGTCTTTAGAAACTCTGGAGATGAAAAACTGAGGAAAAAACCTCCAGTTAGAGCAGTTTCTGGTCATTACAGCATTTTTGGGGGTAGGAGAAATGACAGCCAAGGAAAGCGGCAGTCCCAAGAACTTGGCCTCAAGTTGCGTCAGGGGAGGTTTAGATTGGGTATTAGGAAAAATTTCTTTAATGAAAGAGTGGTCAGGCGTTGGACCAGGCTGCCCAGGGCAGTGGTGGAGTCCCCATCCCTGGAGGGGTTCAAAAACCGTGTGGATGTAGCACTTGGGGACATGGTTTAGCAGGCATGGTGGTGTTGGGTTGATGGTTGGCCTTTGTGACCTTAGAGGTCTTTGCCAACTTTAATGATTCCATAATCCTATGATTCTAACAAACACAGGGCTGGGAAATTTCCTGCTCGAGCCATGGGACACAAGCAGAGGAGTTAATGGTTGTTGGCTGTCCAGGTACGTCAGTGAGTGAAATCTCTCCAGCTGGCAGCTGGCTAAGGCAGGCTGTATGAAAGTCTTACCGAAAATGGTTCAACCATCACTAGATGCAAGGCACGGAAAGAGGAATTTGTTTAATTGCATGCATGCTCGTTCACTGCTCACCCCTGGGAGGGACTGGCTGGCTCCACACCGCACGGTGCTCACAGGGATGTTGCTGCTGGAACAACTCCAGGCCCTGAAAATCTCTTGGAACTTTGTTGTGAGTGGATTCCTCTAAAAACCACCCATCCAAATGTGCAGAGACATTGTCAGAGAGGTGTCCTGACATGCTGGAAGGAAATGTTTCTTCACACCTCTGCGTGGGTGGCTAGGTTAATACTGAACTAACAACTCAGTTTGGTATTTCTTGTAAACTGTTGTACTTTTGGAAAAAAAACATTATCTTTCATGTCCCTCGATTTTTAGTAAATTAATTCCATTTTTCATGCACTTTTCTGAAAAGATTTCAAAACAAGTTATTTCAGGTTTGTTCTTTTTTTGCAGTAGCATGCAGGAAGTTTTTTTTTCCTGTTGTATCTGTAAAAATATTCTTTCACTGATCCAGTCAAAGAAAAAGTATTATTTTTCACTTTGGCAATAACATGTTCATTCTTTGAAAAAGCAGCGGCCCCTTATCCAACAGTCCTTCCTGGGGTGAGAGCCGTCTCTGCGGCGGAGAGCTGGGCGCTGGGACCGGTCCCGGATGGTCAGCCGGGCACGGACACAGCACCGGGCTCCGCGGGAATGAGCACACTGACATCTGTTGACTGGACACAATTTCTCCAGCCCCGCTAACGGAGCTCTCCGTGTAAGCTGAAGCGATTAAACCACAGGAATTGAAACACAAAGGATCGCAGCTCTTATTTGTCATCAGGAAGGGTCTTATTAGGGAACATGGGTATCTTTCTGGTGCTCAGGTTGTGCTCACAAAGCCTATTAAAAGGACGTTAATAAGCTGCTTGTAACTTGGAAAGATCTCTTGCTTTTGAATATTTAGGGTTACATTTTACTCGCAACAAAATTTATTTCAGAATCGCTCAATTAGATTAAAACCTTACTGTGCAAGGCTTTAAAAAACACTTTAAAATACCTTCCGCTTCAAAACATTTGCAGAATCTGAGATTTTGTTGACTCTCCCAACCCTCAGACAATACCACAGTCCATGACGGAAGAAAACATCAAATTTACCTCCCATGAAGGCAGAGGCAGTTTCCAAAACCAAGAGCTGTAAAATCTCCCATAATTCAGTTTTATTCAGAAGCGGGGAAACTGAATTAAAGTCCTGAGCTGGGAAACAGCCCCAAGACTGCTTGCCTTTGGTGATTTTCTGGAAAGGTTCCTGTCCTAGCCCTGCTCAAGGAAAAACCCACTGGCCAAGGTGGGATGCTTGAACGCAAGGGAGAGAGATTAGCTTGCAAGAGAGAGCCTTGGGGGGAAACCAGCATCTTCTGGCCTTTGAGCATCAGAGCAGAGAGCTACAGAAAAAATCCAGCTGTCCTTCATGTCTTTCGGTCTGAGCTTCTGTGGACTCAGAGTCTCAGCCCAGGTCTCCAAAGTCAATGAGGACCGGCCTTGGATGCATGGTGGCCACAGCAGGAAAAAACACCTCATTTCTTGGTGGGGATGCTGCAAAACCAGCATTTACTGAAGAGTTGAGGAAGTGGAGTTTCAGATCCCAAAAGGAAAAGCAAGAGGTTAAAAAAGAAAAAGACATTTGGAGAAAAGCTGGAGCAAGGAATTAGGAAAAGGGACCGAGATGTACTGCTTGGGGCTTGGGAACTCTGATCTTGCAGGTCTTCCTCAAATGACATCCCCTCTGATGTCAGGGACTGTGTGACACAGAACCAATCCTTTGATCTGAAAAAATCGAAGTTCTTTAATCTGGCCCATGCTTCGAGGGAATTTCTTAGAGGCTGACATCACATCATTTTGCCTGCAGGGAGTAATGAGTGCGGTATAGAAAGCTAGAAGAAAGTTTGTTGGAAAACGGAGGTTTAAAAAAAGCAGCAATGACACGACCTTATTGTTAATTAGAACTGAACAGTGCAGTTTCCATCACAAGGAGCTTCACAAAATGCTTTTGCTTGTCGGCAGTGTTTAAACCCAGAGCTTTATTCAAATAGAAGGACCGAGAAATATGTATTTGTCTCTACTGGCTCCTGCAAGATCTGACACATCTGTAGCCCTCGGAGAGTGAGCGAGTTCATCGAGGCACCCAGCTACCATCAAGCTATCACTGCTGAAGTAACTTTTTAGAAGCCAAAGGTTGATATTGTAAAGGAAAGGAAAGATAGAAATTAATCTTACTTAGCATGACCTCCCTCAGGGTAGGTTTGAATTACACTCCAGGTGGGCGATGGAAATCTTTCATGTCTCTCGCTCCATTAGTTGGTACACTTCATGAAGGCTGGGTAATAACCAGACATACTCTTCTCGTCATGAACAAGGCATGGCTACATGTTCACTCTGGTAATTTCTGCCATATCCCCTTCTCTGGGGCGGCCAGCCTCATCCCACGCCGTCCTCACCAGCGGAGCAGCCCCAGGCAGCCTGGGTGTAGCCCAGGGCCCAGCAGTGCTGTGTGGGCTTCCAGTTCACCCATCACCCCCAGCAGCATGAAAATGGGGGAGCTGCTCGGAGAGAGCCCTACTGTCACCTCCCAGGGCAAAGCTAGGACGTCCATCACAGCCAGAAGCAGGAGCTGGTAGATCTGAGCAGGGCACTCAGGCAGCAGTTGTAGAGTCACTATCAGACACTGCTTACTTGCTCTTGCAATGCAAAGATTCGGGAAAGCTTTGCTGAAATGGCATCAGCAATACCGCTACTGCTTGTAGTGTTTGCCTTAAATTCGCATGTTAGTGGTTTTTTTAAACTTGTGTGTCCTAGAATAAAAAGGAAAAGTTAAAACATCCTTTTTCACTTAGAGGTTAAGGGAGAAACTCTTTCCCCCTGCCAACAAAGGCTATTCCAAGAACGAGAAGGCAAACCAAGGGAACCCAGGGAACTGGTTTTCTTTCGCAGAGCTCTGTGCACAGGGTGCAGTGCCCCAGTGATGGGGACTGGAAACCAGCACAGGTAGCTGCTGCTGGATGCTTGGTCTGCAGTCACTGCAGAGCTGGGCAGAAAGAGGGAGGAAAGCAGACACCTCCCTGCTCCCCCGAGCAGAGAACAGTCTGTGGCTCGTTTGCTGCTCCAGGCTGTAGCTGCTGGAGTCAAAGATGAGCTGAAGGGACAGTCCCTTTGCTCATCCTCCTGCCACCCACCGCAGAGCAGGCACCCAGTTTAGGGACACTGGGTTTTCCCTGGGCACTGTGCTTTCAGGCAGCAGAGGACCGTCGAGGTGAAATGCCTTCCAGGTGTGCATTGCCTCTGGCATTTGATTTATGCTTTTTTTTCCTAAAAGTCATGAAAACGCCTGGGGTAAAGTCCAGCACACACTTGTAAAGCATCTCCATGGAGAAGCACAGATTGCTTCTCTTAAACTTTGTCATTTCAGCCGAACTGTTGTAAAACTTAAGCTGAACGAACTCCACAGACCAGAGTGGACCTGCTCTTGTCAGAATGACCTGCTCACCACGTGAGGGAATGGCAGCACCTGACCCTAAACCAGCAAAAAATTAAAGCAAGGATGAAGAAGATAAGTAAAGCCAAATAATTCAAGGAGAGCAATTTAAACTCCTATTGGCAATAATAGTGTGCACTGGTCCACATCTGATCTTCAGCTATTTCTAAATTACACAGAGATAATCAAAAAGAAAGAGGATCTGCTATACATTCATGTGCAGAACAAGACTCTGCAATTAGTAAGCCGAGGTCTATGGTTGATCAATAGTGACCCTCCCTGGTAGCTCTGGGTGTTTTTACAAGGGAAAGGTCATTTCTGCTACTTCAGCTGTACGGGGAAGAGGACTTCCCTAGAAGAGAAAGGCTTTACCCTGTCAGTGCTGGCTATTTCTGGCACAGGATGGTGCCCACGAGGATTTTTTCTGAAGTTCCCATCTTAGAGCACCATGGTCAGCAGGACTCAGGCTTCAGGGACCAGATATTCTGCCAGCTGTTTCTCAGACAGATTCCAGGATCACAGCACGGCTGATGTTGGCAAGGACCTCCAGCAGTCATCTTGTCCAGCCCGCTTGCCTCAACGTGGGGCCACCTACAGCAGGTTGCTCAGGACCATGTCCAGTCAGGTTTTGAGTACCTGCAAGGATGGAGGCTCCACGACCTCTCTGAGCAACCTGTTCCAGTGTTTGGCCACGCTCACAGTAAAAAGTGTTTTTCTTATGCTTAAATGAAATTTCTTTTCTTTCAAATTCTGCCCATTGCCTCTCATCTGTTCACTGGACACCACAGAGAAATGCCTTTAGTGCCAGATACGTATACACGTTGACAAGATCCCCCCTGAACCCCCCTTTCCCCAGGCTGGACAGTCCCAGCTCTCCTAGCCTCTCCTTATATGACTATATCCTCCAGTGCCTTCAATATTGTAGTGGCCCTACACTAGACTTCTCCAGTAAGTCCTTGTCTTTCACACTGGGGAGTCCAGAGCTGGACCTAGCACTCCAGATATGTCTCACCAGCGCTGAGCAGAGGGCAGGATCACCTCCCTTGACCCGCTGGCAACAGGTCTTCTAATGCTGACCAGGGACCGTTGGTCTTCCCTGCTGTGAGGGCATGCTGCTGGCTCACATTCAACTTCTGCCCACCAGGACACCAAGCTCCTGGTCTGCAAAGCTGCTTTCCAACCCATTGGCACCCAGCCTGTCCTGGTGGTTGACGTTATTACAGAATCACAGAATCACAGAATAGTAGGGGTTGGAAGGGACCTCTGTGGGTCATCTAGTCCAACCCTCCTGCCGAAGCAGGGTCACCTACAGCAAGCCGCACAGGACCT
>Ga0065711_1034960_pt1 | contig 23005 bp, 11 predicted proteins | sample Hoacrofraction12_FD_59098 | JGI IMG/M metagenome (GOLD analysis project Ga0065711, IMG submission 59098) | Hoatzin crop microbial communities from Cojedes, Venezuela - Epithelial fraction 12 v2 (version 2) | ecosystem: Host-associated > Birds > Digestive system > Esophagus > Crop | place... | reverse complement strand
GAGGGTGGTGAAACACTGGAACGGGTTGCCCAGAGAGGTAGTGGAGGCCCCATCCCTGGAAACGTTCAAGACCAGGTTGGACAGGGCTCTGAGCAACCTGATCTAGTTAGTGGTGTCCCTGCTCGCTGCGGGGAGGTTGGACTAGATGAGCTCTAGGGGTCCCTTCTGACCCAAAACTTTCTATGATTCTATGATTCTATGAAATTGAAATATAAGCTTTATGATTGACTTTCTGCATAGTGATGGTTTAACTGTTAAATGCTTATATCCCTGAGTACTCCGGAGAGAGGACAGTATTTACTTTTAATTTTGGAGTTCAAGTAAACTTTAAGTTGTCCCTGTTTCAAAGCTGGGGCCTGTGTATTAGGAGGGGACTTTTTGTATGTTTATGGACTATTTCTATGCTTCAAAGCAGAGCTGTGTAGTGGATTACAGCTGGCTGTCCTTTCAAGCAAGGTGAAGTAAACTTCCAGCATGTAGGTCTGAACGATGTCAAGAGTTAAGACAGAACTGGTGATATTGGAAAGAAGGAATAGGAAGCATGTTAAATTTGGAAATAATCTTGTAGGTAAAAGCAGATCCTCTTGACATTTCAGTGCCCAAGGAGTTTCAGACATGTTCTTTGAGAAAGTTTGTTAGGTTAGATACCTTCTGTATCGGTTGCATTACCTTCAGGCAACCTAGACAAAACCAACAAATTCCAGGGTTGTGTCCAAAGTAATTCATCACCGTATGTCATTTGCAGTTTATATGCCATGTGAAGAAGGGGGATTTGATTCAGGATTTGGAGGGGGGAAGTTCTGTACTAGTTTTGACTTTGTAGAAACTGTTACTTGATACTGAATGGCTGTTTGACTGCTCCATATTTGTACCTTTTCCTGACAGCTCCTCCAGGAGGTGAGTCACATAGGATAAAAAGCAGCCTGTTGTCGGCAAAGATAGTCTGATCTCATTACTGTGGCAGACAGGTGTACTCTTTAATCACAGCCCTAAAGCCTCAGGAAACTCTGGGCTTTTACCAAGATCAGTTGGGATTAGCCTAACCCTTTGATGTTGCTTTTGACGTCCCATGGAGACACCAGTTGAAGAGAGTGAGTGAACGCTGACTGGTTACGGTCTTGGGTTTCTTAGGCAAGATGTCTATGAGACCAATTTGTGTGGGAGAAATTGGACCAAAAAAGAAAACTGTTTCATGCTAATTGCAATTTCCAATTGTAAATCTGGAAGTGAACTGCCACTGACAGGCTCTTGAACTAATTAACCACAGAGTCCAGTACCCCATGCTGTGTAATGTTACACAACTATGCATAAACAACTCCGCTGAAGATTTATCCCGACCCCAAACTTCGAGCAGTCTCTGCTGAAGTTAAACAGGCTGTTTGAAGTGTCACGATGATCTGCAGTCCTCCTGTCTGATGCACTACATGCTTGACTCTAATTAACAGTAATCAAATAAGGAAAACCCTGATCAGTATTCAACAGCTATTACCCTCAGCTTAGTAGAGAGAAAACAATTTCAGAAGAGAAATAAACACGTGGTATTGTGTGGAACTACAATAAATCCTTTGAAGTGGCTATGTGAAAAAATTTTATTATTGTAACATGCTACTAAACTGGGATCTAAGGCTTTAGGGGATAAAAAGAGGGGACTTGGGAGGAAAGACATCACACGTTATCCAGATACAATGTTTCTCTCCATTGACTCTTGTTGGAGTGTAGCCGTGATGGCATTTTTCTTCTCTTTACTTTGGATATATAAAGTGTCAGTTGTTCTGTACCCTTAACAAACACAGTGAAAATCTTACTTTATGAACTGTGTTTTATAGAACAATATCCTCTTCTTTCCTAAAATGCCAATATACATGTCCTATTCTGGTCCATAAGTACTCATGATTTTATGAATGGTGAGTTAGAAGGAGGCCTCCCACAGATTTCAGTAGCCACCACAACATAGTTTGATCCATATACTCTGCTACTCATCTTCATGGGATCTTAAGGAACCTTTTAAAACTTTGTGGGTTGGTAGAAATGTAGTCTGTCAGATCGTGTTCATCACTTGATATGAAATTTCAGGCATGAGTCCCTGTATCTCTATGTTACACTGCTTCTTGCCAATCAAAGAGTGCCCAGAGAAGAGAAAGATACTTAGGAAAGGTCTGTGGCCACCTCAGTTACCCAGAAGCTTCCTGTGGTCTGGAAGATAAAGTTGCTTTTGGGAAACAATTTTCTTCTTTGAATGAACAGAACTGATGAGTTTCCTAACCTACCTGTGCATCCAAAGGAGATGGCCTTTGACTGTCATTTAGTAGTTCATCCCTTGCACACACTGCTGTACTCTTTTTGCTATATCTATTTTTCACAAAGTCCTTTGAACCCACTCTCAGGGAGACATTGCGTGTGCTTAGCTTCAAGCTCTCTTTCCCCTTCCTTGTGTTCCCAAGGACACAAAGAGATGCTCTGTCACTGAAGGCCTTATTTCCTCTTAACAACCACGGGGTTGTGCATAACTGTAAGCAATTTCGCTCCTGACTGTGCAATTTCCCTTGGTGATGTTTAAAGGAACATTTTTTAATTCTATTTTTAAACTGTTAGAAATAGCTCTCCAGAGCTTCTACAGCTGAATACTAATAACTTTTCATATTAGCATAAAAGGATAGTTTTATCAAAGATTACCTTTTTAGGGGAAAATGGTAGTATTTGCATCTCAAGAAGCAAGGCAAAACTGTTCATAGGTTTATGGAGGTCTTTGTCCTTTCCTTCAGCTTCCACAGTTTTGTTAATGCTAAATTAAATTAAATGCGTTAAAGGAGCTGTGGCGAGTGTTTGCTAATATGCATGCCAGCCTCATCGAAGGGTGTTGCAGAATGCCGTTTTCTTCCCAGATGCATGTAATTTTAACACCTGCTCATCCTGAAACTTAGATTACTGTCTCCTAGGGACATTTATAACTAAAGCTGTTGTTGGTGACTTTGGTGTTTTTACGCTAGCCCAGATGGCTGCAAGAAAATGCAGAGAGATCTACATAATGGAACAGAGGGCAAATAATTGTCTGGAAAACCCAGACTGCTGTTCAATATGTCTGGAAATAGTGTATCAGCAAGCAGAGTTCAATTAAATAATCTTGGTTTTGTGTAGGAAAAGGATTTGCATCTCCTGACTTGCTCCTCAAAATCAGCTTTCATGTCTACCTCAAGCATATAGCTCATTGAATACAGCCTAAGCTGATTCTGGTAGACCAATATGTATCGTTCATCAATAAAAGCTAAGTGGCCTTGTCATACTGGGACACTGAACGCTGTGCCTGCTGTGACCTTACTCTGCACCATGCTGTGCAAATGCTATGAGTCTCCAGTTAAACCTGAGTAGGACTGAGTAGGGAGAAAATGCGTCTCCTGTCTTTCAATCCAGCCATCGTTTTCAGGAAATGCTAACACATCAGGTCACACTGCAAAATATCTATGCTTTTTCCATTATAATTTGAAGGTTTCTTTTAGAAACATGTTTTGTACAGTGAGCTACAGAAGTCAGAGGAATGAGTTGAAGCTGCAAAAATGCCTTGAATACTTGAAGAAATGTGTTTATTTCACAGGTACATTACAGGCTGGATGATAGCTGTCCTGGGTTTGGCCAGGACAGGGTTAATTTTCACCAGACTCCAGGAAGGGGCACAGCCGGGGGGTGGGGGCTGACCCCACCTGGCCAAACAGAGCCGGGTATTCCGTACCATGTGCCGTCATGCTGGGTTCCGGTGGGGGGGAGCGGGGCGGCAGAAAGTCACTCGTGGCTCGGGAGCACGCGGCAGCGGTGCGGGAGAGCGGCTCTGTGGGTTGTGCGGTTTGTGTCGTGTTTTCTCCTTATCTGTACCGTTGTTGTTACTGTTCCCTCTGTTTGCTGTTCTGTTAAACTGCCCTTATCCCGACCCACCAGTTTCTGCCTGTTTCTTTCCATTCTCCTCCGTGCCCCGGCTGGGGGAATGCCGGCCGCAGCCAAACCGTAACAATAGCAAACACTGGATATTTTCAGGAATCTGTAGAACCCGAACACTTTCATTTTCGTTCCTTCTGTTTCACACCACTCTATATTTCAAGGTTCTGGAGATAAGTGAAACTTAGATGAGGGATATAGCAATATTTTTAGCTTTTTTCATTCCTTCTCCTGCAACCCAGGTGCACGATGTCAATGAATTCCTGTTTCCAGTCCACAAGATTTCACCGTGATCTAAAATGAATCTGACCTGTGATGTTGTTACAAGGAGTAGTAAAGAGGCTCCTGTGCCTGCCATCTGCCCATCACTGGTGGAGTTACTACCTAGTAGCAGATTAATGTCCCCTTGTCTGCTGAGCTCATATCCTGGTTGAAATAGATGGTATTTGAAGTTAACAGCACCCAGCTATGAAGTATGTTGGCACAGCAGTGAATACGCTGCAGGTACTGCCGCGTTAGCCAGCAGTGCTATGTCAGGGTGGGACGCAGAAAGCAGCTGGATATGGCGACTTCTGGTACCACCACTGACAAGCTGTCAACAATCATGAGCTAGCACACTGTGTTTCTGATCTGTGCATCCTTTGACTTGAACAAAAAGCGTTCAGTTTCTAGTACATCTCATCACATATTTTTGTGAAGCAGCAGGAGGTTCTAGGCTGGAGACAGCTCAAGAGTGAGAAATGCTGCATTGTGTCTTTATTCCCATCTGTTTTTACTTTTTTCTGTGTTACGCTAGCATAATACACTTCCTTAGTGAAGAACTACCCAACTGATGTTTGTGCAGACCTTTCAAAGTTGTGAAGTTGAAATTGGTATGTAAATATCAAAAATTGCTGTTGTATCAATTCATGACTAAAATTTGTAGTTTTGACCAAATGGTAGTTTTAATATTTATGAATGGCATTTTAAGTGCCTTGTTCTGGAAAGCACTTAAAAAACCTTACATCAGTAGATGCTATGGTGCCATATTATCACTCTGATAACATTTTAATGGATTACAGTGAAGTAAAGTCAAGTCTTGTTTCTTCCTCTAACACCTTACTTAGATTTCAGAAAACCTTTAACTAACCCTTACTTTTTCTGTAAGCAATTCCATGGCTGCTTCTATTCATGGATCAGCACAAGAAAAGACCTATCACTAACACCTTTTAACATTAACAACGAACAAGTTTAAGCATATTTGTTAAAAGTACCCATTCTGTCCTTTCTCTGGTTTACTTCTTTTTCTTTATAGCTTAGTACTTTTAGTATACTACAAAACATTTAATTGGTCTTTCAGAACTGGGAAAACATGCAAATGTTTCTTCATGCAATGGAAAAATAATACCTTTTTGTTTTTCACTCTTACTTTATGTGTCTGCTGCTTTTGGTCACTAATAATTTTATGTTCTTTATTGCTGTATGCTATGGTCAGTGAGAACATTAATTGCTTCCCTTATTGATATCTTAACATGACTCTGAATCATTCAAGTTGTAATAAATCAATGACTGCCACTCTAAATGAATTTTCTTGGAGATATGAATTGTAGAAATTCTCTTTCCTTAGCTAAATCCTGATCATGCTAGCCTCACTTCATACTGCCGCAATTTCAGGATCATAGTCTCTGGTCTTTATCCTCTGGTAATGCAGAGAGAAAGAGAGATCTTCAGAGTGTAAGTCATCCTTTCTGAAATTTTGAACAGTCTCCTGGGAATACCTTTCTTTGCTGTATAACAAGCCCAAAATATCCGCATCAAAGAAGCTTAGGGTCTTAAAGCTGGGCCAGTCCAGGCAGCTGTGACACTTCTTCCCTCAGCTTCTTCCCTCCTACTTCTGGTTTTGCTGCAGTCAGTGGGCACTGACTCTTAATGGGTGTTTTATACAGCTCCAAGTCACTGACTTTTCGTTCATGTGGGATGATTAGAGACTTAATTCTAGTAGCTTCAGTATTTTGGAGTAGACTTCTGCGTTTAAAGTCTGATAAAGACCAGGCTAAAATAAAATCACTGTGCAGCTCGCATCTTCCCCAAAGGATTTCACGTTGGTGCTATCTTCCTGGGAGAGGGATGGTGAAGGATCCCTGGCCAATTGCTGCAGAAAACAACATGTTCCAGTGTGGTAGGGTTATTGTGCATGCAGTAAGCCTAAATTTTTACTATTTTTCTTTCTTCTGCATTGTTTTTTTCCTGAGATATTACCTCTGATATACCTCTGAGAATAAGGATGTTGTTTCAGTCTCTGTTTTCTGCTAAGACTTGCCACAAGGGTAACAATGCTGTGTATGATGGACTGTCTCCTGTTCCACAGAGGATGAGTAAACTATCTCATGTGTTTCATATGGGCCATTGAAGTGTTCTAAAACGAAACTGAAATATTGAATTAAAAAGATTCCCCTTCAGCAGGTATGAACCCGTTATTTTGCATTGGTCTTAAACACATTGCAGACTTTCAGTTTGGAAGGTAGATTTGCTTCTGATAAAATAACCTGAGATTTCTCTTAATAACACTTTTGATATGATGTAAACATGTTGTAACTGGCTAAATTCTATAAATGCCACTAACACTGTGTTTTGATTAAAAAAAATAATTAGATTCCTGGGTTATTTTACTGATTTTATTTCTCATTCAAGATACTTTATCCACAGTAACATCTGATCTCTGAAGAACTTCACAAGGAAGTTTTCAGTGGAAGACAGATTCCTGCGTTCAACATCATAAGGGAAATTAATGTATTTTTGTTAGCAGCACTCTTCAGCGTTGCTGAAAGATGTCAAAATGTCTGCACTTCAGAATGAAGGTTTCTATTTTATCAGCTTATCAGATAGTGTATATGCAATAGTGCTTTCAGATTCTTGAAACGTCACTGTATTTTTATTGTGAATTACCATGGACATCGACAGACTTGATCGCCAGGGTTAGATACTGAGGTATTAGGTGGGAGAATGAATTTCTTAATAAAATGATGTCATCTCAAAATGGGAGTAATTCCAGGGTAAATAAAGAAGACTCCATGTAATTCATTTTGAACTGAGATTCTTCTGAACTGTGACTATTTTAACACTGAGCTGAATATTTTCTTCACTTGTTTTAAACCAGCTGTGTGACGGTGTGCCTGCATATATTACTCTTCTACGGATATTGCAGAGCAAAGACTATCAAGTGTGTAGACACACAGGTACACTTGGGTCATCTAACAACCCTCAAATGATTTTGTAGTTGTGTATATCGTGTCTGATTTCCAACCTGAATTATGGAATCAGGTACCCAAAATGCCATATGAATGTCCTCAGCTGTCTTGTTTCCAGAACCACAACCGGGCTGAATGCTGGGATGAAGAAGTCGACCAGCCACTCTGTGATGTGCTTCCCTTATTCTCTTTGGCTAAATTGTCTGCAGACTACTGAAATTACAGCTTTTGCCAAAGATCTATTAATTTTTTTTTTTGTAGGATATATCTGTTGTTAAACAGCCTTTTCATGTATAGTTCAGCTCTCCTTTTAATATATTAATTTTTAAAAAAATCTATGCAGTATACGTTTTAGTTCTATGTGAAAGATATTAGTGCTTCAACAGGAAAGCAGACTTACCCACATACCTTTTTTGTTTAAAAGGGATGTTTGGATAGTATTCAGTGTCTTCATCAGTAACCTGGATGCGATGAGATTCAGACAGTAGTGCTTTAATCAAATCAGCGTTCCTCTGATTAATTTAGAAAACCTAAGTTTTCTGGGCTTGTGGCATATCATGTCCCAAAGATCCTGTTTCAGAGAAGACAACTGTTAAGGGAAGCAATGTAAAATGAAGATGTAACGTGATGATTTGTTCACCAGACTAGTCTGCCTTTAAAAAAATTGTAACAGGGACAGTGATATGAGCTGACAAAGTTCTTTATCTTTTCTTAAACCGAGTACTAAGGAACAAGAGGAAAAAAAAAGGGCAGGGGGGCAATTCTTAAAGTGGAACAAGGATTCAAAATAGAAATGCTGTTTTCTCCACAGAAGATGAACCCCCACAAAGGAGGGTTGATGACATTCTTGCATTTAAGCCTGTAGAGAAAGTATGTTCAGTAGCATCTAGTACACTTGTAGCTCACTGAAGCTAATGTCACTCTGGGCTAGAAGCTTCCTAAACCACCTAAATTCTTCCAATAAAATACACGATATGTCCATAGCAGTTTAAGGTATCTCTTGATAGATGTTCCAAATGTAAAACTACTTGTGGGATTATTTGTGTGACGTAGTCACATATGCACCTCTAAAAGACTAAGTTTACACAACACCAGGTTCGTGTTTCCCAGAGTATGAGCACTGTTTCCATTTCAGCTGACCTATAGGTCAGAGAGCAGAGATGAAATGGCCACTTTTTGTGCTAGGGTAGGTCTTCTGCACACTGGGAAAAGGGGGTTCTGTCAGAGAATATGTTTCCCTGAACTTTTTGCTGACATGCAAAGGAAATTTGAAAGAGGATGACTCCAACTGTAAATTGGCTTTATGTTAAGTCTTGCAGAGGTACCTATGGGTGACATTTCTGCATGTGACACAGCTCTTAGACTTGTAAATAGTTCCAAGTTTTCAGTGGCTTCTGTGGACCGTATGAGCCAATTCCAGAATTACTCTATTCCAGACCAAAGGATTGCTCTGCAAAAATGGTGCTGATGAAGTGCGTAAGGCTAAGCTGACCTAACACTTATAGTGATGGAATCATATTTCCTTTCCTCACAGTTTTGCTAAACTGTGGTGTGCTTGAAACTTTACATCTTCTGCTTAAGTTTATTGAGTTGAATGTAATTTTGTTAAGCTCAAGTTGTTTTCTGCAACAGGGCTTTTTTCCTTTTGTCTTTCTATCAGGTGTTTATCAAAGCTTAAAGCAGTTAATTGTGTTCATGCAACAAGATATTTAAGTGGCAGCAGTACTTACCAGTTGATATGCTAAGCACAGCCAGACAAAATGCTACTGGAAGCAACCATAGCCCTTAAAATGTGCTTCTCATCTTGCCATATGGAATGGAAGGCATCATATTTGTGTTTACCTAGTCTGGTGTCTCTTATTGGCTGATAACAGTCTCTTCTTTGACAATTGTAATAGCTTATTTTCCAGCCTTTGGGATTTTTGCTTAGAGGTAGATCACTGCTCGAGAGCCAGGAGGCTAAATTTGGCTAGGTATAGTTGACTTAAATGGGTAGGCAATTCACCTGACTTCTTTTCATGGCTTAGCAGCCGCTCTGGGTTCGCCCTCCCCAGGATGTGCAGCGGGTGCCCAAGCACAGACGAACTCTTGGGAGGGCTGTCCTATTCCAACCCTGCCATGATACCACATGTACTAAGAGGCCAGGAGCATCCTGCAGGCCCACTGACCTTGGTATTTACTCTCAGGGAGCATCTACATATCATTATCGGAGCTTTTTATAAACAAGAGACTCTGAAACAACTTTTCACATCCGCATATGGTTGTTCAGGGGTTTTTTTTTGTTTCCTGCGTGGGGGAAGAATAATCATGGGATGACCGGCCTGGGATGTCTGCAGTCCATCTTTTCCCACTTGTAAAGCATATGAGTGGTTTCCTGGTGTGTTCTCAGCACTAAATTCTCTTCTGCCTAAGCTGCAGTGCCACTATGCCATCAGACTACCTGTTGTACAACCTGCTTCTCACTGCTACTTGTAAGTCCTCTTATGCATTATGCATATTGTTTTGTTTGTTTGTTTCAAGCCCTTTACAAACTTTAATTATTTACAGAAAAATCCAAACCAAAACAAAGAAACCAACAAGTTTCCCTAGCACCTGCTACAGTGAATCTTTGTTTCTCTTTCCGTCTCAAGCCCTGGAACTAATTCTCTGGGTTGATTAGAGCCTTAAAGAGTTTATGCTTTTTTCTTTTTTTTCCTCTGCCTCATAAAACATCTGATTGATTACAGGAGATACACAGAAATAGCTGGAAAAAGTTTAAATGATGGTTTTGGAAACAAATTGAAAACCTAACATGGAATGCTGAGAGTCAGTAGGATTTTCCAGATTTGCAAACTATAGAATTACCAGGAAGAAAAGAAAATATAATAATGTCTGTGTGGAAGCAGTTGCAGAGATGTTTCAGACTGTACAAACGGTTTTCAGAGTTACTTTAAAGGAATCAGAATACATAAAATGGGTAGACTCTTCAAGGAGAAGATACACACCAGATTCTTGGTGCCATATTGCGATTAGTTGTTCCACTGCCATTTGATGAATCACTTCACTCCCCGAATATCACGATGGTTAACTACTGTCCAACAGTTGTCAAATACATCTTGGTGAAAAAGCACCCATTCTTCAAGATTATCAGATCCCCTCTTGCTTTTTGTATGGGAAGTGCATTAATCTTTAAAGGATGGTTTAGGATTTTAATAACTGTGACACTTATAAAGATGCCACATATAGTTACCAAGATGCCACTTTTCCCACTTGCTCCTTAGCTCTGTTAAACTTATGCTGGATTGTACAGTGTCTATATGCAACTAACACAATTGCAAGAGGAGCATAATTTTTCATCAGCTTTTGTGTCAGTTCGCATATTATATGTTCAAATACAGATCTTGTAGTCCTGCATCCCTGTGAACACAATGACATGTCTTGCAAATGCTAACGTGCAGAAATTATTTGTGTAACAGTATGTATTTCTGTAATGGTCTGATTTTAATAATTAAATAAATAAATAATAGGATAGAATTATAACATTTTAAAAATAAATAATAGAGCTGAAAAATATCAGGGATGTCTGATGTGGGTAGTGTTTGCATACCAGTGTACTACATCTTTGATAAATCCTTCTGCTTACTTCAAAAATCTTGATAGTTAATGTCAGTATTGTCTGCAACTGATAAGTAAGAGAATTCATTCTATCTACATGTTTATTACCATAGCAAAAAGATGATTTTCCATACTGGACATGCTCTGTCTAGTTTCCAGTGGAAGATCTGTTGTATTTACTATGATCTAAGGTCAATGACAGAAGTGAGCTCTGAGGGTAGAGCCAATCTCTTTTGAATATAAGACAGCATAAACTATTTCAGAAACAGCACACAAGCTATCAGGTGTACAAGCCACTTGTAAAATCAGAAAAGGTAGTAGCAAACCTCAAAACAAATATATGCTTGGAACAATCTTTATGACTTCCACTAGGTAGGCAATGAGATTGATTGAAGGAGAGTAGTATCTTGTCCTATGGAGTACAAAGATTTTGGGAAAGGAGTTAAAGTGGTTATCTATATGGGAAGGACAGAGCTATGACTTTAAATGCCCAGCAGAGCTATCATTTATCACTCTGGAATGAAAGATCAGAAGATGGACTGATTGTATTGAGTTCCCTCACTAGTAAGTGGGTATTTTTGTATGTATGGCTTTATTCTGGTTTGATATGGTTGTTCTGATTAATCTGTGTAGATACTGGAGGGGCATCTGGGAGAGTGGATGAAGTCTTATGTTCCCAGAAATGCAAATGTAGGATACTGCTGGCTCTGTTGTAGGGAGATTCTGCAGTGTTGGTAGCGGAGATAAAAGTTTTACATTTGCTCAGGTTTGCTCTAGATTCATTTAGCGTATCTGGATTTCTCCTTTCACTGTAGACTCCATCTCCTTATATAGTATGGATAGGGAGGCATGTGAAGACCAGAACTGTTGGTTCTAGGAAGGCTTATTTCAAGAAAGCATATGTTGCAATTAGTTGGTGACTGGCTCTGAATAACATGAAGCAAACACAGGGACGGGAACAGAGGCTTTCACTAAAGTTCTCACACAGTGTTTGGGTGCTTCTTTCGAAATCTGACTTTATTCTTTAAATGAGTGCCCTGCTGTGTAAACATCCTCTTGGTTGCAGAGGGAGTATATTCTTCTGAGAGCAAAATGAACACTGAGGGCTTAGTTAAATAATAGAGCTTTTTGTGGACATTTCAGATGGTTAATGTTTTTTAACAGAAGAGATACATTTACCTTTGGACGGTTTATTATTTTAGCATACAATGTTGCTTCCATGCAACCATTTTGGTGGCTGATCAAGCTACATGAGAAATTGATGGTGATAAGGGAGTATTCTGAATTTGTTCAGTCAGAAGATAAATTTCCAATATCAATGTTAGAAGCTAGGGTTCTTATGAAGGTAATCAGAATGTCATCTGAGTATCTTAGGTTTACTACCATAAATATGCAAAACTCGTTCGCCAAAGTAGGTAATGAAAAGATTGCTATATTTTGGGTCTGTCTTGGTGCTCATTGCTTGGTTTTAACATATCCAGTTCCATTTTCTTTATAGCATGTGCCAGAGAAAAGAGGGATTGGGACGCTCCTCTGTAGCGGATAGGATGCAGTAATTCTGTGATCAACGAATTTACGTTCTTTTTGAGAACATGTTTATGTACCAGTTTACATTCAGATTGTGACTGACCATGATGGTGGATGACAGTCAGAGATTAGCAAATATTATGAGCTGTTATTAGTTTCTTTTACTTTTTAAATCTTGTGCTGATGGCAGAACTTTCTGTACAAAAGCGTGAAGACTTAGCATGATCATAGCATTTAACATAGTAACTCAAAAGCGTGTATCAGCTTGTTCATGTGCAGCAGAAAAAGCTTACATAATATGTAGCTCAAAAATATCTCAAAAACATGTTTGAAAATCTCCAAATAACTTTTTTTTCCCCACCTGCCTTAAAATTTATATTATACATCCATTAAAGGTAGTCATACAATGAAGAATAGTTACTGGAACAAGCAGACAATCCGAACATAACATTCACTTCCATTCATCTTCAGTTATGAGCTGCAAGAGAAATAAATGCAAATAGGGAAGAGAATGTATGTAGGCAGAGATAAAGCCAAGTATAATCACACTTAACACTAAAAAAGCTCTGTTTGAGTTATTCATAAAATGCCACCTGTGAAAAACAGTCTCTGCTTGGGTTTCTGGCTCCTCTGACATTTGCTTAAAGCTGGAATTAAGCAGCCCTCATTAGAACTTCAGGAGAATGAATTAGACTTAATAAATGTATAGCATGTGTACCTGATATGAATGCCAGGACTGTACACCCTATTATTAACATCCAATTATGTTGATGAATAGCAACTTAAACTATAATTTCTTAGAGCTATAAATTTTTAGTTTTAATGTGCTGCCACTTGTATGTTTACTGCTGAGAATCAAGGTAGTAATGTGACAGCAGCAGCTTCGTACAAAATCTCTGACATACCAGAAAGGCCGCAGTGATTCTGGGGTTCAGTAAGAACAGGAGAAATGGTGGAGGGAAAGAGGAAACAAAAAAGCATCAAGGCAACTTATTTTAGAGCCTTTTTGTGAATTAAGTGCTTCGATTAAGCTTTTGTGGTGTGGCGAGCACTCAGGATGGATAAATACTAGCAAAACTACTGCATGGCTGGAAATACTTGGCACTGAGATGTTATTTATATGTTTGCCAGGAGGCATTGATTTAGGTTTCATCTTTATAATACATTTTTATGTAGATTTTCAAATAAAATCAGGATGAAAATAAAATTATGTTGGCTTGTATTGACTCCTGTCATTTCCCGAGAGTGCTCATCCCTATCTTGAATGATAGAACAAACTCTCACAAAATATCCAGTGCCTATACCAAGGCATTCGCAACCCTTTCAGGTTTCTGTAGGATCATCACGTTTTTATCAGTAGCATCCCACATCTATTTAGCAAACTTTCAGGTCTGTTGCGAAGAGGACAGAGCCTTCCAGCTGTAGCTGTCATGGTAGAGTTTCCCCTGAAGCTATGGGAAAACAATCCAGAGTGTCTGAGTATGGGCTCTAGTTCTGTGCCTGAGTGGGTGTTGTTGCCCAAGGTAAAAGGTGGCCCCAGAGAAGGAAAGTTAGAGAGTCTGACTGATCTATTTCATATTCCTTCCCCACCTTCCCTTTGTAAATGCGGGTGGTGAATATGTCTTGAAACTTTATCAGTTGAGAAATGGATGGCACGTTGCGGGGAAAAAGTAGCTGGCTTCTCCCGAGATGAGGGGACTTACTGACTTGTGTTTTTCTGGAATGCACTGTCAGCAGCTTGAGCAAATGGGAATCTTTGGCTGGCAGCTCTTCTGCTGGTAATTAAATCCGGACTATGGAGAACATGATGTTGAACAGCATCCGTGTTTCATGAATTTCAATCAAGCCCCAAGCTTTTATTTTTTTAATTGAAAGAAAATTATTTCTTTGGGCTTGTGAGTAAGCCTGTCCTGACTGAAACTCTGTGTTTCAGCTAAATTACTCCATGACAAATCTTAGCCTACCATATATGTGGTGCTTATTGGAAACTTACAGCTTGTGTATTGACTGGAATGGCATTTGGCTGCAAACGGCCTTCTCCTGTATAGTCATAACCAAGAGTTCACTGGTTGAAAATCTGAGGGCAGGTGAGAAGGAAAGATGTTGTCCCTTGAGTTTCTGTAAATCAATTCTACTGCTTGCTTTAATAGAGGGATCACAATTAAGCCTAGTAAACCATCGATTCATGGGAAAAGATAAATAACTGCAGAAAGATGGCATAATAAAATTAGTTTAATTTTTTAAGACTCACTACAGAAAGGGAGTATTTCCCAAGGAGTTCAAACATTTTTTATTGTTCTAGGATTTTTTTCTTAACAAAAGGTAGATTATTTTAATGTCGGTTACTAATATTAAGCACTAAAATACTCTTATTTCCTCTAATGGTGTTCTATAAAGCATTCTGAACAATGAGGGGAAAATTAGACCATTTTTGAGTTGCAAATGAATCCTTTTTGATAATTGTTCAGCTGTAGACATAGAATGTCTCACAGGATACTTTAGAATTTAAATCATATCAGCTAATAATGTTCTTCTTGCTAAACTGGGAAGAACAGCCCTGCTGTCTTAACACTGACTCCTTGCTTTCTGTCTGAAAATGCAATAAAGTCTACTTCATGCTGCCCTTCCGGGATTTTGTTTAATCTTAAAGGGTTTCTTCTTTAGCGATTTATGCCCAAAAGGTATTATAATGTACCTTGGCTTTGTACTCTAAAGGAAACAGTTACAGCACTTGCATGCAACAATACGTTGAGGAGAAAGATAAATTTTGCTATTTTTTTTGAGCAATAATCCGGCCTCAGGTTAGATCAGTAACTGTGATTCAAAGGACTCTGGATCCTGTTGGATTTTAGGAAATCCTGATGGGTTTCAACAGTTGCCGGAGTTGACTTTTAACATAAGAACTGCCAGTGAATCACTGCCAGTTTCTATCACGAATCTGAATATTGGGTATTTTTGCACTCAGTGTTAGCGAAGTTTGTCAGGGTCTCAGGTCTCATTTAAAAATAATGTTCTAGATCAGATGGGTGCAGACACAGCTTAGAGACACCAAATCTGAAGCTGAGACTAAAAGAAATCAAGCAGCTAAACAGGAAATAGATAATTTCTTTGTCTTTTTTAATTTTCCTTGAGGGCAATTTTTGGAGACCACTTGCTGCTATTATGAAGGTTTGTAGTAACTTGAAAGTATTTCTCAGTTTTAACTGATCATTTCTTTCTGATTATAGATCACAATCACATAAAATTGGAGCGCTTTAACATCTTGGATCAATCACTGTTGGCAACCCTCTTCAAAAAATGTTAGAATAAAGCATCAGATGGAGCTGTATGGGCTTAAGTGACACAGTTGCTGAAACAATTGTGATTCTACAATTCCAAATAATTTGGCAGAATGGTCATGTTTTATTGTATTTTGCCAATGTAGCAGTCAACTTTTTCATTACTCTCCTGACCTCAAAAGAAGCAGCCCCGCCTCCGTCCTGTTTAGTTATCTCTGGTAGCAGTTGGTAAGGACAGTGTGAGTCCTTGTGTCTGATACTCTAACAGGCCTTGCAGATATTTTGGGTTTTATTCACTGGAGAGAGATCCCACCAACCATAACAGCAGCTTTAAAGTGTGCTCTTCTCCATGGCATTTTAAAACTCAGTGGAAGTTCTTGAAGTTGTTATTCTTTTGAAAGTCACTGTCCTTATCGAACTGTCCATAATGTCATGGTGATTTGGGATTTGAGGAAGGAATGAGGAGCATTGCCCTAGCATATCAGGATTTTTATTCATTTACTTTTTTACTGCTGCTGCTGGAGGTTGAAATGGTCCTCTTCACCCTCAAAACTGAAGACCGGTACATGTGTCCTTCCTTGTAATTTTAAATAACTTTCCCCAAGTTTTTTGCACTGCTTGTGCAAAAGAAGCAACACATAGCTCGTTGTTATAACTAAGAGTTTGTCCTTCACAGCTGCTTGCTTTCTTTTTCTATGTGAACTTGTGTTTCCTCTCCTTAACTGACACAATTGCTTTGGGTGCCCTTGGAGGTGGAACTATGTGTATTCTTTCAGGTGTGCAACTAGCAAAAGCCACTTTTAATTTAGAACCCAATCTAGGGGAGCAGCCAGGCACCCTCCTGCTGGTTTTGAATGCAGAATAAATATGTGGGAAAGGGGAGATAAAAAGGAGATACTGTTGTAGGGCAACTTAAGAACAGAGAAGTGATAGCGACCCATCAATTAAAAGATTTAAAGGAAGGAAGAGAGAATTGCAGAAAGGTGGTCTTGGGTTTCAAAGCTCTTGCATAATTAAGACCTTCCTGGAGAACTACCTTCTTCTTGCAGTTTGAGAATGTTTTCTAAAATCTGTATTCGCAAATACTTCCCTAGGAGGCTAGCAAGACATGGAGCATGATCTTCACCAGTCAGAAATTCTTCCTCATTTCTTTCCCAGAGGTGAGGTCTTAGAGTTACATGGCAGTTTTAGATTTTTATTTTGAGGTCTTGTACTTTATCTGAAACTGAGGAGACCTTTGTCATAAACTAAAAAGACAAATAAGCTCTTGACAAAAGCATAGCAAAGGGTATAATTTTATTCTTATCATTATGGAAGGAAGGCATTTATGAATGCTTTCTGGTGTAAGTGAGCTGCTATGTCTGCCCCTTTTAAGAATAGTTACTTTACAGTATAGCTTTAAGTGGTTCTTTTTTTAAGAACAAACTTTTGTTTCCACAATTGTCTGTGCCTGTGAACAGTTGCAACTAATGTCATGGTCTTTGGATCTGTCCTATCAAATCAACAAAATATTTACGGTTATCAGCATGATTCTCCAATTAGCTTTGAATTAAATGTGTCATCGGTCTTCACTTTCCAGTGTCTGAGGCAGCACTGAGGTCTGTTTCTTTTCTTGAAAATCTCTGTTGTCCTTTGAGACTGCTCATCCTGTCTCAGACTCTTCTCTGGCAGCCAATGTTTTCAGTGTGCCATTACGCTACTGCTTTGCTCTGTCTAGATGTTCTGGATCCACTTACTTCCTTTGCCTAATATTTATTTCAGTTAACAGAGTGAAATAGAAGATGAAAGCCCATGGCTAAAGCTTGTCCACTATCTTTCCCTCTTATTTTTTTGCACCTCTATATAATTTTATTTGGAATACAGCTAATCTTTTCTTCTAATATTAAGTTGTAGGAATATATGTTTTCACTGGTAGAATTGCATTACATCTAAACCTCTTCTCTGATACCTGAACAATAACGTGGTCCTACACTGTGAGCAATGGGTCCTGAATGTATGGAAAAATATTCGTCCTGATTTCACACTGTACTACTTGGGCTGAGTATAAGATCTTCAGTTGCAGTGTATTAAAACACACAGAAACAAAGATGTGCATGTCAGGCCTGCTAGCTGTCACAGTGTAGGCAGTAGTGAATTACTTAGTGGTTAAAAGATTGGTGGTAAGGAACAGTAATGCAAGTGAAACATGCTTTTCATAATAAGTATTTCATAGGAAAAAAACAAAGAACACATGTATCTTTGTTCATAGGTTCTTGACTTGTGTTCAAGAGAAACAATGTGAGCGAAATGTGGCAACTTCTCTGTCACTGTCTATTTTGATTATCAAAGTGGCACAGCTATTTAGAGACGAAATGTTGAGTAGAAATGACTGCACACCCTAAGGCAAAGGGGCCAAGCTAAGTTGTTTGGTTTAGTATTTATTTCTACTTGGGATAAATTCTGAAATTGTAAATGGCAACAGAGTATAGTGTAGGGCAGGAGAACTTAATACTGGGTTCAAACACAGTGCAAAAGTGGTGAGGCTGTTGGCCAAAATAGTTTCTTGCAATAGTATCTTACCATAAAGCTTTTGATTTGTCCATTCAGATGAGAAAGACAACACACAGGGGTTTTTTGTGTAAATGGGAATTTCACAGGCCCTACTTTGTAATCTGGTTTTGGATTCAACCTCTACAACATAAATAATGTAGAACATGGTAGCTGCTTTTGCGAAGAAGGTCCTCAAAAGCTTACTTGTCTTAGTGCTTACTGGAAGAAGAGTTTACATGCTTAAAAGCTTGTCAGCATTTCTGGTGTGGATTTTCCTCTCTCTGGCAGTATATTGACTTAGTTCGACAAAAGGTATTGTTTGTCTCTGTATATTTTGTCTCCTTCAACTCACAGGCTGCCACAGGTCTGACAATGTTACTGCTCGCTATGAAGAGAGAATTGTACTTCACCACCGAGCGGATCAAATCATTGACCAAACTACAAGTTTTCTGTTCAAACTACTGTATTTTTTAATGAATATTTCCGATGACTGAAAAAAACCTTAAAATAAACTTACCCAATTGCCTGAATGTTTTTGTAAAACTAGTTCAAAGGAGTTGTGTGTTAGCACTCTTTGGTAAATCCCAAGTATTGTAAATTCCAGCATTCCTGCAGATACAGCTACGATTAAATGAAAATGCTGTGACATTTTATGCAGCTCTTCAAAATGGAAGAGACAGAAATAAACTGAAGAGCTGTGATTTAAGAGAAACAGAGTAACTGAGCAGTAAGTGCATTGAATAAGTTTCTGTGGCCGTTAAAGGGATATAGTGGTTTTGGGTTTGGTTGGATTTTTTTTAAATCCCTTTGCCTGAATGTCAGTATCCACAGAAGATACCAGATTCCCTAATTTCAAACTGATGTGTGCTACTCAGGGAAGACATCTTCCAGCAGCCACAGGTGTGGCTCTTCTGTTAGTTTCCAAATTCCATGAGCTGTAATAGTTGGGGTGTAGACAGCAGCTCTCCAGCCTGCATTCAAATTGTATTCCTTCTGCTGGGACTGACAATTGAGAAATGTTAGATGCTTTAAGAAGTGAGTTGATGCCACCAGCTCTTCCCATATGTCACTGAGCTGCTGCCAGAAGTTAATGGCTTTTAGCCACTACTGATCTGAGCTTGTTTTATAATGAGCAAGTAGAGACAAGCTACCTATCTCATTAATCCCAGAGCTATGAAAAGCCTTTTTTAGTTCTCTTAGAATTATTCCATGCCTTCAACAGAAGAATTTTTACTGTTTCCAGAAGGCTGAAGCATGTTTGGTAAGCAGACTCCTGTTCATTGCAGGTTGTTTTTTAATGTTATACTATGCAACAGAGCTCCAAGTGAGGAAATCTTATCTTTGGTCAGTGATTTGAATGAATAATTACATGTCTTCTCAGTTCTTAATTTCAGAAAGGAAGCTAAAATTGTTTTCAATTAAAATGAAAAGCAAAGGGGTGGTACACAGTAGTAGTTCCCAACATTCAGATCTGATCCTGGAAAGTAAATCCTTGAGGAAGTCCAGTCTTTTCCTACCTGATCACTCGAATGGACGGACAGCATGACCTGACCTCATCTCAGTTTGCCCAACGCAAAATGACAGATGAGTCTGTCTAGCAGTCCAATCTACTAGCAATAAATGGTGGGACTCCCAGCACCTTAGGGATTACATAGCAGAAGGATGCAGTTGCAGGTCACACATATGCTCAGAAGGCATCAAACTTGCAAACCTGCAAGTCATAGACAGAAAAGTATGTAGCAGGATACAGAAACTCAATCATAGTGAAGCCAAAACCCAAACTACTTCTTGCAAGGACTGGAGCTAGTTTCAGCTAATTTTCAGCTGTGTTTCTAGAGTCACTCCTACTCCTTTCTCACCTTATTTTTGCTTTCACTTTGGATGCAATACAGATGCTTTCCTTCTCATGTAGGAAATTCTGAACCAAGCTACTTGTTTGCTCTCAGAAGAAGTCCCAGAACTCCATTTCCACCTGTGGCTGTGGGGTGGCAGTGGGAGATGGATGAGGGCACTACATTCTTTTGCATCAGTTGATCCATGCTCATGGGCCAGTGCTGTCATAAGTATTCCTTCTCTTTTATAGAGTCTAGCATGAGTTTGACCTTGAACACAAAATTGATGGTCAGCAGGAACACTTCAGGGCAACAGTTCTAGTCTCTGTATAAATCCCTGGCGTCGTTTAATCAACACACGCTTTCAAGCTTTGCTTTGGGAAGGAGGTAGAGAAATGATACAGGCTGGGCAACTGTGCGTCACCAGCAACTGAAACCCATAGCCTATCGCAATTATAGGACTTTCCCTCCTTGCTCCTCCTGGGTTCTGCCGATCATTTTTTTTAATTGCTTTCTCATCCAACTAATTGATACTGCTTTTAAACATGGTGTTAGTAGCTGGACTTCAGTGCTCCCAGCCTGAGTTTTTTAACTGGTGTTTGACTTTTGTAATAAGTGGGTCAAAACACAGTTCACTGGAGACAAGTTAGTTTCCTACATCTGTTATTAATAGTTGACATTACTCAACATTTTAAGCAACGTCTTCTTCTCCCACATGCTCTCACGTGCCTGCTTTCTTGCTCAGACTTGCCCTCGCTTTCTCGCACTTGTCCTCACTGTTGCTCTTCCTATCGCTCTCGCACACACTCACACATGCTCTCATGTTTGCTTGTGCTCTTTCTTGCTTGCTCTTGGTTGCTCTTTCTGACTGCTCTCTCCCTCTCATGCTTTCTCACTCACCCGCACTTTCTCATGCCCTCTCGCATTCTGCTTTTATGCATACACTTTCTCTCCGTATCCCTATCACACTGTCAAAACCAGATTCCTGAATACCAGCTGCCTAGAAAATCCTTTAAAATACCTTTTCTGTTCATAAGCTTTTAGAGATACATAGTCATACTTTCTCTCTAGGCCTGTCTCTCATAGGCTTCATTACCATGTAGATATTGTTATTGCAAAATGTGTTTTGGGAAAGTCAGAAGAATTTAACTCATTTAAGTGGGTTATAGACTGACTCACGTTTTAAAATATAAATGCCTATATTTTGTTCTGTAATTACTGTCCTGGATCACTTTTTATTTCTTTTTACTTCTGTGGACTAAAGCTCAATGTGAACTGTGCATATGATTTTTGGCTTTAAGGAGTGTCACTTGATTTTTTATGAGTTTCAGATGTCTGACATACATAAAACTACAGATTTACTTTTTGGAATTTTTGTGGGTTTTCTAAGTTCTGAAATTTATTTTTCTTATTTCTTACAAGAAGAAACAATGTGATTTTATCTAGCTATTCATACTTTCTTCCCCACCTTTTTTTTTCCTCCAGTAATCAAAATGAAAGGAGATCAAAGGCTGAAGATTTCTCCTTCTTTTTGTCAGAAACCTCTCGCATTCAAAATCAAGCCATTCTTATTTTTTACTGTAGTCAAACAGCTAAAATTCATTCATGTAGGTGTGTTTAGTTCAAATTACTTCACGAAGCAGGAAGCATCTAATTTAGTTTGTTCAGTAGAGTATGTTTGGATGTGAAATTGTGTTTTGTATTCTCAGAAACATAATACCAAGTGACTTCTTACATGTCTTTGTTGTTCAGGGAATACTCAGAAGACACAGAGTCAGATCCCATCCAGTATGACCTTAAAGTGTCACATGAAGATAAATCACTTCTATATCCATGATTATTTTTCCTGCCTGTGATTGTTCATTTAGTATGTACATATTTCCAAAGCAAGGGGCATGCAAATAAATGGAAATGTTAAATAAGGACTTGCAGCATACAAAGATAAAACTTATTCAGCTGAGGTTAACAGTGTATTCAACATCGTCACTAAATTAACCTTAAAGATTCATATATAAATGTCGCTATTAGAAGTTTATACTTGAAGGTCACAAATTCTAATCCTTGTGTTTAAAATCTGGCTATACTCTATTCATGTGTTTAATTTTAAAGTCTTAGGAATAAGGATTTTGGATGATTTTCAGAGGTTATGGCTGGATCACTACTAGTAATAAAGGCTATGTCTTTTGCAATAAATATTGGATAATGCTTTTTTGTGATGGGCAAGCTAGTAGAAACTTGAAAACAAGCTAAATGTGTCATTTTTTTCACAAAACAAGTAGGCTAAATGGATGTTTTATTTTGCAGGTGAGTGCATAGCACTTACGTTAAGACTATCACAAACTGAGAATGCCCCACTCTTCTGTTTTGCTTACTGGATTTCGGATCACATGGATTTTGTTGCTGGAGAGCTGCAGGAACACAGGACGCGCTTCAGCAGGATGCGCCAGCTTGCAGTGAGAAATAGATAGGTTAGGGTATTCTGAATAGGACTGACTCGAGGCAGGTTGGTGCTGTTTCCAAGTCAATATATGTAATTGCATACAAGGTCAAATTACTTTCTTTCCTTTCATGCAAACATTGTCTTCAGAATATGTCTACTGAGATTTCAGTTAGCAAAAATGTGTTTGATAAAACCATTTTGACCATTTTGACCAGCCTTACTGTGTAAATGTGACTATTAACATAAAAGAGATTTAATAATTACATGCAGTTACCCTACAGTGATACTTGTCTTCTAGCCCAGGAATACGTGACAGATGTCAAGAGAGTTGCTCTTATGGACTTCTTTAATAAATTGAAAATATGATCTCATTACCTTCCTGGTACCTGTACTTAGAAAAAGCACAAGAAAATGTGATATATATTATGGGAAGGAGAATGTGTTGCATCATAATTGACCTTTGTGTTAACTTATTTTATAGTTTTTTCCTGAATTGTAAAAGTCGAATGTTATTAGTATGTTGTCTGTTAACCAATATTGCAATGATTCACCTAGTGGAGTTATTTTACTGAACTCTAACTTCTGGTCCTAAAAAGGATTTCAAGCTACTTCTTTTTTTTTTTTTTTTTTTTTTTTTTTTTTTTTTTTTTTTTT
>Ga0065711_1034957_pt1 | contig 23005 bp, 12 predicted proteins | sample Hoacrofraction12_FD_59098 | JGI IMG/M metagenome (GOLD analysis project Ga0065711, IMG submission 59098) | Hoatzin crop microbial communities from Cojedes, Venezuela - Epithelial fraction 12 v2 (version 2) | ecosystem: Host-associated > Birds > Digestive system > Esophagus > Crop | place... | reverse complement strand
GTCCTGTGCGTCACTGAGTCAGATGTTTCGTATATGACAAATGTAGGTTTCATGTGTGCTGTCACCAGTACAGCTGGGCATATTTTAGTAAGGCTGGCTTCTGGAAAGTGAGAATAAGAGCTGAAGAAAGAATGTAAAGAAATCTTGTGCTTGCTTGCTCCAGAGGCCAGTTTTCTTATGCCACCCACATGGTTTCACTTTATTTACTTGGGTTGTATTCTGGTACATGGATCAAACCTTATTGCCATTATTTGTTTAAACTTGTACAAAATTTTTGACTGCTTAGATTTTTTCCAGTATCTGTATCTCTCTCACTGTGTCCTTTTTAATGTGTATTTAAAGTAGCACCTTAGGGAGGTACCATGCCATTCTTTGCCAGTGACAGCAAGTAGTGCTGGCCCCCCATAAGCAAGGGCACAGCGGTATTTTCTTAGCTCCTACAGTCCATAGCCTGCTCATCTCCAGGCTTGACCACACCGTTGTCTTCAAATGTTTGTTCCAGTACCGTAGACAGTCTGTGCAGATAACCTCGGTGCATGTTTAGGGTCCCGGTATGTCAGGCTTATGGGAGAGTAACAGACTGTTTCAATTACTAAAGCACTTCGTTAGCGTGTGGCACTTGCGCTGTTGGATGTTTCCTCGCAGAGCTCCGAGATGCTGACTGAGGACATGTTTAGCTGGGCGAAACCAGTCCCCAGACTTTGTGAGCTGTCCTTGCCGTCTGAGACGGGTGGGCTGGGGAGAATTTCAGCCTGACTGTGATGGTCCTGAGCATCCTGCTGTGCTAACAGGTTGCCGAATTTTACTATGTCAACTGCACAGAATATTGGGGTTTGTTTTGCTTTAGCCTGCCACTTCTGTCTCAGGGTTGTTTACTCATGGATGAGCTACATTTGGGAGTCGCCGCTTGAGATCTGTCTCAGTTCTGTTGTATTCTCTGGTGAAAATCCTGAGATAGCGAATGCAGCCCGAACGGCTGTCTGAGGAAGGAAAGTCTGCCAAAAACTGTGTCATGGGTGTGCAAACATTTGCTCTTTTTTCTCAAGGGTACTGGCCAGTGCCTTGCTAACGTACGGAGCACTGGAAATTTGTGTGATTCACCGCACACACAAGTTTTTCCTTTGTAGGTAGTGGAAAATATATCTTTGCACAAATGTTATTTCTTTGAGCTGATTTGTAAGTAGATAATTTTGTTATTTTTCTCTCATTATTTGATGTTTAAGCAATGCATCCAATCTGTTTCTGCTTTTCTTATTCCATGATTTTCAGAGTAATAAGCCTGTCTAGCCCCTTCTTTAGCCTCTGCTCTTGACTGAGGGGAACTTCCTTATTCCTTACTCAGAAGGGTTCCTTGATTGTTTTGGTCCCGCGCTCTGCCACTAACCATGCCTCTCTGGAAAGAGCGATAGCCTGATGTATTTTTTCTTGCATAAGTTCTTTTTTACAAAGTACCGTTGCAAGTTGCATCTTTCCTCATTTTTTATTTATCAAGTGTTTAATTTAATGATGATCTGCCATCGCTGTAAACTCCAAGGTTTTCCTGAGCTTAAAAGGAGTAAGTGTTCCACATGTTTTCAGGTTTAATTCATTGACAAAAATCAATGCACTACTCCTGGCTAAATCAAAAGACCTCTCACTGACCGTGGGTTAAGTGTGTGCCAGCAGGCAGTTGCTGCCCATCAGCTGATACGCAAGAACTTGTTACTTTGCAGTCACTTCCTTTGTGTTTGAGCTCCTGCTATCCTGGAAAGATGTTTTCATATTCAAGCCAAGACTTAAAATATCAAAAGAATCCATTCAGATTTTACAGCAACACCCAGCACATTCGGCGGTGTTTCTCGTGGTTAGTGCTAAGGAGATAGTATTCAACAAACAGATCATTTTGTATAGGTCAGTGTGCAAATGTAATTAAGACAACCTTAGTGCATAATTTCATGAAGCTTTTGTGACTTGCTGTTGTGTATCTGTTTTGTGTATACATATGCATAAGGGAAACCCGAGATTTTAAATGAAAGGCATCATAAATGGCATTAACTATATGATGTATAATTACTGGCTGTTAGTAATGTATAGGACAACAGAAGCTTCGTTTTTGTCTTTTCCTTTATCAAAGGAGCAGAAACACTTCCATCATAGGCATTACCTATTTTATATTTTTTTCTGTATTTTGCTAAAAAAAAATAAAGAAGAAAAATATACTGCTGCCTGGCCATTTTTAAACCTTGTATGTATGTTCTATTTGAATATGCAAACATATTTTATTATAGTTAAGGTGTGCTAATTGTTAATAGTGTGCTACTCTTCATTTAGAACTAAAAAAAAGGCAAAGATGACTCTACAACTTTAAGCTGGATTCTAATAAAGACAACCGTTCTTTAGGTACGTAAATGTAGTATAAAGAGTAACTAAGAACGAAGAGAATACTTCTGGCAGGTTCACTTTATTCAGCTACTCCTGAAATAGCTTAGTTTGCCAAAATCCACTCAAGTGGTCTTTTCGTAAGAAGTCTCTTGTTGTGATGGCAAGTAAAGCATCATCTGTACCTCTTTTATCACTAATATTAAGGGAAGGGAGTAGATTTGTTTACTGAGCATGTTGCCATTACAATTTTTATAGTCTTAACTCATAGCTGTTTCTTAGCAGTTTATTTAAAAGACAAAAACCCCCACCTTGCTGTCACAGAGGTTGACATGTCAGATGCAGTCTCGCTGTTTAATCACTCCACTGCCTTTACCCCAGTGCAGCTCTAATGTAATCCTGCTTCCCTTCTTTACAAAAGCAAACTTTATCTCAGATCTAATTTTCTGGAAAGAAAATTTATTTCTTTCTGTATCGGTTATAAAATGAAGTTGAACACTAGGGAAAATGCGTGTAAATAAGGAAAAATGAATGTATGCCAGCTGCTCCCTTTCATTTCTGATAAGATTTCTAGAATTGATGTTGTTTTCTCTTTACGATGCAAGAATGTTAACATCTTGACCAGGAACCCATTGTCTCTCTAAGACAGCTGAGCTTTCTGCAAATACTTGAAACACTTCAAACTCATGCACCGATCTCTGAGTGTTCACTGGGCTCTCACGATCTCTGAGTGTTCACTGGGCTCTCACGGAGGTGGATGAGGATAGACTCCTCTTTGTTGTAGTGGAATCCAGATCACAGTAAGGACCTGATCTGACCTTCTTCTCCACATCACGTCTGTAGCTGAAATGACTCCTCTGCTCTCTGGAAAGAAGTTGCAGCATGTCCTATTTTAAGGCCGTGCTTCAACGTACCTTACAGTGATTGAAGATGATATGGCACAGATATTCTTCCTGAATTTCAGGTTTCCTTTTCCTTAACTCTTTACCTGTCCATGCTCAAGAGAAAATAGCAAAGCCAGCCTCATTTGAGAGGGATCTCGCTCACTCTGGAATGATGAAACTCACGCCTCGTGTTACAAGCTGTTAAGGAGTCTGTTCCATTCTTGTTGTGTTAATCAATATCTCTGTAAACTACGGCCAGAGTATGAGTTTGAGTAGCATCACCCAGTTATCTATGCTGTTGAATTGCTGCTGTGCCCCACGGCATGGTTTTGGCCAATGCCTGTGAGCACTCCCTGAGCCACAGCCCCAGACACAGACGAGGCAGAACAAGGGACTGTGCACAGGAGTCATACAGATTGGGCTACCAGAACTGAGGGGGAAGGTTTAGCTGGGTGGACACAAGCAGGCCACACCGCTCCCCAGGCCAGGGAATGGTGCCAGCGTGTGTTATTTATGACTGTACACATAGCCAAGCAGTCCACTCCACAGCGTCAGAAACAGACTGGGAAAAGTTTTCTGAAGAAGAGGTCATTTGAGTGGAAACATTTATTTCACTTATTACTGTAGTCCCTTCAGGAATCCTTCTGACAACAGCAGAGCTGGCTAAAACTGATATTCTCCATGTTGTGCATTAGACGTTAGTCCATGTTCTCCATTAGATTCAACAACCAGCAGTCCCTCAGCACCACTACTGGAAGTTGCTACAACCCATACCAACAATAGCTTTTCAATGTGTCATCCGTCCTAATGGTGTTAAGAAAAGTACTGCCTGTGATAATAACTGGGCTGAAAAACCTTTATCACTAGCACAACGTTCAGAAAGTTATCTCATATAGATTAAAAGGCCCATGGCGAACAGAAAACCCTCACTTCTCTACTAGATACAGGAGTAACTTTACTATCTTTATAATAAAAAACTTAGCGTGGCCAGTACAAAATTTTTCATTGAAATGGATCCCACGAGTGTGATATATATGGTGTATGTGTGTCGGGAATGCGAGCGTTTATTTCATACAGACGTACGATTGTATTAGGTTTCTAAATTAGTTACAGCACTGTCGGCAGAAGACGTAGGCTTTGTAATAAGATTTGTGCGCAGAGTGGAACTATTTTAGAAATTGAGGGGTCTGTTTCAAAATAAAGCGAAGTGGAGAAGGGCATACGAGCTTTGCTTTGCAGAAGTGGGGAGTTTTCTGAGCAGGGCAGACCAGTTCCCAAGCTGTCGTTTCGCCCTTGGCAGTTTGCTGTGCCGCACGCCGGAGCCTGCAGTCCGGCTTCTTCCGGAGCCAGCGCCAGGCTCCGACTCTGCAGTTCAGGTGTCATCAAATCCCTTGTCCTGGGGCTTGCACAAAGATCAGGAAAACTCTGTGCATAGTCTGTGAAACCTTGCAGTTGTTAGAGTTTTAGCATGCTGTGTTTTGAGCTGTTCTTAGCATGAAGGAACTGGGCACAAGGGGGTGCAAGATCATCTCTGCTCCTGGTTTTTCTCCTAATGAACTGCGGCATTGAGCTTGTTGTCTCTGTGGTGGGGTTTTAGTGGGTGGGTAAGTACACTACGTAGCAAAGATGCGTGGAGGGCTCAGAAACAGTTTGCATGTGTTTGGACTCGAAGGCTGATCTCTGGTAGAGTGCACGCTGCCTTGCATTTCTGCGTCGTGGACGCTGTCCCCTGTCGCACAGCGCTTTGCCACAAACAGGTGCGCAAACAGGGAGGCCGGCCCGCAGGAAGGTCGACCACCCGCTGTCGCCCGCCGCATCAGTAGCAGCGGCGCTGGGAGAAGAGCTTACCGGGCTGTGCTTGCTGAGGCTGTGGTCCCCGTGGAGAGACCCGGTGCCGCCTGGTCGCGGGAGCCGTAGCACCTCAGTGTTCTCAGTTATGAGGTTGATGGCCTGTCTACATGTGGCTCAGCAAAAAATACCTCTCTCCATGAATCAGGCGCGGAGCGTTTGGTCAGTGTGACATTTGGTGCTAACCGCTGGGAGGACTCCCCAGCCCTTTGGGAGAAGGGTCCTTCTGCCACCTCCCTCTCCTCCTGTCGCTCACCCATTCCTGTCCATCTTCACAGCTTGTCTTCGCCTCTCTCTCCTCTTCTCTTCCTTCCTTTTGTCTCCTGCCCCGCAGGGCATGGGCGGCAGCGTAGCGGACGCTGTCCTTCACCACGCTCCCCTTTCGCCTCAGAGAAACAGGAAGACGAAATTTAGTATGCAAGGAGAAGAGAAAAGAAAGCAAATTTCTTCCAGAAATCAGACCTTGCTGACTCATCAGCACGTCCTCTGCAACACTGAAAGCAGCCCTAAAACCTTTCAGGGTAAAATGTTAGAAAGCCGGCATCCCTGCATAGACCTTTCATGGGCAGGGCTGCAGGACCTTTCCCAGTTCATGAAAACTTAAAAAACCTCACCACAAAACCCTCATCTTCTCCTGTTTAATAGGCTTAGTTCTGTTCCTTTATATGAACCTTCTAGATTTTATAGCATTTCACTAGGTCCCTTGCTGCAGTGTTCAAACCTGAAATTAAATCGGGATTCATTAGTGCATTTACGAAAGGGAAAAAGGAGAGAATGCAGGACAGGTGTGCTGGGGACAGACCAGAAGAAGGACCTAGAGCACAAATACACACTGAAACAGCTTTTTTTTCTGGCTGGTGTGACCAGTCTTCACATACAGGGAATTTTTAGATCCTCAGAGTTTGTGGGCAATAGGAGCATTCACAGTGGATTTCTAGATGCTGAAGCTATTCATTTTGGTAGCAACATATAATTTTGGAAGTTATGATACTCCCACCATAAGTCATCAGGCAAATTCCCTACTACTTACTAGGTAATGCAGGTGATTGCCTTTAATTTTTTTTCCTAAAGACTGTTGTAATTTTAAAATCAGCAGCCATTTGTAACTAAGCATGACTGCCCTGTCTTTCTTTTACAAGTAAAAGTTTTTGAGACTTGTGTAAAGGTTTTAATTGTTGAAATAGCTTTGCTGACTCAGAGATGCATTTGTTTCTGTTTGTATGAACAATAGGAGTTGTCTGGGTGTCTTTAGTCTGAAAATAACTGAAGAGGATTGGGGTTTTTTAATGTCAAAGATTTCTTAAATAAAGAACAGTTACTAGAGTATTAATTTTTGCTTTGGCGCTTTTTTCCCTTTAGGTTTTATGGCAGGCATACAGAGGAACCCCCAAATGTCCCAGTATGGACCTCAGCAAACTGGACCTTCCATGTCACCACACCCCTCACCTGGAGGCCAGGTGCATCCCGGAATCGGTAGCTTTCAGCAGAGTAATTCAAGTGGTACTTATGGGCCTCAGATGAGCCAGTATGGACCACAAGGTAAAATGCTTGCTGGTAATACGTATGATAGTTTATATATATATATTTGTACAATCTATATATATAGTGTATGTAGGTAGGTATATGATTTCTGCAAAACGAAACAAAGCTGAAAAAATACATGCACACAACACCCTTCCCAAGAAAAACTAAACAAACAAAACTGTCATTCAGAGGTGGAGCTGCACCTTGTGGAAGGAGCTGCTACTCTTATTAGCACCTTTCTCTGTATAAAAATAGTGACCTTAAATTGGGCAAGGAAATGCTGAAACTGTTGCGTTGCCAGGGCCATTGTTTAGGAGCTCAATCATGTCATCTCTGCGACGAGGCCGCGTTCGACCAGGCATGGAATAAGGGTCACAACACCGATCCCAAAACAGGACTTCTTTTCTTAGATGGAATCCCAAGGCCAATCTGAAATTGAGTGGTGACTGTGAGGGTTAAAGTCTTCTAATGAGCATAATAATACAGTGGCTACTGTGGGAATATAATATTGAGCTCTAATGCATACGGTTTGTGAATCTTAACTAACCCTTCAGACTGAGGGAGACAGTTCCTTTTATTTTGCTTGTTTGACAGAATCGTTGGAGGACTAAAACAAAAATAGAATACGCAATTTCTGCCCCTGGAAGTTCACTGCGTACAACCTTGAACTTGTCTATTGTCTTGCTTTTGATCAGTAACCTTTATAAAGTATGCATCTGTTTAGGGGTTTAATGAACTTGAAGTCAAGCCACAGAAGGGGCAGTATTTTCTTTAGAGGTACATAAAGAAGCTTTTCTATTTCAGCACTTCCTACTACTGCTTTCTTACTTAAAATCCTCGAAAAGGACTGGAGCCAGTGATGGGAAATTCTGTAAGGGCTCGGTGGCTTGCCCATGCAAGCAAGGATGGTTATTTTGGTCTCCGAAGTTTCTGAGAACTAGTTCTGATGTTTGTTGTCAGGGAGCCTTGCTGCCCTGCGCAGTGTTCCTTTCTGTTTCATCTCTGGGTCACGTTTGTTGTAGTGTTCTGAGCACAGGGCTACAAGCCAAGATTTCCCGGTTTCTAAATTTGGCTCTGCCTTTTGCACCATCTTTCAACTTAGGCAAGTAAATTAATTTCTCTGCTTCGCTTTCCTTAACTGTAAAATGGGGCTAGTAGTGCCTTATAGCCATGTGTGAAGATTAATTACCTAAATCCAGGTGACTGGTTCTTTCCTTTTATTTGGAAAGCACTTTGTGGCCATAAAATGCTGTCCAAGTGCTTATTTTTATCTGCACAGTGAGCAACTAGCTTAACTGGTAAAAATCCAGTGGATTTATGATGTGCTATCCTGACTTCCAGCTGTACTGCTGCTGCTGAAATTCCGAACCATGGGAATAGTGGGTGTCAAGTGCAGTAAAACATTAGCCATCCACACTGATTGAATGGAAAGGTTTTTGTACTAAATCAATGCATTTAAGTAACACGCCGAATACTACTTTCTTTTTTGCTTGAGTTCAGCAGTTCTTTTCCTCTCTCTGTAGATGAAAGTGCCTATGTAATGATTTTATGGGTCGCGGTCAGGAAGAAAAGGGCTATTAAAAAGTGAACTTGAGGGGCAGGAAGAAAATGAGCATCATTGTCATTAACAGGCAGTTTCAGAAGGGTCTGGTGAATAGTGTGATGGATGAAAAGCGTGTTCTTCTGCCAGCTCTTGGAGAGTACCGGTGATCCCATGCCGTGGTCCTCGTAAAATTAGGGCCCTGCAGACTTTCAGCTCCACAGTTAACAAACAGAGCAGAAGAATACTACGTTTTCACCAGGCTAATGTGACCATTAATAAAATCTGGGGATGAAGATGGTGAGGTTTCAAAGTCATGTATTTACCTGGATTTAAGTTTTTTGTAGCATTTTTCGTTTTTAATGAAAGTAATCTGCAATTGCATCTCTTAACATACCCTCTTACACAGCACAATTATATACCGGCAATGATGAATATATAATAATGTACCCCATTTGCCGTTTATTACCAAAATAACAAATATATTAAAAATTACCTGGGTTGCAACTGAGTTCTTAAATTATTAAACTAAAATAATTCTCAAGGATTTTATTTGTTCTCCATGTTTTGTTCACACAGGCCTTCCTCCAGAATATTGTTAAGCATAGGCTGAGTTCGACAGGGCTACTTGTATTTTTATGTGTGTGTCACAGTATTCTGTGACATTAAGCTTTTAGTATGAATGCTAGATTTCACTATGTGCTGTCCTCGAAACCGTTGCTCAAGGCTAGTGTTCTTTCTCTGCAGTGGAATTGCTCATCATAGTAAAGACTACACCAGTAAATTTGGGTTGGAGGAGTTAGCCCACGGTTCATGAGAGCGGAATGATCCATTTCATGCATATGGTTGATTTATTTGGTTTCCATGTGTTTACATGACACTTAGATCTACGATAAGAGCAGAATATATTTCTCCAGGAAGCAGTTGTGTACTGGGGACCTAGTCCAATCCAGTGAAACCATTTCCTACAAAAACAAAAAATGGCTTTGGCTCCACACATCTGTGTGTCTGCGATACGCACAGGAGCACGCACTACCGAACATTAGTTTTAGTTTTAGTTTTGTATTGAATCCCAGCAGTTTCCTGTCCCCAAGAATGAAAAAGAAAAAGAAAAGCAGAGCAAGAACGCAAGTTGTTACTGAAAGAAACAGGCTCTTTGGGTTGTATTTGGACAACATCTAGCTCGGGGGCTAATGAAGCTCTGGTCTATGACCCGAGCATCAAACTGCTGCCACAGCAAAATGTCCCTTGAATGCACTCTGGAGAGCAGTCAGATGCTGTAGTCAGCTGGGTCTTTTAGACTGGGGCAGAGAAAACCTTCCTGTGGATCAGTAAAATGTGTCAGAAATACATCCCATCTCCCTAACTTTTCCTTCTCAATTCAGCAGTAAAACTGTTCTGTTTCGGTATAACAACGAGAGAAACCAGTACTGAATATGTTTGAACCACAATGCCAGAACTTCATAGTAAGTTAAACACCATTTTGTTCGTGGTAAAGTAATATGAATTGAGTATTTGAGCTTTGTAACCTTTAATGTTGGACTCGTTTCACAAAAGCACTTTGCTATCTAGTTCCCACTGATTTAATCCTAGATTTTAATTGAAGTGGTATCATTTTAAAGATGAGATGCCCTGTGCATATTGACAGTCTGGACCTCCGAATCCAGACCCACATATGCAACAGCCTGTGGACTTCAGCCTTAAGTATCAACTGTATATACCGAAGTCCCCTAGGTAAAACAGTTTCAGAGGAATTCAGAACAGTACATTTAAGTCATCTCTACAAGAAAAATTTGATGGTTAAGTGCACATGTGAAAAATTCTAAAATTATTTTAAGATACTGTTTTTACTACTGTGAATCTGACCTATGTCTCAAAAGCAGAGAGCAAAACTAACAGGTAGTTCCCAATTTTCCCCCTCTTCAGCTTGCCTAGAAATGGCAAAGTATCAGAGCACTTTGTTCAGCAAACCTGGACAAAGTGGACCAGAGTTTCAGCAGTGAGTATGAACATCTGTCTTTGGCAGGTTGTTGGTAGGCTTTTTTATATTTTATCTTCTTCACACCGTTTTTTTTCTTTCTGATTCCATTGACTCCTTTGTTTTTTCTCGGGCATTTGAGATGTCGGCACTCTGGGTACAATTCTACTCTGCCGAGGGGGAGCTCGAATCAAAAATCCCTCAGATACGGAGGGGTGGAGTTGTTCAGCAGTATTGCACAGCCGCTGTTGCCAGGCTTGTACCCACTTGAAAAGTGTGGGCTCCTGGACTTGGCTGCCTGACACGTCCAGCTGATGTGGGCTGGCCTAGCATCTGCTGCATTCATTGTGTTTAATGCTGCATCCATCTGTTTTCTGTCAAAGCCACTGCCAACAAATTACTAATCTATTAGAGAAACATGGAAATAAGATTGCACTCCTCATTCCTGGCAATTCCTCTTGTATTTTAGTTGGCTTTTATTTTGCCTTTTTTTTGTGGTCTGGGAAAGGTATAAGAATAGCTGGTACTTGAGGTATTGAGGAAATGCTGAGGGGAAAAAAAAATGTGGAAAAAACATTGAAACTTGTTTTCCTTACTGAAAGGGTACCACTTCCCTGTGCTCTTGGACATGTATCCCTGGAGATGAATGATTAGGAGTTATTTTAACTGAGCCACATATTTTTGTGGAGAAGATTCCACTGGTTTTTCTGTTGTACTTACACTGGAGAAGCCAAAATATGAAAGAAGAGATTTTTTGTCCCTGTTCAAAATAGCATCAAAACAGCAATAGTATTTAGCATTGGTGTTTGCTTCTCCAAGCACCCTGCTGAACCGCACTTTGTAGACCCTAACTGACAAAACAAATTGGCTTTATGTAAATTGGACTGACAGTAGCTCCCGGTGATTATGGATATCAGGTCGTCTAGTCCAGGGAGGGAATTTGCTTGACTTTGGGAAGTGGTGTTTCTGGTAGCATGTACATAAACCGTGTTAACTGGCTGTGCGTAAACTTTGAGTGCGCATATACGGCATCTTGCTGCATTACGTTTTTCATGCACAAAGCAACTGGAAGACCAGAGCAACATCCAGGTTATGTCACACCTGCAACACTAAGCAGAGCAGCGTGGAACTGGTGAACCCTTCAGATTATGATCACATACGCTGGATCAGAAGTGTGGCTTAAGCAGGTCTCAGCAACCAGAACTCTGCCTAGGGACGATGGCTCGCTGAACAGAAGATAGGTGGCTGCCAGCGGCCGAGCCTAGAGGAGGAAGAGAAGCAATGGGTCAGTCTCAAGTCAGCGGAAAACTGAATCTGGAGCCTTTCATCTCTATTGAACCGCATATTGGGGATCCTTCTGTGGAGGGCCCCAGGCAGAAACTTGGTTTCTGAAACAGGAGAGAATTGTTGCTCCATTTCCTTGGCAAGTGTAGGTCTCACACGTTCTTGCCGAGGAGAACTTGTAGCAGAGTGAGTCAGTTACCAGGTGGGGAGGAGGGGAGGATTAGCCAAAGCACAGCAGCAGGAGCGTATGGATTAATTATGTGTGCATTCAAATGATGGATGAATATATTTATTTTAAATACAAACAGGAGTTGCATGCCACCAACTCCTCTGCCTGGTAGCTGAGGCCTGAGGAGAGACGTGGCTGATCTCCACGTTCAGAGGAAGAGTCCAAGGGCTGCTGCCTTTGAATGAGCGTGGGAATATCTGAAAGCAGTCAGGAAACTCAGCTCTGTGGCATCCCACGGGGAGGGAATGGGTTGCGTTTCCACTAATCTGGATGAGATGGAAATAAAGACAAGTCAAAACTGATGGCTGAAGTAATGTGATCTGTTTCCTAAAATACTTTTTTATCATATCTTTATCTTTTTTTTTCTCTTTCTCATGCTGCTTGGCTTTGTTTCTGTAACACTGAATGCTGTACACTCACTTTTTCTTGAGTTTTCAACACGATAGGAAAGTCGGCACTCAAATGAGTTAAGCTGCTGCAAGCGGAGCAGTTTGCTCCAGTGACAACGTAGACTGGGGTCAGCTGGGTTTCCATGCCATCCTGCATAAGGCACCTGTTTAGATTAGCATCTTTGTGCTATTGCTGATTACTCTTATAATGCTAGTTTACCCAGAGGAGGTGAGCTGTAAGCTACCACCACTTCCGCTGACATAGTCAAACTGAACTTACCAGGAAGGCAGGGTAGGGCAGGAGGGAGCGGGAATGTTTCTCGGGGCCTGGCAGCCGTCCTCACCAATCCATGCCAAAGGATCTCTGACACAAACGGGCAGAACAGTTAGGAGCAAGAAGCCAGCCAGAATAGCCTGTCGCTGAAATTGCAGAAAGATGAAGAATGAGAACATGAAATTTCAAAACTAAGATTCTCCCTTGAGCTTATGTAATGGGTTTCTTACATGCCACGTGTCTCTCTACTGCATAAGGCAGCTTTGTCCTGTGTGCTATGTTGTTAACCCTCTGGAGGCTGTGCTTTTCTGCATTTGCTGTTGCCTCGTGACGTATATTAGGCAGAAAATGTTTGAGGGTGCATGAAAATCAGGTTCATAGGATCATTCAGGTTGGAAGGGTGCTCAGGAGTTGTTCTTGGCTGACCTCGTATTCAAATTGGGGCTGGATGTAAGATCAGAGCAGGTTCCTCATGGCTTTATCCAACTGGGTCTTGAAAACCTCCAAGGAGGGAGTCTGTACAACCTCCTTGGGCAGCTTATTCCACTGCTTGTCTGTCCTCATGGTGAAAAAGTTGTTCTGACCTTGAGGCCAGCATGGTTCACTTTAGTTCACATGTGTATGTTCTGCAGCTGCTGACTTCCTAAATAGAAATATTTGCTCAACAGTTTGATGTTTTTCTCTGTGCTTTTTATCATTTTGTTCAGGAAACTACTCCAGACCACCGACGTACAGCGGCGTGCCCAACACAAGTTACAGTGGCCCAGGACCCGGCATGGGTATAAACGCCAACAGTCAGATGCATGGACAGGGGCCAAGCCAGCCTTGCGGCACCATGCCCCTGGGACGGATGCCATCAGCTGGGATGCAGAGCAGACCGTTTCCTGGAAACATGAGCAGTATGACCCCCAATTCTCCTGGCATGTCTCAGCAGGGAGGCCCCGGGATGGGCCCACCCATGCCAACTGTGAACCGTAAGGCACAGGAGGCGGCTGCTGCAGTGATGCAGGCTGCTGCAAACTCCGCTCAGAGCAGGTATGCGTCCAGGTGAAAGGAGTTAAACGAATAGGAATGTTCTTGTTGTCATTTCTGAAGTAATGGCGCTGTGTAGGTGTATGTATGTGCATTTCTACGTGTTGTGTCTGTGCCCCTGTCCCTGGGAGGAGATGACGTGTGGGAAGAAGAGTTGCTTCCTCTTAAACGTGAGGGGAAAGCATGGTGTCGTGTGTTTGAATTATCCTCTTGAAAAGCAGCTGTGACAATGGAGGTGATGGCCACTTCCAGTTTGGTTCTTGGCACTGTAGGCTTTAGGAGAACCCACAGGGTTGCAGTGACATTAGGAGTCAAAAACATGCCCTCTGCAACTTAAAAATAATTAGCTGGAGAAGTATTTTCGATCTCTGGTAGAGAGAGGGCCAACGTGTCCTTAGCAGCTTGCCCCTGCCAGGGAGTAAGGAAGCTTATGAAGCTGCCCATCGATTCTTGAATTTACTGCCCATGTTGTGAGCATGGGGGGATGCGTGAGGCGTGCAGAGAGGGAGAGGAGTGCAGGCTGAGGGGAGCAGCTGGAAGGGAAAGGCAGAAGGAGGCATAAAACCAATCTGTAGTTATCTGGAGTTGGTATCTGCCACCTATGCATCCGTAAGAGAGAAGGTGCAAACAGGGTTGTAGAGGTTGGAGCCATCATCTCTCTTCTTGTCTCCCCTTTGGGCGGCATAACTGCATGTTGCTGTTTGTGCATAGACTATGGAAAAGGCACTTTTCTGTCCGTGGTTATTCTTAAGATGCCTGAATACTTGCAGCGAAATCACACTTTCTGGGAAATTTTTCAGATGAAGTAATTTCCACATTTCCCTGGACTCAAATAACTCCTGGTGTATTTATTATCTTTTTCTGTTACGAGAAGTTCCATTACATTTGAGCTGGTTGCAGTCTTCTGGTAAGCATGTTTATATGCGTATGTGTGTATTAAGCATCCTGCATTTATTTATGCATGTGCATACACAGACACACATGTAGGCATTCAAGTATTTGTCATTCAAGACCATTTCTGGACACTGGAGTTGCTCTAATTCCAAGGCGGTCTAGAAATAGGAAGCTAGTGTGTCCTTGTATCTGTTGCTTTCTTGTTTTGCAAGTTTGGAAGGCAGGTGGCTTGTAGTGATAAGCAATAGCAAACTTTTAAGACAATAACCGTAAATTTAGTGTACTTCATGTTCCTGTTCAGTGTAATAGAACCACACTCCCTTAAAATAGACCGTACTCAAGCAGATATCTGTGAACCAGCAGTCTCTAGCTTGTGTTGGTTTTTTTAACGGACTTGTCTAGTAGGATTTACAGAAGTCTGCTGCTGTCTGTCTGGTTTAGGCTATAAGCTGATAGGTCAGGCACAAAGGAATAAATGGGCCATCACTGCAGCTGCAGGAACACTTCATTATAATGATGTAATGAAAGGGAAAGCTCATGTTTGTTGGACTTTACAGCAAGAAAAGACTTTGTGTTAAGCGGAAAGTATTTGTGATTCAGCTTACACTTTGGGCATAGTGTGTGGTGTTTGATGAAAAACTAGGTTAAATGATTACCCCTCCTATCTCACACCTTCCTCTTGTAAAACGGGATTTGGTTTCTAGCTTTGCCTGGGCAAACTGCACCATTTCAGAGCCTTTTCATCACGTACTGCCCATTCCAGTGATCCAACACCTGTGGAAGGGCTGTGCAGTCATTGAATGGCTATCACGTATACTGGCAAAAGGGCTATTTATAAACTGCGAATTGAGCAAAACCTGTCACACCCCTCTGATGCCAGGGGCTTGCAAGCACACTGTTTTGCTCTTTGATCTTAAGTCAACTGTAGGGGAGAAAGTGCAATGGCTTTTGGCTATTCCTGCAAGTCCTCCGTATTTGCAAGTGGAAGGAATGTACTTGACAGTAACTCGTGTTTGTGATACAGAGCAAATCCATAGAAGCTGTTCTTTTGTTCTGCTTTAGGCCACAATACATTAGGTTGCCTGCTTATCCCAGCCAGTCTGGGCCTGGCGGACGCCCCATGTTTTCTTCACAGCACCCCAACTATGGCAACGCTCAGGCTCCCTTGATGCACCAGCCTGACCAGTATGGGTAGGCAGCAATGTACACTGGACTTGCTGTGGGACCGTGACAATTTTTTTAATGTTTATGAACGTGCTATCTGGCTACTGAAGGAATATAAAAATCATGTGAAAGATACACAATTACTTGCATTGTAGAGGGGATTTTAGTTTTTTGTTTTACTGACGCCACTGAGACAGTACGATGTAAATCTGCACGTCACTTGCTCACACACCTGCACGCCTTTTGGCATGGCTCCATTTCCTTGTGCCTGAGAGGGAAATGAAGAACTTCATCACTGAGAAGGAACAAGATCCCTCCTCCCCCTGACCCAGGCGTCGTCTTTCTCCCCTCATTGTTGGTGTTCTTGTCTCACAGCAGTGCTGTGCAACCCTGTTTTCTTGACTAGTTGGTGATACTGTCATTGCTGCCTGGGCAATGAGCTGCAACCCCCAAAGTATGATCCCTTTCGGAGAGGCGGTCTACTGCAGGAGTGGTGACAGGGTTTCTTAATGGGATTTTTCAAGAAAGTTTTATTACGCTGTAATTGAGTGTGCATGCATTTGAAAAATTTCAGTTAGTCACTAGAACAATTCTGAGGAGCACTAAGTATCCAGTGCAAAACATTTGCCTGAAATGCAGCTACTGTTTTCTCACTGGAGTCCTTCACACTGTGATTTCTGTAACCATCATATCATGAATTACAGCGCTGGGAAAAAGTACACTGGCTCCTAGCCTGTTGCTCCCTTACAACCAAGTCCAGCTTCCCCTGAGATTCAAGTTTCATGGACTTCCTTGCCATCATGTTATTTCAGTTGTTACCTCTGTAGGAAATCTATAATACCCAAATTATGGCTGCCTTCGTGATTATTAACAAGTTTTAATTACCAGTTCTTTGTAGCTGCATTTGTTTTGGTGTTTTTTTCCTTAATAACATCATTCATATATGTGTGTATGAAAAAGTACAAAGCAAAACAAAAAATTAGAACATAAGTCTACTGGTTCTCCTCTTCAAAAAGCAAAAATTAGTGAAACGGGAGAGCACTCACACCATACTATTTCATCTCGCTGTAAAGACATCCACTGTTATTTGCCAAAGTGCATGAATAGTGTCCAGCCTTTTTCTTTGAATGTCTTGAGTGTATAAGATTCAGCTGTGGGGTTCAAAAACTGTTGGATTTTTTTACTAGAAAACACATGCCTCTATGTAGAATTAAGAGGAAAATGAAATGGTTGTGTCAGAGTCATGGTTACACAGCAGTGTTTCTGTACGTGTTGGTTGTGATCCCCTTCAAGGTCAACTTGTTGAATCAGTAGCCAAGTATCAGTAGGGGAGAGAAATTCATCTTCAGCTGTTAATTCACAGGATCTATCCTTTACAAGTTCAGGAGTCTCATTTAGACATGGAAAGCTGGTTGCCTCTGCCTTGCCAAGCCACAGTGAGCAGCTGTGTAAAAAGAATTTAAGTGGCATGCATCAGAATAAAATCACTTCCACTGGGGCAGAAAATCAATGTTCGTTAACCAGGGCTGGATGATCGAGATGTGAGTGTCAGCCAGTTATACCTAGGTGTTATCCTCAGTGCAGACCACCACCCTTCTAATTAGAGAAGATAAAATCACATAAATATAAGTGGTGGCTGTGGAAGATACTAGGTTTACACCGTTTGAATTAGCCTTTGACCTCACCTTGGTCTGCTCTATGATAAGCTTAGATTAATTTCTGCAGCTATATGATACCTTCCCTGTAACCTGAAATCTTACGATGTGCTAGTCTGTCTCGTGCACGCAGGCCAGTGTTTCCCAAATGGTATCTGGCATGTCAGTCTAAAGAAAAGAAAGGTGTTTTTAAGACCTCTTCACCAAACCAGCAGTATCTGTGGTTTCATGCTACCCAGGATGTTTCAGCTTAGCCTGGGTAACAGTTTACAGCAGGCAATGCTAGATAACTGCGTAATACCCTCTATAGTAATTCCCCTTGTTTTCAGGTAGACAGCGTGAAGGAACTGTAAAACAGTGTTTTCCTTTTTATATATGTCTTGGTCTCAGCACGCCCATTGACTGGGAAGGACTCTGAGAGTGTTGAAGATCTAATGCATCCACTGAACTCCAAGGAAAGATTTTCATAACTTAGGTTGGTGTTGGCCGAGACCCCAAGGGCTGGTTCTGCTGCTGGAGGTTAGAACCCGGTGGAGGCCTCTGAGGTCCAGGTGGCTCCAAAAAATAAAGTCTTCTATCACCCTGTAGTTCTTACAACAATACATGTATTTATAGTGGTAGGTAAGTATTTATGTGTGTACAGACCTGCAACACAGTAAGCCTTCAGTAAAAGCAAACAATTTTAAGCAGACGAGATAGCATTTTCCCTGTTGATGTGAAAGGCAGCAAGTTTAGCCAGTATCTTCTAGTACCAGCCTATTTTAAGTTTCTTGGTTTGTAGGTGCCCAACTTGAAATTTTTCAGGACTGCATGTTCTGTCTGTGAGCTTTGGTTTCCTACAGTAAGTGTCCAGTAAACACTTTTGAAAATTAATTATTAGGTTGACACCGAAAGTCAACAGATGTTTTTGGAGCTAGATGCTTGTCATCATCATTTTAAGCATCTCTCATGATAGCAGTGTCATTCTGAGCATGTCTTCTTAGCAGTTGAAAGTGTGACTGTAATATATGGAAAGAAAAATGTAGCTGTGAAATAGTTGGCTTACAGACTGTTAGCAGTGCGGCCTTAGAAAGATGTAATTCAGTACTGGCTGGCTGTAAAATGCACGTCCAACTGGATGCTAAAATGAGCCTTTTGCTGGGGCAGCTACAGTTATTAATACCTGAACTAATTACTATAAAATGAGTTTTGATGTGACTGTATGAGGAGCAATCCTGTCTTGGAAGGGAGCCGCTTTGACCTAAGTGTACTGTACCTTAATACGATTCTTGGGATTGCACGTTACAGTTTTGTAAATTAAAGCAATTTTTTTTAATAGATTGAATGAATTTAGAATTCAGCATCATTGATTTTAGAGGAGACGATTTAGACATAGTAGTTTATTAAACTGTGGAATTGGGATCCAGCTTAGCTATTTGTAGCCTCTGACCATTTTAAGTCCTGGTCACTGGGTTGCTAAATTGAGGTAAATCATTATCGTCCTCTGCTCCCCGTGCCACCTGAGAAATGCTCAGTCTCCGTGGTGTTCCATTGCTTTGTGTGGTGTTCCATTGCTTTGACATACTTTTAGGCACTCTAGAATGTGGTTCTGGTTCTAAACTGCTTAAGAGTTAGATACTGCAGCCTCGTCGTGGTGAGGCTGGAAGAGTTTAATTAAGTTTTCATTCGGTCCTGAAACTGATCTATAAAAGCTGCGCTGATATTAGAGAATTTCTGTTGTACAGAGAAACAGTCCCAATTAGCGTAAACGTGTTTAAAATGTGCATTCTATGTGTCGTCTTTTTTGTCTGTGTGCACGTATACATGCACGCTTGTGCACATACAGGCAGACTAGCCTTCCATCAGCATTTCTCTCCTGCTATGTATGTATAATTCATATTCCATGTCGCTGTGCCAGCAAAGCACTTTTTCCATATTATTTTCTCCAGCAGCAGGGTAATGCAGCACTGCTGATGGACTGGAAGGTACTGGTGAGGAAATATCGTAATGGACATGGTGCATTAAAATGTCAGAAGGAAGAAGAACAAGGCGGAAATGGGGAATAAATTTTTTAAAAAGAATAATAATATAAATAAAAACCAGAACTCTTTTAGGTGTTTTACATCCTAGAGCCTGTCAATTTCTATGCAGTATTTTCCAGTCTGGCCCTTTTGATCTTGAAACTTGGGTTTAAAATTCTAATTGTGATTTTAAAAGCTGCGGTTATGTAGCAGTAAGACTTGAAATGCTACAGTAAAACTCACCATTTTTAATCCCTGGAGAGAGTGTATATTTTCCATTGTTTTCCCTTTTGCCCTTAAGCTTGGAGGTGCTGTTCTTCTCTGCTGGGAAGTGGAGTGGAGTGCAGGAAGGTTAAGTACTCATTCAAATTTCTTTGCTTATTCAAACCAGGCTACTCCTAGATGAAAGGCTGCCAACTGTGAAATCCCCAAAGTAAACTAGGCTAAGATAGGACTGGTAGCCATAATTGGAGCCAGCGCCCTGTCTACCTTATCTGTTGCCTTTGAAATAAGCCCCTAGCAGAAAGGCTCTTTCTGCTGGGTCTTTCGTTTCACATTGAGTCACAGGGAAGGAGTTGCTCCTGTTCAGATCCAGGCCATTCACCATGCTCCAGTCGCAAGGTGTCTGGACATTTCCCCTCCACTGCGCTCCTCCGAACACTCCCAGGCTTCGGATTTCCTTCGGGGATCTTGATGGATCGCCCTGAAATGAGCCCCGCTTTGCTTTCTGCTGCGCTGTTGGAATATCCAGGCCGTACGTTTCGGTCCATGAAACGACATTTGGCTTCCAAAATGAAAAAAAGCCCACGTATAGTTTCAGCTGGCCGAAGTGGGGTCGCTGCTTGGCCTCAGTGACGGCATGGTGTCTGTGTGAACGCCGGAGAGCTGCTGTGCGTGCCCCACCCCGGGCTGGAGGCCTTTCAGTGACGGGTGGAACATTTGCTCTCTACGCCAAGTTTCTGTGTGGTTTGAGGGGTTAAAGTCCAAATACTAATGCTTACTGTAACTGTAATTTCTAAGGGAGCTGTTAACCAGTATTGACATACTTCTCTTCAAAAGGACCCATGCTTCTTCCCTCTGCATGAGAAATAGTCATTTATATCAAGCTGATTTTTTTGTTCTTTCTTCTTTCTGAAAGGGCACTTCCTTTCCTCATGGTTTGCTTTTCAAAGCAGAACCATATACGGCTGTTTTTTTACAGTGTATTAGGAAGGGTGAAATACAGCTTAGCCTATATGTATTTATTATAGTAAAGAGAGAGCTGAAAATCACACTTTCGTGATTATTTTTTTAAATGGGGATGCATTTTGTAGATCTCAAAATTGCTGATAAAATCATTTAAGGATTGGAAGAAACTTCACATGCTGAGCTAACCAAAGCTGTTTCTTGTGGGAGACTAGGAGAAATGTATTTTTATCTGGAATTTTGTTTTACTGAAAGGTAAATCCATCATTTTGGAGCCCTGGATGTCACCATACTGCAGAGCTCGTGCAGGCAACCAGTGATTTGGGGAGGCATTTTTTTCTTTTTTGGTTACTCATCAATCAAGTGGACTGCTGTATGCTGTTTGTGCCATTAGAGATTAACCGCAGACCTCAAGAGTCCTACTCTTTCCCTCCTTCGGAGAGCAACTGTTCTTAAATTGTGAAAGCGGGAGCATGTTGGGAAGGAAGGGTGATTTTTAGAGTCGTGAATGAGAATTTTCATTCATCTTAGAGATACGTCTAATTTGATTATTATTGTGTCAGGATTATTTTTGCTTTGATTTGGTTATTTAGGAGAGCTGTTGTCCTCTGTAAAAGTACTAACTATTTTGAAACAAAATTGCAGTGTAGGACTCTGTGTAGTTTATTAACATTCTGCCTCAGAGTCAGATGTTACATAGAAATTCTGTACCTCAAAAGGTATTTTTTAGGGCATTTAAGAATGCAGTACTTCATTAACTGTTACTGTATATAAGTAAAGAACAAGGGAGGACTTTAGACTGAGTACTCTGGGTGGCAAGAAATGTTTCAGATGAGGAAACTGGATTTTCACAGTCTGTCTTTTTGCCTATTAGCCAGAAGATCTACTAGTTTAAATCACAGCACTAGTTGGAAAAAACCCCAAACCCTACACAACAAAAAAACAGGAGAATAGCCATCTGTTTAATGGGACTCATGAAGAAAGCTGATGCCATGACTGCTCAGTGTGATTTGGCACATACGTTGTGGAAGTTCAAGACTGTGATTGAACAGCCTAAGATTTTTGTGACAGAATGGGAGAGACATAAAAAATAGTAGGAGGGTTTCAGGTTTTAGAGCGGTTTTAAGGTTTTAGGTTGTTTTACAGTGGTGATAGTTGAGAGAAAATTAAGCAATTTTTTTTTAGCCATGCTACCTGGGGAAATATGAGTGGGAAGAGCCCTGCACTTTATCGATGGAGTTCAGGTGGGAGCATTGGTTCTAACTGGACATACAGGTAACCGTGTAAGAATCATATAAAATAGTAATATAACAGCAAAAACATTTTTAAATGATTGCCAGCAGCCTCACTGACACATTAAATACCTGCTGCAGTTGTCACAGTAGGTTTCAGGCATCTTGTGAGCCAAAGATGAAGAAACGAGCCAGCTGAAAGCACGCTGACGTATGCACCACATTGCTCTTGTGAAACTGTCTGGAGTGCCGAAGTGCTGAGACTGATGGTAATAGCGGTAGTAATAATATTGATAAACATGTAACAGCTCCAGGCTATTGGGCAGAGATAGGTAAGTGAAAATGTGTCTGTTGGGAAATCCCTTTGGAGAACTTCCTCGGCATGCTGCTGCTGCACATGCACAGTTGCATTCCGCGTGCTGTCAGCCAGATGACATTTTACTATGAAAAGATACACTGAAGAGCTGGCATGAAACGATCGGGATTTTATTAGATTTTCAGTTGATTGCCAGCGCAGTGAGCTCCGTGGAGCTGCAGTGGTGCTCAGAAACAGTGCGAGGATGTGACTGAGGGCAGTGAGAACGTGGTGAGAGGCGGCAGGAGGTCTGCAGGCCCAGGTGGAAGAGGAGGGAGCTCAGGGTTTGAGCCTCTCCCGAGGCAGTGCCCCGCTGGAGGAAGCGGCAGTGGTGAAACACACCGTGTGTCCTGAGCCTCCGGCAGCATTTTAGCATCGCGCTTTGGTGACCTCCTGGCTCTTGGTGTGCTGGGAACAGACTCTTGCCCGCTTTCAAGTAATCTTTCTGGGAGAGAGTTCATGGGGCCTTCCGACTTTTTAATTCAGCTATTTATAAACATGCACAAAAATAGAAGGTGCATAGTGAGAGAGTCATATGAGTCATTCCCATTTTGATATCGAGTCACACCGGGCTCAATCACCGTTCTTGGCGTTCGGGTTCAGACTGACTGCATCGTGCCATACAGGGCAAATTTTTCCGCTGCAAACCCAGTTAGTGCATGCTCCTGCTTGCTGGACAGATCACAGCAGCCCTCTTTTACCAATCACACACTCCACTTGGGCTAAGAAACGCATCTCCTCCATGCTCAGATACTGTGTCTGATGGGGACAGTGTGCGAGCAGCTGCTGTTTAAATCCATGTTGTCAGGAAGGTGGACAGAGGTCACTGAGAGCGGAGCTTCGATGGGACTACGAGCTGTTTGACTTGGCCTGCTTTGCAGTAGTCCCGTGTTTGCTGTCACACAGCATTATATTGTATTTATCCAGTACAGGTTACGCTGGGTGCAAAGGGCTGAGTACGAATAAATTCAAATGCAGAGGTCTTGCTGCACTTGTAAGAATGCTGCACAATAAAGGCATTTCTGGGAATCCCTGTGGGTTTGAAGACTGGTGACCAAAATGCTGTGGTTACTGCAAAATTCAGACCAAAAAAACTTTATTTAACATCAAAGGAGCTTTATAAAAACAAAATTAAATAGCTGCAATGTAAAAACCAAACAAACAAAAAGACCAAAACAAA
>Ga0065711_1034959_pt1 | contig 23007 bp, 17 predicted proteins | sample Hoacrofraction12_FD_59098 | JGI IMG/M metagenome (GOLD analysis project Ga0065711, IMG submission 59098) | Hoatzin crop microbial communities from Cojedes, Venezuela - Epithelial fraction 12 v2 (version 2) | ecosystem: Host-associated > Birds > Digestive system > Esophagus > Crop | place... | reverse complement strand
CTTTTTTTTTTTTTTTTTACTTTTTTTTTTTACTAGGAGTGGATCTTGACGCTGTAGTCAAGTTCACTTCTGCTGATGTGAGATGTATGAATGTTTGTTTCAGGTGCATGATCTCTGGTCGCAAGCCTAGCGGAGTTACCATGAAAGGTTCTGGCACAATCCTGTGCTTTGTGCACCCCACCCTGTTATTTTGGAATTGTGCTTGGTCTTGCAGAATGCTATTAGAAATCTTTGTTGGCAATAGTGAGGTCATGGGGTCTAGCAGATGTCAAGGAGTGAGAAATGAGAGGAGGGTGGTCAAGTCAGCAGAAAACACAGGGAACTGAGGAAGTGAAATGTGATGACGAAAGTCTCATGTGCACACTGTGTGTAAAAAGCAGAGTGGAACAGATGCTTACCAACCAGGTAAGAAGCAGATGAAGCTAAATGAGGTTAAAAAAAAAAAATACTTCTAGATTTAGACTTTATATTTCCTGTTTGGCTAAATAATGTTTCATGAGAAGGGGTTCAGATGGCAGGGGCCCATTTAAAATACAGGCTGTGAAGAGGACCCTGTGTGTTGTCTGCCTACATTGGAAAAGGTCAGTCTCTAATTTTAGTATTTGTTATGCAGTAGTTGGGGGGAGGACTTAAATCAGAAATTTGGCAGTTGCAAAAGATTTTCTGTAATGTTGCAGAAATAGAATTCGCATTACCTAAATGGGTAGGGGGAGGAGAGGAAATACCTGATTCTAGGCCACAGTCAGACTGTGGCTTGCAGTTTGGCGTGGGGGTGGCCGGTTTGGGAGGATGCATGTGTTGTATGTTCAGGTGGTCTTCACACTGATACTATAGAAATGTCAGGTGACTACCTCAAACAAATGCTGAAAAGCAAAGCTTTCAGAATGGTTTAAATGCATGAAGTGTGCCTGCTTATCTCAAAGCTGTGTACTGGAACAGCGTTATGTAGACTGAAGTTACTGCCATGTTCCTTTTGGCAAGAGGCTCTGTTGCTGATGCTAGAGCTGGTAGCGTGAGTAAAGAAACTTGTCTGCCACATGGAGCATCGCTGCTAGAAATCGTTAATGTGCAAATTGTTAAAATCAGTGGTTTTACATTCAAAAGTCCTAACCAGTACATGCTGTGTTAGGAAGTATTCCTTCTAGAAATGAGGGGGAAGGGAAAAAACGCATTGCTGTATTAATGGTGATACCGGGATTCTTTACTCAACTCCCTCTCTGTAACAAGTTGCTAAGTAGACTAGCTTTGATCTTTAGTCAGGCAAGGCCAAAATACAAACTGGCGTCCTGTTGCCTTACCACCTTTTAATATTCTTACCACTGATGTTTATCTCCATCTTAAAGTCGTATTTATGACTAATACACAACAAAAGGATCTAGCTTATATGTAGGATGGCGCAGAAATTGATGATGAGATATTCTGGTACTGAAATTCGTGACTTGAATTCACCCTAGTTAGTGAAGCAACCTGGATACCAGTCAGTATTAAACTGAAGAGGAATGGTGAAGAACCATCCTGTAATGAGCAGCTAAAAAAGCTGAAGTGCCTTTCAAGAGTGAAGTTTGAAGCTCATCTGTGGGGCACTGAATTTTGAACATGCATCTCTATGTGTTTCATCTTCTACTGTGACTTAGTCTGTTATTTACAAAGCAGCACTATTGCAGCAGACACTAAAAAGACACTTGCTAGGATTAAGCAGCTTTAGTGGCTTACTTTAAAGGAAGAGCAGCTTATATGGTCATGTTAACTTACCCACATGTAAACAAGATGTATTGCCAATCCAGTTAGCAGTAGGGGGTCAGAATATTTAAATGTTTGTATCTAAGCTACTGATTTTAACATTCCACTATGTGGAGCAGATGAAAGTGCAGACGTGCCTGAAGTGATTCAGTCGTTCAGTTTATCATGAAAGGACAACATGTTGCATGTTCCGGCTATTGGAATTCTTACTTTTGAGACTACTTGGTACTCTGACTGGGAAGTAATACCACTAATGCTGAAACCCTTCTTTAGCCCCAGGTGGTACCCTGGCAGATGACATGACACGCACAAACGTCTGTGTATTTGCAGCACAGGAAGACCTAGAAACCATGCAAGCATTTGCTCAGGTTAGTTCTGAAATGAGTACAACTAGTGGTAGAAAACGCAGTGTTTGTGTTGTTGAAATTTTAGGTAGAAATAATGCATGGCTTTAAGAAGCTTACTAGAACAGGTAAAGTAGTGCTGTTCTAAGCCAGAAGTGCTCTAAAGAGTTCACACCAACTTCACTGAACTTGATTTTTTTTAATTCTAATTAAACAATAGTTCAGAGCAAAAATAATACACTCTGTATCTTTTTAGGTTTTTAACAAGCTAATCAGGCGTTACAAGTATCTGGAGAAAGGCTTTGAAGATGAAGTCAAAAAGGTATGGAGTAGGTCCTTATCAGCAGACAAACCTTCAAATTCTGGTAGTTCATCAGGCTATATAGAAGAGCTATGTAATGAATTATTAACATGGAACACTTAAGTTGTTAATACAAGAACAGCTAGCTTGTATGATTAGTGGAGAAGACTACCAGTGAACTGGTAGCAGTGCTTCTGCTAGTTGAATAGCTTGACTGAAACAAAAGTGTCTAACGCGGAGGCAGTAGCTGAACTTCAGTGAGAGATGCTAGTTTTATGGCAACTCTTCTTACTTCCTCTTGCAGTTGCTGCTGTTCCTGAAAGGATTCTCAGAGTCTGAGCGGAACAAACTGGCCATGTTGACGGGTATTCTGCTAGCCAATGGGACACTTAATGCATCAATTCTCAACAGTCTTTACAATGAGAACTTGGTTAAAGAAGGTAAATGTTCCCCAACTCCTCCTTTAGCAAATGATAGTGGGGAACAGAACCATGACACGTAGGTGGAAATTGTGATGACAGTACACCCTTGCAGCTCACCAGTTTCATCTGGTGATAGATTTACTACAGGATTAGCAAAGGTAAACATGCTGTCTCACAACCTGGAAGGTCTTGCTGAGACTTAGAAAACTAGTCTTTTCAGAAAGCTTGTGTGTAGGACAGCCCTGCGTGACACTGAGGGCTGCTGTCCTTAGTGTTGCCCAGCAAGGCAGTACTGTATTTTGGAGAGGGTCCTTTTGGGTTGCAGAAGGTGTGTCATGTCTTTAGGCTCCTTCCTAAATTGCATCAAGGAGAGGTGAGTTTAGTGCAGGGAAGCCTTCATGTTGCTGAGTGGTGAGAAATGTCCAACATGCTGGAGGCTGCAGTATCCTTAGGCAGAGATGGTGCAGACTGTGCTGGGGCTGCCTCTGATCACAGCTGCTGCTGCTTTGAGCGGGGGTCTGACAAACTAGGCCCCTTGTGTGATTCCAGTTGTTTGAATTTCAGTATATTGAACTACTATTCCTGTTGCACAGGTGTTTCTGCGGCTTTTGCCGTCAAACTGTTCAAATCATGGATAAATGAGAAAGATATTAATGCAGTGGCTGTCAGTCTTCGTAAAGTAAACATGGATAACAGGCTGATGGTGAGTATGACTGAAATTACTGATTTACTACTTAGGCCAGTTTAGTAAATAGCACTTGTCAGCAAAGTACTCAATGCATATTTCTTTTGTGAAAGAGTTGTTGTAAACTTTGTTTTCAGGAACTCTTCCCAGCCAACAAACAGAGTGTTGAACACTTCTCCAAGTACTTCACTGAAGCAGGACTAAAAGAACTTTCTGAGTATGTTCGGAACCAGCAAACCATAGGAGCTCGGAAAGAGCTGCAGAAAGAACTTCAGGAGCAGATGTCACGGGGGGATCCGTTCAAAGATGTAAGTATTTGTCTATACACAAGGTGTAGGTCGTTGGTTTTTTCTCTTTTTCTGTAGGAACTTAGCTTAAAGTATCTGAAATACAATAGCATCTAATACTAATCTGAAGATACATGCCCAACTAAATACTGAACTTTTAAACTCCTGGATCTCACTTGAGAATTAAAATGAGAACCAGGGTGTTCTGGTATTAGCTTCATAGTCTTTCCATAATGTCCTGAATCCTGCTGTATGATGAAGGGGGTTGTTTGTGGTTCTGAAAGCTTCTGGATTGCCTTTAGAGCAGAAGTTTAAATTTAGCTTAGTGTCATATGTAGCCTATATGCTGACTCTTTGACTGGCAGATAATCTTGTACGTGAAGGAGGAGATGAAGAAAAACAACATCTTGGAACAGACTGTGGTAGCCATAATCTGGTCAAGTGTAATGAGCACGGTGGAATGGAACAAAAAGGAGGAGCTGGTAGCAGAGCAAGCCATTAAGCACTTGAAGGTATTGTAACTTAAGTGCGGACTTTTGCACCTGTTGGGTAGGGCTTGGACTTCCCTCTGTCTCCAGCTCCCTTTTAAAGGAGATAAAACCTACAAACCTCCTAATGCAGAGACAGCATTGGACAGGGAATACTGTCCAAGTTACTGATGCAAAAGCAGTGACTTCTGCAGAGGCTCTCTGGGGTGGGGAGAGGGTTGAAAACTGCAAAGCAGTGGCTGATGGAAACTGTGAAACCAGTCTAGTCAGGTGGTAAATGCGAAGTGCTCTCTGTGTGCTAACTTGTTGTTCCTGTTACAGCAATACAGCCCTCTACTTGCTGCGTTTACTACCCAAGGTCAGTCAGAGCTGACTCTTCTGTTGAAGATTCAGGAGTATTGTTATGACAACATTCACTTCATGAAGGCCTTCCAGAAAATAGTGGTGCTCTTCTATAAAGGTAACTTCTGTGGGGTTGTATAGTTTTTGGGGTTGTTTTTTGTTTGTGGGGTTTTTTAAGCCTGTATTTGCAGAATGCTTCATTCCTGATAAGACTGTTAGGGAAGATCAGTGCTACAATATTACACTTCATAAGCTCAAGAATTTTCCACCTTCTGTTTGCAAAGATGGACCAGTAAAATGCAAAGGTGGATACAGCTGTCCTTGGCATGTGAAGAAATAATCATTTAGCAAAGGATGCTGCCTGCCTACTAGACTTTAAGAGCTGTGGTAGATCAAAGCTAAACTTAAAGGCCCTTGGGCCCTTTTAAGTTAGGGGAAGGTAAGTGATAGTGTATTCTTCGTAGTTCTCTGAACATTGACTGTGAACAGCCAGAGATTTGAGACCACCAAGATGTTGTGGGGTGCTGTAGGCTCTCTATTAAATGGTTGTTAAAAGGTGTTACTGAAAAACATGCTGTGGAAACACCATAGGAACATAAGGGAATTTGTTGTTAAACTGAAGGTTATATTTTACTTGAAAAAACAAACACTTCCTGTGATGCACTTTGGGCTTTAAAGAGTTTGCATCTGTTGTTAGCAGTTGACTGAAGCTTTCCTCAGAGTGTTTCATCTCAAATAGCTATGAAACACTTCAGACACTGTTATTCGAAGTGAAAGTGCAGCTTCTGGATGCAGTGCTCAGGAAGCCCTCAGCAGCCAATCTGAAGTTCATGGTTCTCAATTTTGAAATAGGAGGAACTCTTGGTGTAGGTATGTCCAGCCATACCCAGGGAAGGAGTATGGATTGTGATGCTTCTAGGAGAGGAAGCAAAGGCTGCCAGGCAGGGGTTCTCAGTAACTGGTATCCAGTGGTTTCCTGTGTTAATACTGCTCTTGCACATCTTACAGCTGAAGTTCTGAGTGAAGAACCCATCCTGAAGTGGTATAAAGATGCACATCTTGCAAAAGGAAAGAGTGTTTTTCTGGAGCAAATGAAAAAGTTTGTTGAATGGCTCAAGAATGCTGAAGAAGGTAACCAGAAGCTTAGCTCAGAAGTTGAGTTTGTTCATTTTGGGAACCTTTAGTGCAATAGTGCTTTGTTTGGGGGGTGTGAGGTATGTTAATTGCCCCTCTGTGTGTGCCCCCCAGCACTGGCTAGAGCAGCTTGCCAGTGAACTCCACGTGGGTCCAGTCACAGCTGTTGCATGGGATGCAGGGCAGTGGCTGAAGTTGAGGGCTGGGGGCTGACCTCCTGGCAGCCTGTTGATGAGGTTTCTCTATTCCAGAGTCGGAGTCTGAAGCTGAAGAGGGTGACTGACCTGTGAAACTTTGTCCCTCAGTAAAGCAAACAGGAGCTGTAGATAAGTGTCATGTCTTCTGTCCTTGTGATTCTTACATCCTACCTCCCTGTATCAAGCATGATATAAGGGCTCTCATGGCAATTTGTTTTAACTTTTTTCTAGAGTTACTGAAATACTGGATTTAGTTTTTAAAACCATGTTTTAAGTAGCTTACAAGAGCTGTTACAGATTTGACTCTAACCTGCATTTGTCCTTTCAGTTATATTCTACCTCCTGTATTTTCTACTGTAGTAACATAATTTAAGGCCTTCCACAATGAAATCCACTTTGCCCCTTGGGTTTTCTATCTGTATTTGAGTAGACATGATATGGTGAATGAAATTTACGGCAGTTCTGTTTGCAAATTAAACTGTAAAAAGCCTCCAAAGAGGCCATGGCTTGTGTGGTAACTTGGGTGTGATGCTTCCATCTGTACCACTTGCTCCAACTATCCCTGTTCATAGGTGGTTGTCCCTCTCCCCCAGGACCGTCATCTCTTTACTTACTTCTAGTATAAAGCAATCCTCTGTCCCAGCTGCTGGGTGAAGCAGCTGCCCTACTCCTGGGAGCTCAGTGTCCTACTGCAGAGCTGTTCTGGTGGCAGCAAAGGGTAACCACGGTGGGGTATGAAGAGTGCCATCTCTGAGCCCGCTGGTTGTCACAGCTGGTGGCCTGTGTGCCCAAGGGGCTGCCAGGCTGCCTTGCAGTGAGGCACCAGTTCTGCAGGAGCCTTGCTACTTCTTGTGGAAGAGGCTGTTCCCCATGCAGCTGCCCAGCAACTTTCCAGAGTCCTGGCGTGTGCTGCTGGGGGTGGGGGGGCACGGGACGACATAGCTTGCTTGTGCTTTTCTGTAGAAGTCTGACTGCTGGAAGGTAAGGCAGACAAAACTAAGCATAGATTCTTTTATGGTGGCAGTTGGCATGTTAAACCAAACAGCTCATCTGCTTCCCAAAACTTTGACTCCTTAACTGAAATTCTCGTGAAAGCTCACAATTCAAGAAAGATTTGGTAAAAGAGTGAAGTCTATACTGTTGTAAGCTAATAATGAGCATTAACTGAAATACTGGCAACCAGACTACTCCTACTAAAGGGAAAAAAAATGCTAATCACAATACAATGTGTTCAATACTACAGTGATCTTCCTTTTTTTTTTTTTAACAAATAAAGGCCATCCTTACACTAAATGTCACAGGCTGTCTCTGTTCTCTTACCCAGAAAGGAAGGGTAAGAATTAGTCCTAGGTCTTTTGCTGTTCCAGTGATAGCTGAATAAAATAAAGTAATACTTTCTTCCTGTTAGGAGGCCTGTGGGTAGAGAGTGGTCTCTTCCATGTTAGAAGTGCAACCGTCCCGAGATTTTTTATTTACTTGAGGAAATGCAACCACGTTCACCACTTTTTCTTAAATAAATTTTATGCCAGCAGCTGGATTAAACTTCAGTATCCAAAAAGTCATAATAAAAATAGGGCTTTTACAAAACAACAAATATTTAACATATTTTACGTTTCTTTGGTGGACTGACATCTGTACAGGAGACAGTGCCCTTTTTTCCCCGTTTCAATGGGAAGAAGAAAGGATGTTTCAGGGCTTCTTGAAGAGTAATGCGCTTGGCTGGGTCATACTCCAGCATCTTTTGAATGAGGTCAAAGAGATTCTCGTGGTCAGAATCATGGCAGGTCATGAATTCCTTCATGAATGAAACAAGAAAATGTGTTTGTAATCTTGTAATTGAACTTAAAGCTCCTTTCCCCAAAAATATTTTTCTTCTGTCATCTTACCTTCAGGGGCTTACAGCGCCTTGAGACGTATCTTCCAGCAGAACTGTGTTCATCCCAGTCCAGCTGGTCATGATGGAAATATTTGCGTTTCCTTAAACAAACAGACCACAGCTTGTTATTCAAAGATTCTGTTTTGTCTCTTCACTAGAAGTTTATCAGCATGTTTGTTCACAACTTGGGAACTGATGTGGGAATATTCTACAAGAGTGGCCAGCTTGTTAAATTAAGCAGAAAGATGAATCTGAGCTTATAATTAAAAAAAAAAAAAGCTATTGAACAAAATCTTAAAGTATTTAAACTAAACTATAGCTGTCCAGAAAAATTTAATTACCTGGTTTTTCTGATCATGTCATTTGGTAAAGGCCCCAGTACTCGTTCCATCATTGCAAGGTGTTCTTTGCTGTCACGGGTCTGGAGGGAATTCAAGATAAGACATTTTTGTTCATTTGTACAGGAACTTATCAAGAACCACACATTAGTCTTACTTCATTTTTTACTGTATCCTGCAATCAATAACCAATTTCAGCTTAAGAAAAAAAAAAAGAGAGGCTGTAGTCATCTGTTTCCTGAAATAAGTTACAATCTACTGGTATTTTTTCCCTTTAGCCTGTCTTTTTTTTATTAATAAATTTCAAGCTTCAGCAATACTGTCAAGATGACAGAATTTGGGTATTTTAGTAGCATTTGCTGATGGCGATAGGCGAAGCGACATCTGGTTTTAGCATGGCTGCTAAATTACAAATGTTCGCAGTGATTCTTCACATCAAGCCGCGGCCAAAATGTTTACTGAAAGCAACTTGTAGAAATCTTAGCCTGCTGAGAAAGTTCCTTCGTGCCTTCATCTACTGTTCTCTTCAACTTGGCATTACAGAGAAACACAGCTTAATTTCTTGTACAGACCATTCCCCTCAGTCCCCACCTCTCTGTAGCATATTTTCACCAAGCTGGGGAGCATTACATATGCTGCATCATTTTGAGGTTCATTAGTTACATACCGGAAATACTGTGAATCCAAGGTAGTATTCTATGAGAATACATCCGATGCTCCAAACATCACATGGTTGTGACCATCCCAGTGCTGTGAAAAGATTCAGAAGGTTTGTGTTTATACCAGACTGCGAACAGTTCAACAGCTCAAGCAAGATACGCCACACTTCCTAAGCACTGTTCAATAGCATACAAAAAATTTTATGCAAAAGATCAGCCTAACAGACTTCTACTGACCTAGGATAACTTCAGGAGCTCTGTAATGTCTTGTAGACACCAAAGTGCTATGATACTCGTCATCATACGTTGCGCTCCCGAAGTCCACAACTTTGATATCTGGATTTTTTAACGTGCGTTCATCGCATTTCTGAAATCAAGCACAATGGGATGCAAGTGACCAGATAAACCCAGACAATGGCTGAGAGGGAGGTGGGGAAGAGGACAAGCAACTTACGAGTTTGGGGTTATACTCTTCTACATAGTCAGACGTCACAAATAAAATATTTTCTGGTTTCAAATCCGTATGTGTCAACTTGTTCAAATGCAAAACTGCAAGATGACAAATATAGTTAGCAAATTCCATGAAGAACATTTAACAAATAAGGCAAAAAAAGAAACATACTTACAGTTCACAGATTTGCAGATCTGATATGCCATCTGTCTAATGTGGTCCAGCCTGAACGGCAGAAAACCATTCTCTTTAATAAAGTCGTAGGTGCTGAGCCCCAGCAGCTCAAAAACAATGCAGACATGTCCGTGGTACTCAAACCATTCTAACATCTGAACACAGCGACTGCAAGAGCAGGAAAATACATGAATTACAACAGGATGTTGTATAATGCTCAGACACATACATCATATATTACAGAAAGCAACATCACAGAAATCAAAGCCAAAACAAAGTCGGCTTTGTGTACTTACTATGTATTGCTAGAATCCGCTGCATTTAAATGTTCCAGTACTTGTACTTCTGCACGAGCTGCTTCAGAGTACCTATCAACATTTTTCACTATTTTCACGGCTACATGTCTGTCTTCCCTGAAAATACAGGGTTTAACAGTGATTAGAACAATGAGTAGTTTTAACTAAGAATATTCAGTAATTATCACCATATACACTGTTTATAACAACGGGAACCTCACCAGGAAAGGTCTTTTTTTTTTTTTTAAGTACATACTGACTCAGTATAACCAAAGTTCATCTATGCACAAACACAACTGATATTTAATCTTTAAATTTTGAAAATATACTCAAAATCCTTAAGAGGAATACTGATCTTTTTACTGAGGTAAAAAGCCCCGTTTACCTCCCCTTTCTATTTATGTATTTATGTATTTTGGGCTAATATTGAAGAAACTTCCACATACCACAGCCTAACACGCCTGCCAGTCAAAAATGACAAGCCGCCTTCAGTCGTTTAAATTGTAAAATTCTAATCCGAGGTGTCAAATGCCTTCTTACAGTAACTAAAAAGAAAATCCAGTTTCATACTATTTTGCACAGCAAAACTGCCATCAAACACAAAATACATTCTTGACTTAGAATATACTCACCCAAACACATTGCATCACCACAGATCATACCTTAAGGTAAGCTACAGGATTGTCAGAGACCCTACTTATGATACAGCCCTGGGGTGGCACAGGCCCTAGGACTGCCCCACATCCGAGGTGCAGCTTCACTCCACATTCTTTAGGCCCCTTCCCTCATCAGCCCTTGATCTCTACCAGGCTAGGGTGTGCCTGCAGAGGATGTACCCATCGCCTCATCCACCAGTCCTGCACAACCCTCATGTCTAGGTGTCCTTTTTAGGATGACATACTAACACAAATGTATGTTTACGAACTGCAGCAGCCTTGAAGAAATATATGGAGCAGCATGAGAGGAAGTAAAGATAAAACCTGATACAACCAGCAAGCACTTCACAAACCACACTGTCATAGTATCAGTAAGAAAAAGTTACATGTATTTAATTAAAAAGACTTACGCTTCATGATCGATGCATTCCACTACTTTTCCAAAAGCACCTTCACCTAAAGTGGCAACAATCTCATCTATAAAGAAAAGAGCTCTCAGTCACAGAAGTTGTGAAGTCAGTTACTCAGCTATTAAAAAAACAAGCAAACAAATACAGACTAAGTACTATCACTGACAATTATTCTAGACTGTGCTGCTTTAAATTGTAAATATCTAGTTTGAGAGATGTTATTGGACAACTCTCATTAAGACATTTACAGGGATCTCATTCTAGTAGGTTCATTAACTTCATTTACTATTTTTGGGGGGGAAGGGGGAGGGAAAAAGAAAAAAGAAACATATTTAAGTTCTAAAGAATAACAATCTCCACCCCCAAACAAAAAAAGACAGAAAGAAAAGACTTCCAAAGCCCCCTTGCATCTTACGCTATAAGAACTTATTCTATCTTTAAAGTTAATAAATTTTGAAAAATATTCTATACATCTTGCACTTAGTACGTCTCCACTCTGACAGATCAGGTGACCCTCCTCATCATCCTCTACACTCCTGGATCTTTTCCTTCGATGACTCTTCTGGAATGGCACCAAGATCGTCCAGCCAAGCAATAAACCCGAGTGAATTCAGGTCAGAATACGAAATTCATTCAGCAGGGAGATATTCAGGCATTCAGATACACGCCAGGCCACAAACGGTTGGCAGGAGCAATTTCAAATTCAGTCCCCGGAAATTCACAGGGCACATAGTTTATGTTACAGGAGAAAAACATGGCAAGGAACAGATTTTCAGATGAGATACACAAAGTGGCAAGGCAACAAAAAATTACAACACAACTGTTTTTTCAAAAGATTGATTCACTGAATTTTACTTTAGGATTTCAGTGCTCATATTATTTTTTTAAAGCAAAAGGATTTAATAATTATCTTTTATATAGATATATATAAATAAAATAGCCTTGTGGCCAAATTAAAATACCCATCTTATGTAATCAAGATTAAATCACTAGTCTGAATATTTGACAAAATTTATTCTTTAAAAAATCATAAATAGCATATACATTTTACGCTGTCTCAGCTGAAGATCTTTAATTATAAATTCTATCTTCAGCTTTTTTAAGAGTTAAATATGTAACAAAGATGAGAAAAACTGCCCTGCTAGTGGGCAGATATCGTACGTATCTGACTCTACTGGTTTTTCAGCGATCCTTAAAACATCTTAATAAGTAAGTTTTTTTAAAACATAAAAATCTGACATGATCTCCTTGCTATTTCAGTGATACTTAGTCAAAAGCAAGTTTAAAAGCTTGTGCTTAGATTGAGTAGGGCTGAAATAAATGTTGTAATAAAATTTCTGAAGGCGTAAAAGTGATGCCTGTATTCCAAGTACTCCAATTGATGGTTATTATTCATTAATCTGCTCAAATATACCCAATGAACAAATAGCAAGACTATGTTCTGTGGTATCACAAGCATATGTACAAACTATACACTTTCAGTGAAGGAAATAAAATCCTAGTAAAAAGAATAATCTACTAGTATTAGCTACAGAAATAAACTATTACCAACAGAAATCCCCAAACCCACACACTCAATTATTACTGCCCAGATGAGAACCTAACCTCTTAAAAAAAAAAAATCCTAAATTAAAATTCACACCACCTGTGAATGATGATGACGACACGTAGTATGATGTGTGTTGTATTTCCTTTTGTAACTACTTGTCCCACTATGACCTGATGATTTGCTACTGTGATGCCCAGTATCACATCCTTGATTGTACTCATTTCTGTATTCTTCAACATAGCGTCGTTCATGATGGTCTCTTTCATTAACAGATTTGGTTTCTGAACAGGAACTACAAAGAAAGATCAAATAAACTTCACTAAAATAATTCTGGTACCCCTACCAAGACAGCTTTTTGTTTTGAACTGTAAAACATCTCTCTTGAAATATTCCAACTCCAAAATGAACACATTATCAGATGACCTGATGAGAATAATAAAATCTTGTAACAGATGCTTGCTGATATCAGAACTCAAAAAGTTATTTACCTGTCAGGAAGTTTAGAAAGATCATGTTTGCAGTGCTTGTTCTCCTGTGCACCACTTAATGATCTCCTCTTTCTCTTATTAGCACTGTCACATCTTCTGCGATCCGGACTTTCCTTTTTATCCCAGTCAGGATAATTAGTTCGCCTGGAATGCCGCATCTGTAACAAAGATATTTTACGCTTTGCACTACATCCCATAGACAAACAATTAATTTTCAAAGTCACTAATTATCGAATTAACACTGCGTTGAAAATTGTATTTCCCATCAACTACCAATATTCATTTTTTCTCTACTCTTTCACGTTGTTTTTTAATTCAAGAGCTTTTCACATTAACCATTTTTGATAGGGAACATAAGCCAATAACCTACTTCTTACAAAAAATATTAGAAAGAAGTATCGTGTCTCAGACTCTAGACACGTCCTGTGCATTTTGTTTCTGCAAAGCTGCTCAGGCAGCCAAGGGTGCATGCACTAGGAATAGGCAGGCTTCCGCGTACTTAAAAAGGGCACACAAATATTGCCCAACGTGTGACTTCAAGGAAGTTTAGTAATAAATTTTTACCATGCTCCTTTCTATAGATTCCCGGAGAATTCCTAACGCCAAGTCAGAATGACAATAAAACTTAGGCTCGATGTCCTAGCTCAAAGAGAGAAATAATTCATTTTCCAAGCGTAAAGCGATTCTAGCGCACAAGCTGCGCCTCCGGCCGACCCGTCCGGGCTCCGCAACAACGGCGATGCGGGACGCGGGCGCTCGCGGCGCCGAGACACCGCGGTTGGGCGGTGCGTGGCCGCTTCCCTTCCCGAGGGAGTGGGCGACGCGCCCCGCACCCACAAGGACGCGCGGGGCGCTGGGTCGTGCCCACTCCCAGCCCGGGCAGCACGGCGTCCGCGCCCCGCCAAATCCCTGCTCCGGCAAGAGGCCCCCTTCTCGAACCAAGCAGGGACACGCGAAAGGGCTCCAGCCCGCCCCGCTGAAGCGACCGAAGCCATTTTCTCTCCCCACGGAACAAGGCGTGGCAACCACCATGGCGGCCAGACGGAGACGGGTGCACAGGGGCGCCCCAGGCACGAGACTCGCCCGCTCCGGCAAGGGCGAGCTGAGCCATCGGCCGCCCTCCCCCGCGGCAGGAGACAGCCCCCTTTCTCCGCACCACTGCGGTGCCCTTCCCTCCGCCCCGCCTTCCCCATGGCCCCTGGAGCTGCCCTCCAGCGCTCCCCCGCCGCCCGGCGGCACCGTGCCGCAGCGAGCACCCAGCGCCCCGCCCGTCGCCCGCACCTCCGCGTCTCGGAATAGCCGCCGCCGCTCTCGCCGGGAACCGCCACTCGCTCTCTCCCGCCACGGCTGGGCTCGACTTCCAGCCCGCTGCAAAATGGCGTTGCCAGGAACTTTCTGGAGTGCGGCGGCGCGTCACGAGACGCACCCGCCGCGTCACAAGGCGGGCGGGGCCGGCCCGCCCCGCTACACCCGGTTCCCGCGCCTCTCCGGCTTAGAGTAGGTGCTGTTCCCAGCATGACGTACGTACCGCTACCATCACAATGTCAGTAAAGGTCAGAGAATCTATAACATACACGATGAGACCCTCCATCACAGCCACAGTGCAAGGCTGTTGTGTTAATGTACATATTTTCCTTTGCAGGGGTAGATTTATTTCCGCAGAACTTGCCTTCCAGCTGTAGTGCTTGTGATAAAGGACGAGGCTGATGGAAATAATTTCTAAAGCATAAGCTGAGAACAATAAGAACAGTACTGTCTGCAACATTTTTGCTATTTAAAGGATTATATAGGTCACAAAAGTCCAAACAGCTGGTGACACGACAGCTGACTGCGCAAGAACTAAATTGCACATACACTGTACCCAGCAACTGCCCACAAAATCACGTATTTCCACAGCTGGGCTACTTCCTACTCTCTGTCTCACATTCTCTTTAACAAGTGGATGGGACCAACCCACCACCATTCCTCCTGTTGTATTCCAGGTTCTCAGGGAGAACCTAGGAGAGGTTCAGAGCCACAAAGAGGAAAACCGACAATACAATTTTTAAAAGTTAGGATGTAATTCCATCCCGTAAGATCACTCTTAATACGGAGCTTCAGACAAAAAAGAAAGGATCTAAATTTAATGTAACCTCCAGAGAGCAAATTGCTTGGTGTCCCTGTATTTCACACATTCCATATAACAGCTTTCTTTTTGTAGAGGAAAAAAACAACAGACCTGAAGTTGTTTCCAGTTCAGTGATAGATGTCAGCATTTTAAATTATTTGTTCCTTTGCACTGTAGGAAAGTTTCCAGTATGTCCTTCCTTCTGCATGGCAGCAGTGTCAGTGTGGCAGTGAAACATGCAGTTGCATCCTTCTGTCTACTTGTTATTACCACTGGCTAAATGGAGAGACACAGAGCTAAAAATAATAAAATCCTGACTGACTGAAGTATTAGACTAAAATGTATTAAGTCTGGAGCAAGGCCTAGGAGCTTTAAGCAACACTCCACACAGAATATAGAAACTTTGTGCCAGAGAGAAGGTACTGATTAACTCTGCTCATTAACGCCTCAGTAATACATACCTGGCATACCTTTGCGTTCCTCTTGCAAATAAGTTCTCCTTTTTATTTTAAGAGGCAAAGTCTTGAAATGGGAAATACCGGTCTGAAGCAGCCTGCAAGTCAGCTGGACCTGGACCTCCCAAGGATCACAAGGCATAAAGGTAAGCATGGACTTTGCTAAGACTGAGTCCAGAGAGGATTGGGGGAAGAAGTCCAGAATGGCAGGAGATGGATGCAGGAACTGTGTGTACGCTTTCCTGTCCAGGTCCCCCATGCACAGTTGCAATCAGAAATATACCCACTCACCTCTACGTATTATAGAGCCAGAAGGTCAGCCTCTGTGCAAACTGGTTGATTTTTTCCTGCTTCATGAAAACAAACTGATGCCAAAATGCATTTTTAAAATATACAAGGAAGAGTACAACATTCTGCTTTTCCAGTTGGCCACGGTGGTTAACTGCTTTTCTTGTGTGTACAAATCACTCTTCCCTGCTTAAGTCAGTTTATGCTTACTATACTGACTTGAGCATAGGATCAGCAAAATATATACACACATGCATATGTATGCATGTATTTTATTTTTCTTCTCGACCAGTCAATATTCAGATATATCTGTACCTTCTTGCAGACTTTGAGTCCAACAACATTTGGTCTCAAATAAGACCAGACAACAGCTTTCTCTTATTTGTTCAACACCATCTTGGCCACAGTATCTTTTATTATTTTGGGTGTATGAGGATATTCTTGATTAGAAGTCTGACCAGAGTCTTTTTGTCACTGTTCTTTGTTGCCTTTACCCCCTATTGTTTCTGCAATATAGTGATGAAAAACAAGTTACAGTAAATCCATGGTTACCTAGTTTTGATGAACAGCTATGTAAAGACACAAACACTTAACTCTTTCATACCGAAAGCGTTGTGCCAGAGGCAGAGGCGATTGTTTCCGATCTACCTTTTGGGGAGGCTGAAGAGGTTACCATTCCAACACAGCCATACAAGCACAAGCACTCATCTAAATAGGGTCTTTAATCCTCTAAGAGAGAAAGGTTTCATCTATCTATGACACTGCTCTCACCTAGGAGAAAAAAAAAGCATTATCTTACTCAGTTTTCTAAAAACCAGTAAAGTAAGGAAGATTAGAATTTACATAAGAAAGTTTCAGAAAACCGGTAGTAAGAAATCATAGCAGACGACACTTTCAACATAGTATCACTAAAAAAGGTAATGCAGAAAACAAAGATTTGCAAAAAAAAATATTTTTTAAAAAGTATTTTCTTATTTTACAAGTATGAAAACCAATGTTTAAAATCAAAATCCTGGAAGATACTCTGGAAAAACTGACTTCTACAGCACAAGACTCCTTTGTGACAACTCCCAAACAATGTCACAACTCCTGAAAATCCTGCATTCAATGAGCAAAGCTATGATCCAACTGAAGTAACCCTTTTTAATGACACATTAAACCCCATAATCCAGCAGTCAATCTGACCAGTCTCTAACGAATGTGTTGAGGCACTCTGTGGCTACAGAGCAAAAGGGTTGGCATGAATTGTAATATCTTTAATGCGAACATCATTAAGAGGTCGGTAAGTTTTCTCATTCACAGGCAGCTTCTCCAGCTCATCCAGGGTCTCCAAGCCATCAATAACTCTGGAAGAAAAGCAGAAGTGGTAGGAGTCTCCTTCTAATAACGATTTAAATTTCACAACTGAGATATCGCAAAGCACTTTACATTTAAGTATCATAGAGCAAGGACTTTGCAAGCAAATGATACAAATAAGAGAGCCAGAGCATTATATATGACATATAACATATTTTGAAAGGAAATATTAAGCATCCATGACAGATTCAGATAAGAAGTACAAATCATTCCCACTGACCTGACAGTATCATATTTTATACCAACCTTAGCTGTATAGAGACCCTGGCTGCACTTCGTGGCAGGCAGGACTCACCAATCATAGTATAAGTTTATGTAGCAGCAAGATACCGGCCGTACCAAACTTCAATGCGAATTACTGAAATCCTATGGCTGGAAAATCAATTTCCAGTGTGAGATTATAATTTCTACCCTTCTGACTCAAAGACAAGATTGGACAGAATCATTAATACCTGTGTAAATGTAATGGCACAAATATGTTTAGGCTTTCAGATTTCCTGTTCAGGCTGAAGAAGTGGCAAGATAGATTGTTCTAATAAACCTCTTACTTTTTTGTTTAAATAACTAGCTCTGGTAAATCTTGACAGTTTATTCCTCAGTAATGGACTCAGCGGAAAACATGTTGTGCTGTTCACAGTTCAATTCAGTCACACTCATCAATTCTTTGGAATCTAGGATGCTCGATTGTGGGCCAGTAGGGACTACGTACGCTGTTCTGCTGATTCTGCAGTTGGGGCAGAAGTATCTTAAACTCCCACAGAAAATCTGGCAAAGTTCATCTGTCAGAGCCTCTACTCTTTTCTAACAAACGTGTCTAAAAAAACTACTTTCAATCACACTTCTAAACAAACTCAGAAAGGAGAGCATTGCCTACACTTAGATGCCTATAAACAATACAAATGGTAGAAAATAGTATTTTCACATTTTGATAGTTTCCTTTGAATATTTAACTCCATTTAGTAAAGGTAACTTTTTCTCAACAAATTCACTTCTACACTAGAGACTTTTTAACAACAAGCGAAAGAAAAGGCATCACCATGATTCTGAGATAAAAAAGCAGTATCTGAAAGACTCAAAAATTAAAATTTGCTTTAAGGATGATATATTATCAGTAGCGTCTATTAACATAAGAATGTTTTAAAATAATGATGCATCTTAAACACAACCTCATCTGATTTTACAATCTGTCAGTTCCATGAGTTTTATTTGACCAACAGGAAGTTCCAGCTAAACAAAAGCATGACCATGTCAATACCACACCCATCCCAAAATCCAGTCCCAAATCAGATCCTTGCTTCTCAGTAAACCCTACAACTGTGTATCCAGTTGTTCTGGAGTTTGCTTAAAATCAGGCTACATCCAGTCAGGCACGGATGAAAAGGCAATAGGGGGAAGAAGTGGGGTGAGGATGCTCCACTCTTGAGGTAATTTTTAATGCCTATTTCCACTGAATTCCCTACTACTAAGAAAAAGGGAGCAGCATTTTGGAGCAACTAATTCTGGTGACAGTGCAAGAGCATACATTTACATACACACATCCAATATTTTAAAGAGTTTTAGAACCAGAGGCTTCTAAACTTGCACTGCATGTGCCCCGAAATACTCAGATCCTTCACACACTATGATAAGAAGGCAGGCAGTTGGATCACTTACTTTCCAAACACAGTGTACTTCATGTCTAGGTGCGGTTGCTTGCCGTAAGTGATGAAGAACTGTGACCCATTAGTATTCGGACCATTGTTTGCCATTGAAACTACCCCACGGACACTGTGCTGAAAGAGAGGAAAAACCTCAACATGAATATGCATCTGTGAAAGCAGGACTTTAACCTGTACAAAGGGCTCTGTGACTTTTAGTACTCTGCCTCAACACCATTATAAAGACGAAAACTTGGTTGCTAATGTATTCCATCACCGTCCATAATTAGCTCCTCAAAACTGCTCATATAGTGCAGTTACTTGTTTGCCTTCAGTGTATGAAAAATACTTCATTACAAATTCTTTCAACTTCTGTTCTCAGTGATGAAAACCCTCAAACCTAACTTGCCAAATGTAGAAACGCCTGTTCAATTTCAGTAATAAGCTTTCTATCCCTTTATTGCTGGATTATACTTTGCTTCATAATTACAAAAGTATTTAATACAGTAGAAAACAATGCTGATCGTTCTCTAACCTGGTAAGAAAATTCATAGGAAAACATAACTGCACCTTGAGAACACAGAAATACCTTTAGGTATTCACTGAATTCATCTTCAAACTTCTTGCCCCAGATGCTGTTACCTCCTTTCCCAGTGCCTGACAAAGAAGCACTATAGTAGATTACTGTATTTTCAGACTGAAAAATTCAGAAATTATGTTCCATTTTACAACAAAGACCCTAGAAAGCCTGTAATTCATTTGAGGCACAGATTGGGTTCTTGTGTCTTGATATTGAACAGAGACATAACACTGTAATAGGAATATCTGCTAAGTAGCAAAACAAAACATTGACATGTCCTCAAATTAAATTCAGGGAGTACAAACAGACACATAGTTGAATCGGATTTTCTCCCAAACAGCTGACACTGTTTTTTCTAAAGCATTTTCCCCAAATGCTTTAGAGGCAGAAACCAGAGAAAATGCAGTAGCAACTACTACTTGTTCAACAGCTGGTAAGTAAACAGAACCACCATATTTAGTGAAAACAGCTGGAAAAACTGGTTTGTAGAATGCTTTACTACTGCATGATTATTTAGAACTAGGGTAACAGCTGCTCTTCTGTAAGCTCACCACAGAAAAGTAATATCATCATAAAAACCTCTACCAACAATACAATAATTCTTATATTTTATTTTTACTTTATTTACACTTTGGTTTTAATACTCATGCTTAAAATTTCTTTGTATTTATTGGTATTTTATTTGTATTTTATTTTCATGTACATTTTTCTGTAGAGACCCTGACAGAAGAATTTACCTAATGGATCTCCTGTCTGAACCATGAAGCCCTTTATATTCCGGTGAAATACGCAGCCATTGTAGTAGTTACTCGCACAGAGAGCCAAGAAATTCTAAGGAAATGAAACAAACCATATTAACAAGCAATTCAGAAATAGCATCCTCTTACTAAAATGACAGCATGGGCAAAACTAACCCTTTTGCCTCTGCTCTGCACTATGACCTTGTGAATTCTACAGAGTATTGCCACAGAATAGTCATGAACAAATTATAGTTAATATGCTCCTTTGACACTGTCACAGATACAAAGGATTTTAAATAAAACTTACAGCACAAGGTTGTCTGACTTGCGGAACAAACAAGAAGCCTGAGACATGCTCAGAAGTATCACTTCCATTCAAGAATTTTATTTTGTAAATGTAATTTTGTCATCAATAACTTCATGCCTCAGCTTTGTTAGTTTAAAAGTAAATTATTTCAAATTAAGCTTAAGTTTACTGCAGAAAGGAAAACCTGGGGCCTCTGACAAACTGAGAGTGATTCTCACTCTTTTAAATTAAAATAAAATCTGTGCGAGTGTGAGCAAACCCAGGGAAATTCAGCAATCCCAGGCCATGTGCCTTATCTCCCCTCAAGGGCAAAGGATACTTGGAGATGCTGGAATGTGGAGAGAAGCAGCCATTAGCTAAACCTTATCTGGTGAGAAACAGGCAGCAAAGCTCTACGCAGTATGACGAAACGCACAAGTGTACACCACACAAGAAGTTCCACGAGTGGAAGAGGCACTGTACCAACTTAAAACGTTAGTATTCCATTACGTGAAAAGATGAACTGCAAAAGCCACTTCACCTCCTCTTACAGCCTTCGCTATTTCTACTGCTTTGTTTCAACACTAGGCAATCCTGCTCCTGTTACATGACTTACTTCACAAGTCTTCGGTGTACGCTCACAGAATAGTTCAATTTTAATATCTCCTACATCAGTATGCAGTGTGACAGCCTGAGCAAGAGGCAGAAAATAATAATTAAATCAGCAATGAAATACTAACATGCTCAGTTTTATGTCCCCATCCCACCAAGAACATAAGCAAGTTCCCACTACATATAACCACAGTTAAAATATTTGGCATCCATATTTCCAGTGAAATCGCCAGAAAGCACTTGGTTTCATTTAGTTTCAGGACAAATCAAGTTCGCCTTGGTAACACAGCAGCTCTGTTTCATGCTGTTACACTCCAGAGATACAGTATTCATTTGCAAACTGGACCTACTCAGTCACTTAATTGCAAAGTTGAAGAATCAAAGTTATATCGATTTCAGGAGATCAGTGTGGTGCACACACACCACTGGTTTACAGCCAGAGGAACAAAAGTCCTGCAGCCTAGTTCTGAATGGCACCATATATAATCTGCCTTCGCAAACAAGCAAATCTACAAAATTACACACTTTTCTGAAGAATTTATGCATAACCTTCATAAAATTTAAAATAGCAGTTACCCAGCCACCAAAGCAAATATATATCTATAGGCCCAGTATATCACAGTGCTCCCACAGAAAATGCTAAACTACGCAAAAATAATTACTGTGGGGCTATACAGGGGATGAGGGTACAGAAAATCTAATAAAAATCAGCATCATGTTCATAGTGGCATACTGCTCCACAAGCATACAAGTAATGAAAAGATAATTGCCTGCAATGTCCGTGAAGATGCTACAAAAGGTGCATATACAGTTTAAGATGTACAGTCTTCTCACCACTTTGTGATTTGCGAAACTTTTAAAAGCCTGCAAATATAAAAGGTTACATACACTCAAGCAGGGCTATGTGCTTGCAACTTCAACAATGCTTCTGTGGTAAAAGAAACCAAACTAGATGAGTAAGTATTAGCCACAGTAGGATTAAAATTTAGGATCTTAAAACTGAAAGTCTAATTATTTTAGACTGCTGAAATAGTAAACTGATCTATTTTATTTTTCACAATATCTTGTTAGAAGCCTGAAATGAAAACCTAAGCTTTTCATTAGAAACTCTTCACAGCACCAGAGTAAAATGTGTAATCCTTTGAGATGCAGAGATTCACTTTGCAAGAGACTTCCATTTCAGAAAGAACAAAAATACATAAAAAGTGCTCTTGTTCTTACCATGTCTGCTTGTCAAAAAGCCGAGGTAGATTTGTATATAGCAATTTCCTGCAAAGAAAACAAGTGAAATTTGTTGGGTTTTTTTCCACCAATCCCAAGTTCTTTTTGATTCTAAAATATCTGTGTGGTTATATGCTTTTACACCACACAGTTTTACAGTGTCATTCAAGTGACACTGTAGATAAACCTTTGACTTCCATTATGCAACTACGCATCATATAAAGAACTAGAAAACAGTAGAACAAAATAGCTTAGAGAAAGGAGGTGGGGGCAAAAAACATCCTTTCCTAAGGTGAAAGTTTATGCTAAGCAATCACAGTTTTTCCACAGATTACAGCTTTATAAATGACAGAAACTGGCAGGAGAAATCCACATGCCAGTACCTAAACAGAAGTGTGATTTGGAGCCACCTTCCAACAGCTGCAGCGCCTGCAACAGACTGGTACCTGCATCCAAGCACAGGATCAAACTTTTTCTATCTCAGCAATATTTTCAAATAAAGCATTTAGAACGATGATAATAAAACCACAATTGCATAGAAATCAACGCCTTTACACGCTAATTTCTTCTCTATACCCAGCCCTCCCTTGCCAGCCCCGCGCGCGGGGCAAGGCCTCTCATCGAAGCCGGGGAACCCGCCAGTAAGGAGCTCGGGCCGGCCCCGCCTCGCCGCGGCCTGCTTCGGGCGGTGGGGCCCCGGGACGAGCAACCGGCACCGAGCACGGCCGGGTGAAGCACCCCAAGGGCCAGCCACGCTCGCTGCAACCCACCTGCCCTCGCCTCTTGTCTGACCAACGACAGCTCCTTCTCTGCCTACCTGAGGTACTTCCACCGGAAACCCACGCGCAGAACGCGCGGGCTCCGCTAGCCCCGCCCCGCCGCCGCCGG
>Ga0065711_1034958_pt1 | contig 23008 bp, 11 predicted proteins | sample Hoacrofraction12_FD_59098 | JGI IMG/M metagenome (GOLD analysis project Ga0065711, IMG submission 59098) | Hoatzin crop microbial communities from Cojedes, Venezuela - Epithelial fraction 12 v2 (version 2) | ecosystem: Host-associated > Birds > Digestive system > Esophagus > Crop | place... | reverse complement strand
AAAAAAAAAAAAAAAAAAAGCAGTTTCCAGAAAATAGTATTCTCCCTCTGCCTTTGTATAAGCATGGGTAGGAAAGGAACATGCCTCGACATGCAAACCAGCCCCAGAGTGTATCAGAGAGGAACCAGTCTTTGTTTAAAGCAGCACAAGGTTACCCCTGCACTTCGTTATTCTGGCAGCTTCTGGTAACCATAGAAAACTGATACACGGAACACACAGCCTGAACAGCGAATGTAAATGTGTGTTAACAAACAAGGTCATACGTAACATTCCTCACTAATGGTTAGCTGGTCAGGATTCTTTATAGTTTTGTCAGAAAAAGAAAACTATAACTTCTTTCAAAAGCAAACATTTTGCTTCCAATTCCTCTGGACCTCTGGTAAAAAATAAAAAACGAGAGAAGAAAAATTCCCCTATGGGCAAAGAAATAGTCTTTTAAAATAGGAAGCATTCTGTGGTATGCACAACATTCAAACAAACTGTCATCTGAAGTAAAAAACACAACTTAATTTTTGAAATTGAGTTAGTTCCTGCCTTTCTAACTCCTTCTTAGTGAGCACAACCTCTCCTCAAGGTTTCTTATTCTTCATATAATTAAATCCTAAGTGCCAAAGGCTGGACTGACAGATAACGGTGTTACTTACTTCCTTAGTTTCATTCAACAATGCAACCACAAAGCCTTTGGATTTCAGTCCTAGCCAGTGAGAAACATGAGACTGGCCGGGTTTTGTAACACTACAAAGGAGCATAAAATGATGTCATTATTTTTATGTCTTTTGTAAGGCACGAATATAAGCTCAGAACAGACGGTTAATCTAAAAAGTCTACGCTGCAAGGAACAGACTGCTGTCAGTGATCAATACTATTTACAATTTATTTCTAAGTGCATAGTCTTAAAATATTGAGTCATATTCAAAAAGAACAGACATTCCTGACAGCTAAGCATTATGGTAAATGTAAATAGACATATTTTATGCCCAGTTTGTGCTGATTCCCAGGCTAGAAGCATGTCCCAGAGAGTGTGGGCTAGAATAGAACAAATTTCATCACTTCCTCACTTCCTTGCTAATGGTCTCTGTATCATGCAGCACAAGGACTTCTGTAAGTTACTTCTTTATTAAACAAAAGTATGCATGTATTGAGGCAAGATATATTTTTTCAAGTCAGAGCACTTAAAAACCAAAAAATTTTCAGTTTCTAAAAACAGAATTTGATCATGAATCTAATTCTTTCAAAGTCTTAGAGGGACTTCCATTGATTTCACAAACAACCACAGAAACCTGAATTCTGAAAAATAAAAATTGATCTTTTATCAATGATTTTGATGGATGTCACATCAAGCAGCTTTGTCTATACCCATTAAACAGTGGCTGCTCTCAACTTCAGGCTTGTTTTCAGGCCAAATACACTCACAAACAGGCTGGAGCACACAAGATTTTGCTCACCTGGAAATACCATTGGGTACCAGAGCACCACCCAACCCCTGGCACAGACCGAGCCATTGATGCTTCTGAAAGTTACATTTATATTTTAATGCATTTTGAGACACATAAAGACCTTCAAAATTGCTTATGTGTCTTCTAGGCATTCCAAATGGTTTCACCTTTCACCTTTCTCATTCACAAATTTCAGAAGCTAGGGCCGCAATATCTAAAATTGCTACCTAGCTGTTATGAGACTCATTTTTGAGGTTTCGATCATAATAGTTGAGCATTTATTTAACAGCAGCTACCGACATGCGGAGAAACATGACGTGCTTTCATTGCCTCTCATTACCCAGTATGAATTCTCATCTTAATACTTTAGCATTGCTGATTTTTGTGCCTTGTGAAAGGGTGGAATAAGGAGCTAATTTTGTGGCAGGAATGCTGCTTGTGTTCTGTCTGTAACTGTTCACTCTCCAACAGAAAAGCATTTTGCATTAAATTGTAAAGAAGTCACTGGACAAACTCAAGAAAAATTAACCAATCATTGTAAGAAAACAATGCACTTTGAAATTAAATATTATGAATTATGTATATTCATTCATTCACGCTGTTTATTGGTATTTGTTGTGAAATAACAACAGCTAGTGTATTCATCAAAGGATTTAACACTAAATGGTATTTTTATGTTTAACTCGCAACTATTTCTCTGTTTCAGAATGGGACCATTTCCTATTCACCTGCCAACAGAAGAAAACATGGCTGGATTAAGAAAAATTCAAGAAAATTTTCCCCATCTATATCTCATGAAGGAACCTTCTTGATTTAAGGCACAGGATGAAGTTTACTGCCAAGTATATATTTACAAACAGAATCACTGCCTAATGCTTTGTGATAGGAGCTGCATCCTCAGGGTGCAATTACAGCAATTATCTGGATGGATCTTCTCATCAGTAACCTTTGACTCATCTCTTACAAACTGTCAGTCTTCATCATTAAATGGGGAAAGCAACGTATTGTTTCTATTCAATCATCTGCTTCTGAGAAAGAGAAAACTCCACGATTAGGACAGCCTGCCTGCCCGTACATACGCCCTCCTGTCGTCAGCCTGCATCTGCCAGACGGAGTGGCAAGCCCCAGAACCAGCAGCAGTTCACTCCCACTCTGTTCCTCTGTCAAGATGAAGCCGGCAGGCACCTCGCACGCTTCTGCATTTCTCTTAGGAATTTCAAGAGAAACAGAACAAAACCTTCCTGTATGCAAAGTACAGATGTATTGGCGGATCTTAAAAGGTGCTGAGTATCTCTGTCTTCAGTGGGATTTTGTTTTGGAAGTTAGCCCCAAAAGGCAGAGACCATTGTCTCGGCTCCCATCTAACTGGAATGAATTCACTGAACTAAATGGATTTACTATAAGCTTAAACCTATGCAGAGATGGAGCATAGTCTTACATTAACACTACTATAACATTTATTATCACACAATTGTTATTGAAGTAAAACTTCCGCAAAAGTTTTGTTGGAGGGCACGGCCTGAAGGATAGAGCCCCTTGAAAATTAAGCGATTTCAATTCACAGTCAGTAATACTGAATGACAGAGAGGTGCATAACTCCATTCAAAGAGCAGGACTTTTAAAATAGGATGGGAAAATAACTATTATGAACAGTTTTATAACTTTCACTTCACAGTGGAACAGCTCATGAGTTACTGTAACAGAACAATGAAAAATCACCTTTGTCTTAAAGGAAGGATAGCTTAGTTCTCTCAGCATGCTGTTATTTTCGAAAGAGGATGGCAGTTCCAAGGCTTATTTACAATCACCATTAGCTACTACCTACCATTTTATTAGTTGGTAATAAAAGCAAGGCTCGCTCTTATCAAAGTAAACATCAATGTCACTCCTTCTTTGCATTCCTCCCATCAGCTGCAAACGTTGTTATGTGGACAGGGCAGGGATAAAACCAATAACAGACCAAATCTGGAAAGAAAACCAAAGCTAAAAATAAACAAAATCATTTACAGAGGTAACTCAAACAGTCAACTACCAAAGAAGAAAGAAATGAAATTCTTCATTGTCAAGTGCCAATTCAAAGTGAAAATAGACTGAACCAAAACTGTCAGAAAATTCTTTACCATGTTGTAACGATCACACACCCATAACACCAGACAGAGTCCAACTGTTTCAGTGACTAACTTCAAACAATAGCCGGGCTGTTTAAAAGCACAACGGGGAATTATGTTTGCCTGAAGACATACTGTATTAATGTAAATTGCTTTCAAATGCACATTCAGTTTTTTAAACAAAATAAAAAAATATATATCAAACTGTGAGAGTGGAAGTTACTGTTGGAGCCATATATAACACTGTCCGTCATAATTCAGTCATCCATTAGCGACTGCATGGAGCTTATGTTCAGTGGAAAAGACTGCAAAAGGGTCCTCTATATGTATCAAAGGAAAACATTATTCATTTTACCCTTCCTGCTTTAGAAAGGTCTTAAGACTAGGGAGTTTGCATCTCCTTTATGAACCTTCCAATTACCACCAGATGAAACTCTCTCTGCATTTCCTCCTTATGAGATGCTGCACCACCAGGCATGCCCATGGCTCTTAGCTGTGCTGCCATAATGCCTTCGTATCCCCTTAAGCACTGACCTTTAAGAAGGTATAGATGTTATTTCAGTTTTAATATTCTGAGTTTAATGTCTCTGGAAGTGATTAACAGCACTGGCTTAATGTCATTAGGTCCTTCCCCATTTGCTCACCACCTTCTGTTAATGTAACTTAATCATTAGATGCTGCAGCACCCCAGGTTTCTATTTCTAGTTCAGTGAGATTAAACCAGTAATAATCAGCAGCATACTGTATCATCAGTGGGCTTCATTGCTCCTGAAGGCAAAAGCATTAAATCAGAGATTAAATTTGTTCTGTGTATCATCTTTCTCAACTGTACAATGAAGACACCATAGCTATGGTTGAGAGACAGCCAAACAATAAAAAAAATTAAATTCCTGTCTGTTAAATGTTTTTCAGTTATATTTCCAGTATAGTTGTGAGACTGATAAATAACAAAATTAATTCTTTAACAAAAAAGTAATCATGGCAAAGATCTTCAGTAGACGTACTGACAGACAGCAGACATGTTTCCCTAATCTAGACTCAGTAATCAGCAAAAAGATTTGAAAGACAAGAAAAAGATTAGTTTGGATACGAAGGCGAGGATGGCAGGAACTTAAAAGATGACAGTTTAAGAAAATTTCTTGGAACATTCACAAAAATGGAAATCAGCTGGAAATCCATGATTTCCTCATCTACCAGAATAATGCTTAGACGATGAGTAAAGATCATCTCATGGTAAATCTTACATCACAGCATGCAGAGAAAAGACCTAGTCTGTGTGGTGATGCTCGCTGTGCACCATTTCCACACTACTGTGTCAAAGCTTAAGTTGGAGAAAACATAAAAGCAATTTGAGGTGACAAGCCCGCTCTTTTGTGAAGCGCCAGACCGCTCCTCGTGGCCTGTGTGCACACTTCCTCTCACCTTAAATGGCGTTTTAAATTTGTCCATCAAATCTGTTGCTTGTTAATAGTCCTACAATCTCCTTAACTAAACATTTCTTAAACATCTTAAATTATCATTAAACAATATTTGTACGTGATAAAATTATTTATCAGCAACAGAAAATAGATAAGCATGCCCCTAGTGCGCAGTCCCTACAGCTGCCTTGCACTGGTGGCACTCACCTGGCCCATCCTTAGGCCAGCAGTGGTGGCAAGCACTCTTGGTAGTAACACAAGCACTTTTAGCCTGCTAAGGAAAAAGCTACAAAGAACTCATTTTATATAGCCTTGACTTGCATAAAACCATCAGCAAGATACCTTACCAAGTCAAAATGAAGACCAAACACTCAAAGCACGTTTGACAGGCATCATCTGTTCTTCTGCCTGCTCATGCAGATGTGAACGTATGCTGCCATCTACAGTGAAGCTCCTCCAATTACCTCTATCAGTCATTGAGCACAACGCTTAATTAAACGTTATCATGCAAGCACACGTTCCAACTTACCGCCCCACTCCTGCTGACAATAGCTAGTTTTCTTCATTTCCTTGGCAGATTCTACGATTCTTGGGGAACAATTTAACACTTCAGAAGACAACTCTAATTGATACATCAAAACATACTTACTGTCGCAGCATCATGTGCCACACATCAACAAGGTTGAAGTTACTGTGCTTCAAGGTCTCAGTTACATTATGGACCCTAATTAGTACAAAGGTATCCAAAGTACTGTTTTCACTCTTCCTCTGCTTTTACCTGCTGGGTACGACGTGTTACACGTGCCTGTGCAGGAACCGCACTTTTCCTCACACATTAGCTATTTGAAGCGTAGACAATTTCTGCTTGCAGAGGAAACTCAGAATGCATGCTCCCTCTTATGCAGAAACCTTCTTTTCCAAATAACTGAATTATCTGAGAACACTGTTAGAGAATACTACAGAATACTTCAGTATTATCTGTTTCATGACATGAATCATTCCTGTATATTTAACAACTTCTCCACAATTAATGCATTAAAATATCTTAAAATTGGCATCTGTTCAGAATATGTACTGTTTTAAAAGACATTAATACATGCATACTGGTCTAAAGTACATGAATAGTATCATTAAATTACCTTTGTAAAATAAACATCTGAAAGCCATAGTGATGCAAATTTTTAATAAAGAAGAACCATCACTGTTCGCAGTTAAAAAGCACGAGACCACGAGGAATGACTCCTGAAGAGGTCAAAGCACTCTTTCTTGATTTCCAGAAGGACACATCTGCAGCTTATAACTACTTAAATAACCATTTTGAAAGTTCAGAGATAACAAGATCTTTTATTATTATGTCCATATACCACTTGCTGTAGTCTGATTTTTAGATGTCGGCGCAAGATGAGTCAGCTTTGTTATTAACAACAATTCAAATGCACAATATATATTCAGAAAATTGATCAAGTAATTTACATAAATTCTAAAATTAATCTTAACAAAGAAATTTGCTGCTTAAAATTTAGGACACAAATGGAAACTGCACAGAAGACTAGTGTCAACAATATTATTTAGGCAACTATCACAGACTAAAGTATTCTTAAGTCCTGTGATTGATAATGCAGCCAGAACAAACTATTAATTAATAAAACTGGGTAAAAATTACCATTATGAAAACAGACACAAAACAATTAATTTTGAACCTTTATTAAACACTCAAATAACACCACTGTAATGGAAAGAGGACAAAACCAATGAGTTATTTTGATAAATTCGAATTCACTGACTTGTCAGTGATTGCTAAAAGCATACACCACAAAACTGAACGAGGTTTCTGTTACCAAAGTGGTAATTCCTGTTCATATATTTGATTGAGCTGATTAAGGTCTGAATGAGGCTGTTTAGTGTAGAGCGTCTATATCTTCTCAAATTGGATCTTTTACTGTTGTAAGACAGCAAGTATCTCTTGCTATTACTGACACCCTTATCTCCTCACATGTGCATGGAGATACTTAAGACACTGCATGACAGTTGAAGCTCCTAAGCACACCACTGGTTTGAGTCATATTAACCGCAGAACAGCTGAATTTAAGGAGTTTTCCTAGCAGAACAGGCACATAGATATGTTATCAAGTACAGGATAAAGCTGTTAATTTAATATACTAACTGGCAAAAACTAAGCGTTCATTTTTACGAGACTTTTCAAAGGAACAAAAGTTAAAAGTTCCAGTATTCAGATCTCAAACTGCAGCTCACCTGGAACGCACAGCACACAGCAGAATTTACTACCCTGACCACATCAGCACAACTAGCAACCACAGCTTGTTCAACACGCAAACCCTACCAATTTTATACAGGTTGAATTCTGTATCATATTTATAATGAAGTTAAAACAGATGTTCATCCTGAAATCAGGATAAGGGTTTGGCATTTTAATTACTTGTTACATGACCTGATATTATTAAAATTAGTTAGTAATGCTACTGCTTATTTCTAATGAAGTGTAACATGAGAATAGCAGCATTAAAAATTAGTATTTCAAAAGTATTTAAGATTTTATAAACAGGCTTCCAATTATTAATTATAAATGACAAAAAAATGAGTGAACAGTGCATAAATGGCAATTGTGGTAATTGTAACTAACTATAAAAATCAACAGTATTTATTGTAATCACTCTAACTATAGTAATTATTAAAAGCAGTAAACCCAGTAGTTCTTATAACCTAAAAAGCTAGAGAATTGTTTGACCGTTAAGATTTCTCTGATTCTTAAATGTACTATAAAAATGAACCTTCCTAAATAATACAAATGCACTTTCTTGAAGACCTAATTAAAATCAAAGTCATGGGTGTATTTTGGATCTAGTGCTAAATATTTGATCACAATCTTACATGGAAACACTTGCAAGAAGGCTATTCAAAGGGAAGGAGGGGGAAAGAAAACAGCTACCACCTGCACTTGAAAAATAGTCAGCTTAAGGTGACAGAAAGGCACGCATTCACCAGAAGCGGTGCTCTTGCACACTTTTCTGACACTGGCACACACCGCTGCTGCTTTATTTTTGTCACACAGCTCCATGTCTGTCCAGCTAACTGATCTGACCAAAACTAAGGCAAGAGAAAAGATTACTTTCTAATTAGATCTGCATGCTGATCCAACTCACCCTACAGCCGTATGGTTGCTAGAGCTGAAACAAGAAAGAAAATTATGCCCAGGACATGGGGAAAAAGACAGGACAGGCAGTGTGATCCAGCTGTAAAATCATATCCCAAAGCTTGCTGGAACTTAATATTCTAACAAGAAGCCAAAAAGTAAGGGATCTGCTTCTGCCACTATTTTTCATGCTGATGTAAAACTGAAGGAACTCTTTTGAAGGGAGTGACACTGTACCTATCGAAAACCACTGGGAAAGGAAAATGGAGCTAATAACGTAAGTATGGGGCATAAAACCCTGAATGTTTTTAGCACAAAATTTTATTTTAGCATTGTGAATTCTATTAGAAGCAAAAGTGTTTGCAGAAAGGAGATTTAGTAAACGTTCCTTGCATTAAAAAATCCTTGCCTTTCATGTGCTCACCTCAGGAAAGTACAAATAGACTGAAGTTCATGCAGCTCTCAGTTCTATAGAGCTACTGAGGAATAAATTTGCTTCAGATCAGTATGCAATTCTGTGAGTAAATCTGGAAGAAAAATGAAATGCAAGGTGAAACAAACCTATCTACTTTTTCATAAATTACTCTGAAATGAGGTCTTTTTTTTCTCACTCTGTTACTACATGTAAGTAATAAAACAGGTGAAGGATCCCTATAGCTTCAACACTTTGGCAGTGTTTTTTAGGCTACACAGTAGAAATCTCAACAAGAAGAAAAACGAGCACAGAAGGACTTCAACAGCTTTCAACGAGCATCTTTTCTAGCTTTCTAGCTGGACATAGTTACAGCCAGTGAAAACAAGGAAGATGAGTCTGTCTATGCGTTATTTGTCCATCATGTTGAGAATCATTTCACAAGTCATTTCTGTCTTCTGTTCTCTCGGAGTTGCTGTTTCTATTCCATCTAAAACAGGAACAATCTCACTGACACAATGTTCATTCTTCACAGTGGAGACATCTTGGAATGATTCCAGGTCAACTTTGCAAAAAAAAAATTAAATGTTGTGGCGATTAACCAGATAGACAAGTAAATATTTCAATAAATTTAACAAATAGGCAATTTAATTTAGTGGAGAAAATACTGCCAATATATAACAACCGCATATCTTTTATATCATAATTTGGAGAATTAATATATTTTATTTTATGTTGAATATTACATTACAAGCCATGTTAGTGAGTAGTGTACCCATGGTATTCTTATCAGAGGAAAACTAAGCATTATTTAACTTGAAATTTAATTCTCATACATGTGCATTTTCTTTTTTAATTATTAGTAACAGCAAATCATTGACAGCACCACTCACACAAGTAATCTCTTGTAAAGCCACATACAGCATCCCATAGGCCCCTGCAAGTTGTGCAAGAAGTGAACAGTGATCTGTACTCGGAAATGTCAACTTTGGGCAAAAGCCTTCTGGAACCAGCACAGAAATTTCTAATATTTGTGTGAGTCAATTAATAGATGGAGTATTTGCATGAACAACATCTAAAGACATACTATCTTAGCTCTAGAAAATCAAGCTTCCAGATGAAACGATCTGCAAGATACCAAAAAGAAACTGTTTGCACATAGCAAAACATTAATAAACAGCAAAATCTAATTATTGCAAAAACATAAACACTGCAGCTGTAACACTTCTCTCTAACCATACCATTACAGCCTTACCAGTGAAAACAGAAGTGTCAATGCTCATGTAAACTCAGCTGCTGATATATATTCATTAGATTCAGAAAAGCTGCAACATTTCTTCTTCTCAGTATGTCAGATTTTATCTCAGTGTCCTTGGCCAGAAATCAGTGTAGATATAATCTGATATACCAAAATGTAAGGTTTTCAGACACCTAGGCCTTAGACGTATCTCCCTTCTTGTCTCTTACTCCATAAATATCACCTGAAGAATCCTATCAAGGAGACTACTATGGCTTTCAAAAAGCATCTGGCAAGCAGAGGGGTGAAAAATGACAGGATATTCTGGTCAGGCAAAGTTGTTTTTGGCTCTGGTGGCCCTTAAGGTGACCTCAGAAAGATATGACCAAGTCTCACCCTCCCCTCCAACAGTGCAGAGATTCAGCATTAGATCAGAGAGATAAGGAAAGGAAGGATGCATGAGGATACAGGGTTCCTGCCCACGGCCTGACCTAATGCAATATTATGTAATGTGCTTTGTCTAATTCAAGAGAAATGCACATAAATGAAATTACGAGCAGACACCTCTGGGTCAAATTCAGACTGTAAGATCAAACTGCTAGAATATTACTACATATGTGGTGGCAGGCTAAGGTTTACTTGATAGAATAAAAAAAAATACTTTATATGTTTTTAGAGTTACAAATAAAACATAAATGATTGTATCAAGAATGTACCAGCATAACCCAGACAGAAAAGGCACTTCACTTATTGCTGTGAAGTTCTTGCTGACAAGACATCAACTGACCAATTAGTCTCTCATTTCAACCTGCCAAAACCCGAACTTACTCACTTTCTGGGAAACTTAATCTCCTGAGAAAAGATGAGGAAGCCGAAGAAACAGAAGGCAAGAGACTAACTATGGACCACTTTTTGGTTTACATTGATGTTTACAGAATAAACACTCAGCACTCAAGAGCCATCCACAATAAGTAACACTAAGCAATTACAAGCGCCTTTCTGATCGCACAGACATGCTGAAGCAAGAGCTCTGTAAACTGGCCTGATCACCTCTGCAGTACAACAGAAGAATTACTCTAACTATTTGAATCAGTAGCATTTTTATTATTATTTGATCACTATCTGGTCTGAGAGTAAGAAGACGAACAATTTCTTTATTAAGATGTCTTAGAGCTTCTCTGATTAACATGCAGTCTGAGTTCTGAAACTGAAAAGTTTTCAAGCTGGTCTGTATTAAAGCAGTGCATTATAAATCAAGAGCTTTCAAGAAAACTCACTGTGGCTCAACTCAGTAATGATGTGTTTCATCCTCCTTTATAAAGGCAAAGGGAATTTGTAAAAGGGAAAAGAAAAACGCATTTGTAACCATTGCTAAGCAGGGAGTTTAGGAAAACATTTGCAGGAGCAGGGGAACAGAAGTCCCAGAATGGGTACCTGCAAAATGGCCTGACTCGGATGACAAGAATTTCTGACACACAGTAAAGACTATTCTGAAGTATTCTTCCATTATTACCACTTACATTAGCTTCATTGTGAAACAGTAATTAAACTGCAGGGGAGATTCACTGCCTTAGCCTTTTATTCTTGATTCTAATTTACATGATTAAATTCTAACTTATTCGCTGATTACCTTCTTGCTTAACATGCTCTGGGTTCTCAGGGGCTTTATTTTTGCCCTTGCTTCTTTTTCTGGGTGTAGCAGTTTTTGCCCTCACCAATCCACAATTTTCAGCATGCTTATGCATATCACTCTGTTAGCATAATGAAGCATAAATATATGAGTCAAATATTAATGTATGTAAGCACTTTAACACACACACAAAAAACAAATATGGTTCTGACAGACAAATTTTGGAACATTAAGTGAAAGGCTGACTTAGCTAACAAACTCCACAAAACTACTGAAGATTTTCCAGAATATGTATTCAAACTCTGCTTTAAAGGAACATTGCCATTTCGTGGGTATAAAATAAAATTTATCATTTTCTTGTTCCTGGATAAGCAATAAAGTTTTATATGTGAAATCTGTATGCGGAAAAAGGGTTATATTTACTTTAGAAACATGCAATGGAGGTATGTTCTCCCTAAAAAAATGCACATGGTTTTGAAGACATGAATTATAACCTTCTTACTTTCCTTGCTGAACTGGTCCTAGCACTCTTGCACTTCAATTATCTTTCCAAGTTCTCTAATTTGTCTTAAAATTCCTACCTCCACATTGCCTTTGTATTTAAGAATACTACTGCATTAAACATTAGTAACTTCAATACTGGCTTATACAAACCAATACTAACACTGAAAATACGATGCGGCAGGTATGTTCTATCTAAAGGGGAATATTATTAAGTTGTTTATTAATTCTCCAATATTAAGGTTTGGAAAAAAGTAAACAAGTTGTGCTGGCTTAGCATGAAAGAGTTAACATTCCAGCCAGTACACTGCTTTTTACTCTCAGTCCTTTGTGACAATACGATCTGCAATACTTAGCTAAAGATAACTCCACTGAGATTCCTAAAAAGGAAGTCGCTTACCCAGCGTGAATAGCCCTTACCACATTTAGGGCATTCATTAACTGTAGGCTTAATATTAGAATCATGGTGCTTCCTAAAGTGAAGAGTGAGAAGCTTCTTCTGTCGAAAGCTTTTGCTGCAGCACCAGCAAGTGAAGGGCTTCTCACCAGTATGGGTTCGTTTATGTACAATTAAGCGTCGCTCCTGAAGCAAAGAAAATATCTGTAACATAACTATCCAGCTCTGTCACACATGTTCAAAAAACCACACAGGCACACAGAAAAGTGCAAGGTTGTTGCACAGACTCCTTGATTATCCCCCACTGTATGCAGAAGCTGAAGAACACTTTGGGACACTGCCCAGTGACCTGGAGAAGGTCAGAGTTTTTCCTCCCAACCTTATTAAGGGTAGCAGAGAAAATAACCAGAATGGAGCAATGGTACATTCCAACACATTAAGGCCAAAGCAATGCTATCCTAAATGTATTTTTTAAAATAAAATTTTCAGTTCAGACTGAATTTATTCTGTGACACTGCTGAAAGTCACATTTAAGATACAAATATTATATTTTGTTCTCATCACAGTGTCACTGAAAGCGATAGCACTGGCTTTATACTTCTAAGCAGCTCACGTACTTGAACATGAAGATTTACAAAGGTAGCTTCAGACTTGCCAGTATGTCAATTTTACTGTTTATTTGTGAACCATTTATCTTGCAAATAAATACAACTACACTATTTTAGTTAGAGTGCAGTCACAAAAGTTTTTATCTTCTTAAGGTAAGTATAACCCCAAAGCCAACCCTATCTTGCCGAATCAACAGTTGAGTAAGGAATAATTTTTCAGTGAATTTAAATACCTGCTTACACGCATAGCTGCACTGATCACATTTGAATCTTTTCTCATTTCTGTGAGTCTTCTTGTGCTGAATAAGAGCATAGCGTTCATGAAAAACAGCTTCACAGTAACTGCATTTAATTGCCGCCGCCATGTAGGAATGCAGATTTCGCAAGTGGACACCTGAACAGTTGTTAAAAGCAATTAATTTTAATGGTAAATTTTTGATTTCCACGATTTTGAACAAGAGTTAGACTGTGCAAGCCCCGAGTAACACATAAACTGTAGAACAAAACACAAAAAAGAACCTTCTGTGTTCTCTGCAGTAGGGGAAAAATTGCCTCCAATTATGTTAACATAACCAAAGTTGCAGCAAGATGTTGTAACTTTCCAGAGAAATTAAGCAGTTATAAGGCTAAATCTTACTAATTTCAGTGGAAATCATTTTAAAAATCATATCCTTCCAAAAATTTCAGTAACTGTCTGCTTGTATCTATCCACAAAAATTCACTTGAAAATGCTATCGAAAGTACTATTTACAATATTAAAATGAAAAGTGCAAAAATACATGAACAAAGAAATTGTATGTCTGTAAATAACAATTCCACTTCTACCTTCAAATACTTAATAAATGGGATCTTTATTTGAAAATATAAAGAGTATGTCTAAATATTTATTGTTTATTTGTATGTCTAAATATTTATTTAATAAAGCTTTTTCATATATTTCTGGAGACTTAAAATTTTATAAAGGATTTGTTGGTATTGGTCAGCTATATTGCTTAAAATACAGTAAATATGCTATATTTCTAATGCACAGATTTATTAATAAAACTCTCATCTGTACAAAAGCATTTTCTTCCTAGAAAAGAAGATGACTTTACACATGAAATATATGGATAAGGACAACTTTACTGGTACTTGAAGCAAGCACTGTTCCAAACAAGAGTGTTTAAAAAAATTAGTCTATAAAATTCCCAGAAAATCATGACAGCTTGTATTTCAAGCACTGTGGTTTGTACAAGGAAAAAATTTGTGTTTTCAGTTATAATTATAATTTATATTTTCAGTATTAACCTGTACATCAGTACTGTTTGATACTGATGGCAAAAGGAAAAAATTCTCTTATCTGCATATAGAACGAAAATGAACTTATGCAGTGGTTTGTTCTTTGCATTCTGGGAGAAGACCCCAACTAGCTAAGAGACATTTGAGTTTATCGTATCACCTTCAATGTTTCATGAGCATTATATACCCTGAAAAATAATCTTTGATATTGATGTAATAGAATTTAGAATTCTGCAAGTTTTGAATGCTTGAAGCATAGTAAAAGCACTGTCTGCTGGACTGATCAAGTCAAACTTGGAAGTTACCTTGCACTTACAACTAATGCAATTACATGTATTTCTTTAAATTACAAGGACAATGCACTCAGCAACTAAACACGCAGTACAATTTTAGATTAAGAGGTAAAAGCTGATTTGGTATATGCAAAAAGCCATACATATGAAAACATCCAAATCTATTTCAGTTTCCCATATAGCTAGGCACATATTCACATTTTAACTAGAGCTGAGAAAGAAACAGAATGCGAGAACTGAAACAGCTTACACAGACCGGACTATTTTCTGTGGCTTTCAGAAAAATCTTTTCAATACAACCTGGACATAGATTTTTATGAGGTACTTTCTTAGTGGAAAAAGAGATGGTCACAATGCCACAAATATCGAGGGGAGAAAAAAAAGAAAGCGCTAAATGTTTGCTACTTCCCATTTTAAACAAATTAAACCACCAACCACAAGATGTCACCACATCTCCTTGCAGGAGCAACTTACCTGTAAAACAATATATTTTCCATAGAAATATTCTATAATGATATAAAGTCATATACATTTGTTATCATTGAAAGCAGTGAAAGTTAGAGATTTCACCTCTAATTATGTCTACATTTCATTTTTAGTTTTTTCCTTTAAACTCACCTAAGTCACTTTTTCGTGCAATAAAGGTACTGCAGCGTGGACACTGGTATTTTGGCCCATTTTCTCCATGCTTCTGTAACATGTGGATTTTCATGGTACCACTTTGAGTGAATTTGGCCTGGCAAATATAACATTCATAGAGTTTTTCACCTATTAAAAACATATTAAAATAACATACACTTAGAAACTCTCTCATTTCATACAAATGCAAAATTCCCATAGATCTCAACATCCCTATTCTAACAGCAAGTCTTCAGACCAACCAAAACGTTTCTATTAGTTGACACCTAAACAAGTTTACATAGCTGATTACAATGCAAAATCTTGGTTTCCAGAAGCTGCAAGTCAAACTGATGAAGCATAAAGCCATTATTCTAATTCTAAACTTTTAATCAGGAATTATTTTAATTAACTTTATTTTGTCTTAAATACTTCATGTACAGAAATGCAGAACTATCAAATGTGCAAAGAGACAAAGTGAACAGCTGTAACAACACCACGATAAAAATGATTCAACACCAGCCATTGGTAATGGCAGAAGAAAAAGCTGTAAATTCTTTTTTTGCCATTCTGCGCCAAACAGTCACATAAGGTGTGAGTATCATCAAAAATTACATCAACACTGGTAACTAGCACAGTCTAATAAGAGCAGAGAGAAACAGCTAGTGCTGAGGACCCAACGTGCTCAAGGATTTTGAACCTGGTTCTGTGGACCAAGTTCCCTACCAGTACTAGGTAACAGGAGGTGCACTGGTGGACGACTCCGATTGACTCTCATTGAAAAAAAAAAAAGAGTTTAATTGCACCAAACTGCCTCGACACATGAACTAAAGTGTGGTAAGTGGGGATATTTAGAAGATTTGATTCAAACCACACCCTCACTCTGATTCAAACTAAAAAACTGATCATACATTACATACCATAACTGAGCTAAGTTAAACCCTGAAGTATATGGTAGATGCTAACTGCCTTCTCAGAAGGCATGCATGTTATAGAGCCATGATTGGAACGCACTGCTTTCAATGTTAAAACAACTTCATTCTTTGCTGACCAAATTAGCTACCAGCAATTTGGGGCCACAACGATGCCCACGTTTTGAACAGACATTTTAAACTCTCCCGTCAGACACACCTCCATATAACATTTACTAATTGAGAAATAAAAGCAACAACTTGATCCACAGAAAATAAGACCATGTAAATGAATAATTTTTCTAATATTAAAAAAAGTTGAGGAAGAACAGCAAGACTGTAACTACTAGCACTGGACAGCTAGACTTCCAATAGCCAAATTCAGAAAATTTGAAGAGAATATGTTTTTCAGGCACATATTTACTAAAAAGCACAAATGAACAAGCACTAGAGTCTGAAATTAGATCACTCTAACCTTACGAAAGTTCAGGACCTAAGGACATAGACTTGATCCTTACATCAAAGTCCTACCTGAATGAGTTATCATGTGCCTTTTCAGTTTGTATGCATCTTTGCTAGCGTAGCTGCAAAGGTCACAGGCATAAGGACGTTCTCCGGTATGTGAGCGAATATGTCGTTTCATTTTGCTTGCCTAGTATAAAAATAAGACATTTACTGCAGTAACATTTACATTGGAGACATGATCAATTAAAACATAAGCAATTTTACAAAGTGCATCTATTGCAATTTTAAATATTGCATCACAGAATTAGTACTCTACCCCCCTGAATTTTTTCCTGTACAATCAGCCTGTGGTGGTTTTAGGTAACATTTCTGTACTCTTTTCCCAGATGATCTTACTTCCATGTTTAGCGCCAACATAAACAAAAGGAGAAATTTTATAAGAAGAACATAAATGCTAGAATTTTTAAATCGTCTGAAAGCAATACCTACTACCTTCAGGCTACTTGGATATGTCAAACAAAATTCTTTGAAAATACTCAGGAAAATAAATGAAAGACCAAACGCATTAACCAAAGTCTTTATTCATCTTCAAGTCCCAATGAAGCACTTTCATTGGAAAAGTTGAATTATTCTACTTTTTTATACTGTTCTTGTGATATGTTCTACATAAATATTGTAGGTATGCAAACTAAAATTAGGAGTTACTTCATGTTCCATTTCTCCATCGACAAACATACTTAATGAATTCACTGCCAGATCCATTCAAATTTACAACACTTCAATAAAATTAAACATGATTGCCAATCTTTGCTTACAAAAGTCAAATCACATGCATGGGGGGCTGCTTCAGCTCTCCTTATTCAGGTAAAACTTGCAGAACTCTCACTGATACTGCTGTAACAGCAATGTGTGCTGAATACTTCCTTATTGTATCAAGGGAAAAATTAGGACACTTTAACATAAACTGACAAGGTTTTTGAAGATGTAAGCTATCCAAAATCTTTTTAATAAGATAAGGTGTGTGGAATAGAGTCCAGGCTTGCTTACAGCTTTAGATATGGACACAGCACATGAAAAATTTAGATATTGAATAGCCACTGTGATTCAGTCATAGGTGCATGACTGAAAGCCTGTTTTTCCCAAGTGAACCCTCAGGCAGTATCTAATGTTTTTTATTTCCAAATTAAGAAAATTTCATTCCTGTAAAACCACACATCATCAAACATATAAACACAATACATGAGCTTCATTTTAGACATTAGCCAGTCTTGTCCTACAGTATAAGAAATGAAGCATAAAGGAGGACCAAGTATGCTTTTGTAGGATCAAATTCATATAAACACTGTCTAGCAGCAACTTTAGTACAATAAAAAAGAAAACACCCTTAAAAGTAACTAGTTTTAAAAAGCTAAATAATTGTACAAATATTAATTTGAAGCTACTCGTTTATAAATATTACTGCATGGACAAAGTAAGGATTCAAGGAATTCGGATTACTTGTTCTTTTTTTGCAGGGCGATGGGGATGAAAAGATGTGCATACAAACGAAATGCATGTCACCAGGAAGTTTTAGCAATCAGCTGTCTTGCTGTAACACTGCAGTAACACAGCAGCCAAATGAAATTCAACCCACCACTATGGTCCAAGGCCATCAGCAGAGCCTGGCGGTCTTTGCTTCGAAGCTCTCATACATGGGCCACTGAGTCCTGGGATCCAGCAGATCTCCCCACCGTTATGGTCCCTATAGTCCTCTTGCACTCTACTGAAGTATTACAGCAACCACAAGTTTGGCCATTCCTCCCAATTCAGAATGCAAATATTCATCCACATCACAAGCCAAGTATTAATACTGTAGCTTGACATCTGCAACTACACCTTTGTAAGGTATTGAGCCAATCTCATATAGAAATCTGACAATAACCCAGGATGATACAGACAGTACAAAATATGCACAGGTAAGTCCTAATTTAACAGAAACTTCTCAAGGTTGAAAAACTGTGCAAAAATGATGTAACTTTACAGTACATTAAAATCTTAGTATGTGAAAGCTTACAAACCCTCCCAAAAGATTCAGTAAGGCTGTACTTACCTCTACACTAGAATATTTACACATTGAACACTTGAAAGGTTTTTCTAAAGTATGCTTGTAACGTCTGTGTCGTGAAAGCTCACCACTGGTCACAAATGCCATATCACAGTCACTGCATTTATAGGGTCTGGTCCCTGGAAGAATACACTGTTTCTTAGAATTTTATTTAACAACACAACAGTATGATTTGTCTGCCTTAAATCAACACATACCTTTTCTGAGATTCTGGATTTTTATATACAGTAAATGTACACCATCAGTTTATTATGAACACGATTTATCAATTTGCTTCATATGGTTATACAGCAAAATGAAAATATCACAAAAAATTCTATTGTGCACACAGGAATCAGACACAACTGAAGTCAATATTCAGTTGACAAAAATTTTTTGAATGGTTTTTAACAAAATAAATCAATACATACACAGAGTTACTAACTACAGACCATGTCTTTTCAGCGTGGAACTCCAAATGAAATCAGAGAAAATTCTGAGCACAAAACGATCACAGAATACAGCTCTAAGACAGTCATTTGCCTGTTAATTAAATTTTGCATATAATATGCAAGATGAAGTATCTTCACGTTAAATACCTGTATGCACATTCACATGGTTATGCAGGAGTGTAGCGGTACGAAAAGCCTTAAGGCAGAGGTGACACACATGACGTTTCTCATCAGAATGGGTTTTCACATGACGATTAAGACTTGATATTCTAAGCGAAGTGAATGTGCACAAACCACAACTGAACACTGGTTTTTCTCCTGTGGGCACAAAGACACATTTAGATCATATGAGCCACAAAATAATGACTTTACTTTTTAAAAAAATAGTACCAATTTCAATATAGCTCCTCTACTTTGGGTAAAAGCACTTCATACTTCTACATTAAAGGACTTAAAAATATATTACAAAAATCAAGCTGTCAGACAGAAATTATCTACTTAACTTGCCAAAAAAATAGTGCCATGTGTTACTGATACAGTTTAGAACCTGCTCCCAGGAAACCTAACTCCTAGCCTAGCTCTCACCTCCAAGACCAGATGAAACTTCCTCTCTTGAGGGCATCATTAAGATGTGGTTCACCAAGGCGCTTACAACCTGTGCAACAGACTTCTTGATGACAACTGTATAATTAGTACTAAGGAAGCTTGTTCAAAGATTTGGAAATGGCAGGTTAACCTATTCTCAGATTTCTGGTAGTCCTGAATCCATAAAGTGTATGTTAAAAAATCATGATGTAAAAGCCTCTTTAAAATTATTAGTTGAATTTGAGGAAAAAAAGATCAGTTCCTTGAAGAAGTCACAGAATAAAGTTATGCTTTCTGGATTACATAACATTTTCAAGCCCATGGCACAGCAGTAATGAATTTCTTTTGAGCTTAACAAGTTAAATGTGCAACACTTCCAGTTTTGAAGAAGATCTGAAACTGCGAAATGGCAAATACGTCACATTTGAAGAGCCTTTCCAGAACAGTTGTCTCAGCTCCCAAGTGCACTCTCTGTAATGATTTTCATGCTGAGACCAAACTGTATTTTATACAATGCTTTATAGCACATAGAGATGTGCAGCTAACACTTCACTTCAATAACAGCAAACAAAAACACTTTATTGTTATTTATTCATTGTGGATTCATGCCCACACAAAAGAACATTGTTAGCCCTGATAAAGCTACTCAAATGTGCTTCCTATAAATGTGGAAACTAAAACAAGGGACATTAACAATTCATACAATATCCATACTTTCAACAACCTCAGACAAGGTACCTTAATATCCAGCTACTACGACACATGTTTATAGACTCTTCAATATTACTGATGTTATCCAGCGTTCACAGTAGACACATACAGTTTCTAGGGAAACAGTTACTTATCCATTCCCTTCTAAGTCAGCCCTTAACTTCTGCAACATAGTTTTACATTCCTAAAACCTTAAATCAGCCATTTTCTGTTACTTTTACTGAGGTTCTGAGAGATACCTTGCTGACAGGCATTGATACTTGCCCACTCCCCTCAGCCAGAGATTTGGAACCACTCTAAGCTCATCCATAAACCACTGAACAAGCACATTTTGAAGCTGAATGAGGGAACTAAGAAGGACTATGTAAATTACTAGGTTTATTCAAAGGCATCTATACAATATTAAGTTTGAAATCTCCCTGGAGGTTTCACATACCACATACTGTTCAAAAGACCATTAATTTCTAAATGCCATCCAAAATCTCTCTCCTGAACACAATGTCGATGATATCAGCCTGAACAAGTGTCTTTTATCACTTAAGGCTGAAGGGTATTATTCCTTCTTCCAAATTTCCACATAATGTTAGATCTAACCTAATCTAAACGTAACAATTAACACTGTGAACATTTAATATCAAATGTCAACCTCACTTCAAAATCTAACTTAGCATATATTATCTAATATAAACTACAAAGATTATTAACTTTTTACCTTTTTTCCGATGTGGAGCACAAACCTGAAATTTTAGATTTTCGGGATTTGTTACAACTGTTTGCTTTGATGGAGTTGCATATTCCTGCTCTTTACCTTCATCACATGGGTCTGACAAATCATCACTGGCTTTGCAGCTCTGGTGCTCTGTTTCCTCAAGAGTGAAAAAAAGTTCCTTTTCCCCCTCCTCTTCAGACAGGGGCAGTTGCTGGACCTTATTTTCAAATGCAATGACATCATAATCTCTGTCAATCTATTTAAAAAAGAATATGTTTTACAACTTCCCTAATCAAAGGTAGTCACTGGTGGCAAAACACCTTAGCTATCAACAAAATGCAAGCTATTAATTAATTTTGATTTTCAGCCTTAAATGTGATGGACAAAACCACAACAAAAAATTTGCATTTAACATACAGCAACCTAACTGGGAAGTGAACAATTACTAAACTTGAGCCCCAGCTCTTCAAATTTTTATATAAATTTCCAGACTAGCACTGAGAACACAGAAACTATTAACCTCATTTTTAAAAAATATTTAAAATTTAATTTTCAGTACATTTACTTTTTAAAAGAAAACTCACTAAACTCTGCTCTCAATTTTTTACCAAACTAATATAGGACTTTTGCTGCCTAATTGTAATGCGTGCTTTGTCATATGGCAATTAACAAGGTTGTGATACTTTTTGCATTAGATAAACTTAAATATGACCATACCTTAGAAATTATCTAGCATAACACATGAGTTTTAACAGAAAAAAATCCCACTTTATTGTAAAGCCAACAGCTAGCACAGGGTAAGTACCAGTGTTTTTATGTCCTTTTAATAAAATGCGTTTCAAATGAGACCATATCACACATCCAGCTTTAACAATGACTGCAGTATTGTACTAACGCAGAAGAAGAAGGGAAATTGTGTAACGCTGTTTAAGAGCTCTAGGCTGTCAAACCAAATCACACCAAACTGGCAAATTGAATTAAAAACTTGTCTGAATTTCAACAGCTTAGTCATCTAGAAAGGCTAAATTTTTAGTTTGCCTTTTTAAACATGGGATGAGATGATAAAAAGCTGGTCAAAGTTTTTGATACCTAGGTCCAACAAATCCAAATGCCTACAAAAAATAATACTGAAGTCAGTACCAGCTAACAGTTAACATATCGCCATCTTCACAACATCCAGAACTTGTACCTCAATCAGTAGCACGTCCGGTGGTTTCTCTGTTGGCTTGCTTTCTGACCTCTCTGCTTGCCCTTTTTCTTGCACAACGTTAATCTGCGCCAGCCCTAGGTCATAAAAAGCACATATACCTTCCCACACGCTCGCGGCCACACCAGCCGGCACGCTGGGCAGCGGCCCCTGCCCCGGCTGCAGCGCAGCTGCCCCAGCCAGCGCGGCCATGGCCACCCCCGGGTGCGGGTGGGCAGGTCGCTGGCGGACGCCCGTCAAGTCCTCCTCCTCTGCCCTCAGACACACGGTCTGCAGGGTCTGCAAGTGCTTTTCACCCTCGTCGGGAGACAGGGCCCACTCTGGGGGGACGCTGGCCCCCGTCCACATGTCGAGTCCTGCACTGAGGTCGCGGGCACTGCTGCTCGCCTTCGCTCGGGTTATCCGGTCCGCATCGTGCTCTTCTCTTCTGTCCCTGTTTTTTTCTGCATCCCCGATTTTGGTGAAAGGCTCCAGCATGCCTAAGGCCACATATGCTGCTGGGTGAACCTGTTCAAGAGGCGAGGTTAAAAACGAGGCCAAATCACGGAATTTTCAGGAAATTTCCCTGGCCCTGCCTCGCACTACAGCCCTCGAGCCGCCGCCAGCCTGCTCGCCCGCAGAGAACCCACACGCTGACTCCCACGCCCCGCCCCACCACCCAGAGCCCCCCGGCCGGCCCTCACCCTCTTCGAACTGCCCCCGCCCCAGCGCCCAGAGCGCCGCCGCGGGAAGGCCCCCGCCCTCCTCCCCCCGCCCGCGGCTGCGCTCCTCTCGCGGCGGCGGCGGAGGCGGCGGGCC